>ERZ833963.2373-NODE-2373-length-18130-cov-2.626390_pt1 | contig 18130 bp, 12 predicted proteins | sample MGYA00519693_ERZ833963 | MGnify/ENA primary metagenome ERZ833963 (study PRJEB31850, sample SAMEA3708748) | human gut metagenome | biome: human gut; feature: human-associated habitat; material: faeces | place: China | collected 2014 ... | reverse complement strand
TAAGAGGTGCCATGAGCGATTATGATCTGGCATTGGATATTGATCCGAATAACTTCCTCGGACACTATAACCGTGGTTTGCTGCGTGCGCAGGTAGGCGACGATAACCGTGCGATAGAAGACTTCGATTTTGTGCTGAAGATGGAACCGGACAATATGATGGCCGCTTTCAACCGTGGCTTGTTGCGTGCGCAGACGGGCGATTATCGCGGCGCTATCAGCGATTACTCCAAAGTGATAGACGAATACCCCAACTTTATGGCGGGTTACTATCACCGTGCCGAAGCCCGCAAGAAGATTGGCGACCGTAAGGGAGCCGAGCAGGACGAGTTCAAAGTCATGAAGATGCAACTCGACAAGCGCAACGGTGTCACGACCGGCGGCAATGACAAGGATGTGGCGGATAATACGGACGGCAATTCCGGACAAGATAACGGCAAAACCCGTAAGAAGTCCGACAAGAACATGGAGAACTACCGCAAGATTGTGATTGCGGATGATTCGGAAGCCGACCAGCGTTACAAGAGCGATTATCGCGGACGTGTGCAAGACCGTAACGTGACTATCAAGCTCGAGCCTATGTATGCGCTGACTTATTATGAAAAACTGAGTGATGTGAAACGTATGGTGCATTATCATAAATACATCGACGAGCTCAATCACTCGAAGATGCTCCCCAAGCCATTGCGTATCACCAATATGGAATCTCCGCTGACGGAAGAGCAGGTGCGTTTCCACTTCGCGTTGATAGACGCCCATACATCGGATATCGTGGCGGACGGCAAGAATGCCGGGAAACGTTTTATGCGCGGACTGGATTTCTATCTGGTGCAGGACTTTGCGAGTTCCATAGACGACTTCACGCAGAGTATCCTGCTGGATGATACTTTCTTCCCGGCGTACTTTATGCGTGCTTTGGTACGCTACAAGCAGTTGGAGTACAAGAAAGCGGAAGCCGGCATGAGCGAGGGAGCTGTTTCCGGCGCGCAAGAGGTGAAGAAGGCGGAAGTGACAGCGATGGATTACGATATCGTGAAGAATGATTTGGATCACGTCATCCGGTTGGCTCCGGACTTCGTTTACGGCTATTATAACCGCGGCAATGTATCGTCCATGCTGAAAGACTATCGTGCGGCGCTGGCTGATTACGATAAGGCAATCGAACTGAATCCCGACTTCGCCGAAGCGTATTTCAATCGTGGGCTGACGCATATCTTCCTGGGGAACAACAGGCAGGGCATTTCGGACTTGAGTAAGGCCGGAGAGCGGGGTATCGTTTCCGCTTACAACATTATCAAGCGATTTACGAATACGCAGCAATAACATTTTTTTGCTAAAAAATAGAATATCAATAAAGAATTAGCTATTTTTGCGTTCTAAAATTTGAACTATACATAACATTATGATAAAGATAACATTTCCAGACGGCTCCGTTCGCGAATACAACGAGGGAGTAACAGGACTGCAAATAGCAGAAAGTATTAGTTTGCGCTTGGCACAGGATGTGCTGGCTTGCGGCGTGAACGGAGAAATTTATGATTTGGGGCGTCCTATCAATGAAGACGCCGAAGTGGTTCTCTACAAATGGGAAGACGAGCAGGGTAAGCATGCCTTCTGGCATACCAGCGCCCACTTGCTGGCGGAAGCCCTGCAAGAACTGTATCCGGGCATTCAGTTCGGTATCGGTCCGGCCATCGAGAATGGTTTCTATTATGACGTAGACCCGGGAGAAGCTGCCATCAAGGAAGCCGACCTGCCCGCCATCGAAAAGAAAATGGCCGAGCTGGTTGCCAGAAAAGAGGCGGTTGTCAGAGAGAGCATCTCAAAGACAGATGCTTTGAAGATGTTCGGCGACCGTGGCGAAACTTATAAATGCGAGCTGATTTCGGAGCTGGAAGACGGTCACATCACCACCTATACGCAAGGCGCGTTTACCGACCTGTGCCGTGGTCCTCACCTGATGACTACCGCACCTATCAAAGCCATCAAACTGACTTCCGTTGCCGGCGCATACTGGCGCGGACAGGAAGACCGCAAAATGATGACCCGTATCTACGGCATCACTTTCCCGAAAAAGAAAATGCTGGATGAATATCTCGTATTGCTGGAAGAGGCCAAGAAACGCGACCACCGTAAAATCGGCAAGGAAATGGACTTGTTCATGTTCTCCGATACGGTAGGTAAGGGTCTGCCGATGTGGCTGCCGAAGGGCGCCGCACTGCGTATCCGTTTGCAGGAGTTCTTGCGTCGCATTCAGGCTCGTTACGACTATCAGGAAGTAATGTGTCCGCCTATCGGCAACAAATTGCTCTATATCACTTCCGGACACTATGCCAAATACGGTAAGGATTCGTTCCAGCCTATCCATACGCCGGAAGAGGGTGAGGAGTACTTCCTCAAACCGATGAACTGTCCTCATCACTGTATGATTTACAAGAACTCGCCCCGTTCTTATAAGGACCTGCCTTTGCGTCTGGCTGAGTTCGGTACGGTTTGCCGTTACGAGCAGAGCGGCGAGCTTCACGGGCTGACCCGTGTACGCAGCTTTACGCAAGACGATGCGCACATCTTCTGCCGTCCCGACCAGGTGAAGGACGAATTCCTGCGTGTAATGGATATTATCTCAATCGTATTCCAGTCTATGCACTTCGAGAACTTTGAAGCGCAGATTTCTCTGCGCGACAAGGTGAACCGCGAAAAGTATATCGGTAGCGATGAAAACTGGGAAAAGGCGGAACAGGCTATTATCGAGGCTTGCGAAGAAAAGGGATTGAAGGCCAAGGTGGAATACGGTGAAGCCGCTTTCTACGGTCCCAAACTGGACTTTATGGTGAAAGATGCTATCGGCCGCCGTTGGCAGTTGGGTACTATCCAGGTGGATTACAACCTGCCCGAACGCTTCCAGCTGGAATATACGGGAGCTGACAACCAGAAGCACCGTCCGGTAATGATACACCGTGCACCGTTTGGTTCAATGGAACGCTTTGTTGCCGTGCTTATCGAGCATACGGCAGGTAAATTCCCATTGTGGTTGACGCCTGAGCAGGTGGCTATTCTGCCTATCAGCGAGAAATTTAATGATTATGCACAGGAAGTGAAGAAATTCCTGAAGCAATATGATATTCGTGCGATAGTAGATGACCGTAATGAGAAAATCGGACGTAAGATTCGTGATAATGAATTGAAGCGTATTCCTTACATGCTGATTGTGGGTGAAAAAGAAGCTGAAAACAGCGAAGTTTCTGTCCGCAAGCAAGGGGAAGGCGATAAAGGTACTATGAAATTTGAAGAATTATGTGATGCACGTTATTCACTTCGTAAATTTGACAGCCGCCCGGTTGAGGCGGAAAAATTACAGAAAGTGCTGGAGGCAGGACGCAAAGCCCCGACGGCACATAACTTACAGCCACAGCGCTTTTTCGTGATGCAGAGTGAGGAGGCTCTGGCGAAAGCGGATGCATGTACGGCGTGTCATTTTCATTCGCCGGTTGTGATTGTAGCAGCCTATGATCCAGAGATTTCCTGGAAACGGGAAGAGGACGGGAAAAACCATGGAGAGATCGATGTGACATTGGCGGTTTCCCAGATGATGCTGCAGGCAGCAGAACTGGGACTGGGAACAACGTATGTTGGTATGTTTAATCCAGAAAAATTGCTGGAGCAGTTCCCAGAGATGAAGGGCTTACAGCCGACGGCCTATCTGCCGCTTGGATATCCGGCAGAGACAGCTCATCCGTCCAGGCTGCATGCAGATCGCAAGCCGCTAGAAGAGTTGGCGGTATTTCTGTAAAATATAGACAATCCGTAACTATTCAGTACCTTCACAGTCACGCGCAAAAATCCATTAAAAATTGCCTGCGGCAATGGGATTTTTGCCTGCTGGCCCATGTTTTCGTACGGTCAGCGCAGTAAATGCGCAGACCTACTGAACAGTTACGACAATCCTTTATTTACCATAATCCTTAATCGATACAGTCTGTTTCCTGAGAAGTTTGGAGACAGGCTGTATTTTTGTGTAATGTCAATGATGCGCACTCGCGCGAAGCAGAAATATGTAACGATATATCTTGCAATCCATGTGCATTTAAAAGTATAATAAAAAAATATGAAGAGAAGCATGAAACGATGTAAGATGAGAAAAGGAAATTGTATGTTATTAAGAGAATATTTAAAAGAATGGACCAAAGAAGACTTATTAAACGAAGCAAGAAGCTACGAGTTAAAGAACTGTTCCCGACTTAAAAAGGATGACCTGATTGACTGAATTGTAGAATATTTAACGACGGAAGAGGCACTCCGGGGTAGACTTTCATGCCTGACGAAAGAGCAGATGGTGCTTTTTTGCAAAGCCTGTACCGAGCCACAGAAAATTTCTGCAGAAGAGATTATGGATGGAATGCAGTTATATAAATACATACTTGGAAGTTTTGAGAAAGTGAGTGACTGCTTTACTGTCTTTGAAGAGATTGCACAGGGTTTTAGCGGGATTGACGATGAGGCATTCCGGGCGGTTCAGAGCAAAAAAGGCTGGCTGATGAAGTGTATCAGCTTCTTTATCGATTATTATGAGATTGCGCCGCTGGAAATTTTGTATGAACTGTACAAATTGAAGGTGAAAGGCACGATCGAAGAAATGATCGGGATGCTGGAGGAAATGCCGGAGGACATCACAGAATCCTGCATTTTCCCGATGGAGAAACTGGGAATGCAGGACCTGCCGAAAGAGAATCCGCTTTATTCCGAGAGGGGCTTGTATGTACATCTTCCAGTTTTTGAGGGTGATGGACTCACTGCTTTGTTGAAACAGCAGCAGAATAAAAAATTCTATATTCCGTCTGCACAGCAGTTGGATGAAATCTGTCAGAAAGGGTATGAGGCAGGGGTACTGGCTTATAAGGAGCTGGAGTCCTATTTCATAAAAAAATTGGATGTGCCGTATGAGAAAGCGGCTAGATGGTGCTTTGAGACGTGGGCCAGCAGTTATGAAGGAAAATCACCGGCAGAACTGATGAATAAGATGCATGAAGAAGGGATTGTCTTCCAGAGCGAGCAGCAGATGGGCGAATTTTTAAGACTTCTCATGGATGCGTTCAACAATACGAGAACAAAAGAAAACCGCGGAAATAAACCGTGGGAATTAAGTGAGAGAGGTATGATCGGCGGCATGCCGGCGATGGTGCCGGAAATGTCCCAGCCAGCACCGGTAACCGCGAAAAAGGTGGAGAAGATTTATCCGAATGATCCGTGTCCTTGCGGATCTGGGAAGAAATATAAGAAGTGTTGTGGAAGAAATTAATACTCAGAGGTGAAATGAAAAATGCAGCAAGAGAGGAAAGAAATATCTGGCAAAGCTAATACGATCGCTGGTTTTTCCATCCCTCTGTATCTAGGCATCCTGGCGCTGGTGGTGGTCTGTATGTATATGGACTGTCTTCCGGCAGGCTTGGTCGGCGGCATGATTGCGCTGATGGTGCTGGGCGAGGGACTCAATTTTTTAGGAAATCATACACCGGTTGTGAAAACGTACCTGGGCGGCTCGGTCATCTGTATTCTGGGGGCGGCGGTCATCCAGGCACTGGGGCTGATTCCGGAGCAGACGCATGAGATCCTGGACAATTTTGTCAACAAAGAAGGATTTCTGGTCTTCTATATCTCAGCGCTGATCACAGGAAGTCTTTTCAATATCGACCGCGGGCTTCTGATCCGCGCAACGGTGAAACTGCTTCCGACAGCTGTCATATCGCTGGCAGTCGGCGTGATACTTTCAGGTCTGCTCGGTATGGTGATGGGGGAGAGTTTTCTGGAAGGCATCCTGTATATCGGTATTCCGATGACGAGCGGCGGCATGACGGCGGGAGCAGTGCCTCTGTCGGCAATGTATTCGTCGGTTCTGGGGACGGACGCCGGACAGATCCTGACGCGGATCGCACCGGCGACGGTGCTGGGAAATTGTGTGGCGATCATTTTTGGCGGTTTAGCCAATAATATCGGCGAGCGAAAGCCATCCCTGACCGGAAATGGCTGCCTTGTCAATGATGGTCACGAAGTGAAGAAACAGCCTCCGATGAAACCGACCTTCGCACTCTTATGTACGGGACTTATCATTTCGATGGCATTTTATGAACTGGGGGCGCTCTGCCATCATTTTATTTCGATTGTACCGACATATGCGTGGATGATTGTGGCAGTTGTGATTGTGAAGGGAACGGGAATACTTTCAGATCGCCTGGAGGACGCGGCGAGAGAGTGGGGACAGTTCGCGATCCACAGCTGGACGGCGGCGGCGCTGACTGGAATCGGAGCGACGCTGATTGATTTAAAGACGATTCTGCACACCATCACTCCATTTTATCTGCTCAGTGTCGTGCTGATTGTCGGGGCGATCACACTGACCGCCGGACTGATCGGCATCAAGATGGGATTTTATCCGCTGGAATCATCGATCGCAGCGGGGATGTGTACGACGAACATGGGCGGTTCCGGAAATGTGGCGGTGCTCAGCAGTTCGAAACGGATGGAACTGCTTCCATTTGCACAGATTGTGACGCGCTCCTGCGGGGCACTGATGCTGACGATCGGGGGTGTGCTGATACAGCTGCTGGCGAGGTAGAAAAAGAACGGTGATTGACAGAGAAATGTACCTGATAGAGGGAAAATAAGTGGAAACAGAGAAATAGGGAAAAGCTGGGAGGTACGGCTTATGAACATATTCATTGCGATCATGCTGGTGTTTGCGGCAGCCGGTCTTGTGGATGAGATGCTGGGAGGAAAGCTGGGGCTGATGCCGAATTTTGAAAAGGGGCTTGCCACCATGGGCGGTCTGGCGATGTCCACGGTCGGATTTTTTGCGATCGGAGTTACATATGTGCAGACCCACGCGGAATCGATTGCAGAGGCGGCAAAGCATATGCCGTTTGATCCGGCGCTCATTCCAAGCTGCCTTCTGGCGCCGGATATGGGGGCGCTTGGCATGGCACAGAAGCTGGCGGCGACACCAGCGCTGGCGGCATTTACCGGTGCGATGGTAGCAGGCAGTCTGGGTATGACGGTCGGATACCAGCTGCCGGTTTTTCTGGCAGCCGTTCGAAAAGATGAAATAGGAGAGCTGATGCGGGGGTTCATCTTCGGACTGATTGCCATACCGTCTGGTCTGGCGGTCGGAGGTCTGATGCTGGGTCTGCCTGTCCGTCAGCTCTTTTTTAATATGATTCCGGTGCTGGTGCTGTGCGTGGTGCTGATTGCGGCATTTGTGTTGGTTCCGAAGCTGACGATGAAGATCATGATTTTCATCGGAAATGCGATCCGTATTTTTAGTTTTCTCCTGTTTGGTGTGGCGGTCTTCGGAATTTTCATGCCGAAGTATGCGGTTGTCGAGGATGCCTTGATTGAGGAAATGCTTTTTATGGTACTCCGCATGGTCATCGCAGCGTGCGGCGGTCTGGTGCTGTCGCAGGTGGCGTTAAAACGTCTCCAAAAGCCGATCCAGCGCATCGGGGCGATCCTGGGTATCAATGAGGAGGCAGTTGTCGGACTGTTCCTTTCCTTTATACAGAGCCTTGCGATGCTGCCATTGTTTTCCAAGATGGATAAGCGCGGGAAAGTATTAAATGCCGCTTTCTCTGTGGCAGGTGCCTATGTAGTAGGCGGTCAGATGACCCTTGTAGCGTCCCTGATACCGGGAAACTGGGTAACAGCCTATATGATCAGCAAGGTGCTGTCAGGCGGATTGGCAGTTGCCCTGGCGGTTATTTGTATGAGAAGGTCAAAAATGATAACAGAGTAGAGCGGAATATCTGATATTGAGATAAGGATAAAGAAATAAGAAAGCCCCGGCAGTTTCGCTGCCGGGGCTTTCCGCCCTTTTGGGGCTATATCATTTTCATAGAAGGCATTATATGTTGAACTTAAGACTTTTAGAGTTGTCAAACTGTTGCGAGCAATTAACAGCAGCCACAGCCTCCAAAGCTCTGCTCGGTTCTCTCAATGATCTCGTTCTGAAGCGGTTTATCCAGGTTGCGGAAGTAGTCACTGTATCCAGCTACGCGGACGATCAGTTCCTTGTATTCTTCCGGATTCTTCTGAGCTTCGATCAGAGTCTGGCGGTCGATAACGTTAAACTGCATATGATGTCCGTTCATAGCAAAGTAGGAACGAATCAGAGCAGCCAGGTTGTCAATACCCTTCTCGCCTGCGATAGCAGCCGGAGTAAACTTCTGGTTCAGCAGAGTACCGCCGGTCTCACAGTGGTTCATCTTGGAGCAGGATTTAACAACTGCGGTCGGTCCGTTGATATCAGCACCCTTCTCAGGAGAGATACCCTCAGACAGAGGATTATGAGCCAGACGGCCGTTCGGAGTAGCGATCATAACATCACCGAAGTATACGTGGCAGGTGGTCGGAAGCATATCTACATGATATACACCGCCTCTGGTGGTCGGTCTGCCGGTAATATAATCTTTGTACTCATTGAATACACTTACCATGATGTCATCTGCATAATCATCATCGTTGCCGTATTTCGGAGTTTTATTCTTAACCAGGTTCAGAATGTCCTCATGGCCCTTGAAATCGTCGTTCATAGCGTCGATGAGTTCTTTCATGGTAAACTTCTGATTGTCAAATACGTTGAACTTGATAGCGGAGAGTGCATCGGAAATAGTACCGATACCAACACCCTGGATGTAGCTTGTGTTGTATCTCGGGCCGCCTGCGTTGTAGTCTTTACCTTTCTTGATACAGTCATCGGTACAGATGGAAAGGAACGGAGCCGGCATCATCTGAGAGTAGATTCTCTCGATAACCAGGTTGCCGCGCATCTTAACATCGATGATGTACTCAAGCTGTGTCTTGAATGCGTTCCACAGTTCGTCATAGGATTTGAAGTCTTCTGCCTTGCCGGTGTGCGGTCCGATCTGTTTTTTGAACATTACATCGTAGCCATCATACAGAGCGAGCTGTAAGCACTTAGGGATGTTTAAGTAACCGGTCAGCCAATAAGCCTCGGTTCCCCATGCACCGGTCTCAACACATCCGGAGCATCCAGCGTTTCTTGCATCTACCAGGGATTTGCCCTGATTTACCAGCTCCTGAATCAGCTCATCGGTATTGTAGAATGCCGGCTGGCCCCAACCCTGACGAGCGATCTCGCAAGCTCTCTTTAAGAACTTATCCGGAGTAACCTTGGAAATCTGTACGTTGGAGTTTGGCTGGTTCTGTCTCATATCTTCCATACAGTCAAGGATTAAGTAAGAAACAGCGTTAACTGCGTCTGTACCATCTTCCTTCACACCGCCGGAGTTGATATTTGCGAAGTCTACGTATGTACCGGACTCTTTTAAGGTTACGCCAACCTTAACCGGAGCCGGAGAGTTGAACAGTTTAACCCAGAGACACTCAAGAAGCTCAAGAGCTCTGGTATCATCCAGAGTACCTGCAGCGGTATCTTTCTCATAGAACGGAATCAGATGCTGATCCAGACGGCCCGGTGTAAATGCATCCCACGGGTTTAACTCGGTTGTAACGCCAAGGTGTGTAAACCAGTACATCTGAAGTGCCTGCCAGTAGGTCTCCGGTTTGTGCTCCGGAACAACGGCACAGTTAGCTGCAATCTGCTCAAGCTCTGCTTTTCTGACCGGATCCTTCTCCTCAGCAGCCTTCTCAAGAGCCAGATCATGATATCTCTTACCTAAGATAATGATAGCATCGCAGCAGATATCCATAGCGCGAAGCTCCTGCTCTTTGTCATAAGCTTCCGGATCATTGAAGTAGTCAAGATCTTTGATAGCCTGCGCGATCTCTTTCTTGTAATCGCCGTAGCCCTTGATGTAGAAGTTCTTGCCGCCGGCTGTATGGCCCGGTCCACGCTGCTCCATGAACTCGGTAAACATACCAACCTCATAGCAGTCTCTCCATTCCTGGGTCATAGCTTTTAAGAGATGCTCTCTGACTGCACGGTTCTTCCAGTACGGAATGATCTCTTCTTCCTGAAGCTTTAGATCGTCTTCGGTAACAGTGAAGTTAACCAGTTTACGATCATTCATGATGTGCATATCTTCGATGGTGTGACAGCACAGCTCCGGGAAAGTCGGTGAACACTGCGGGTCTTTGCCCTTCTCACCAACTAACAGCTCATCCTCGCCTAAGTAAAGAGTTTTTCTGGAGAAGTACTCTTTCAGAACGAGAGCTCTTAAAACCGGTACAGATACGGAACCTTCGTACTCTTTGTAAACATCGGTTTCAATTTTTGCTCTTTCCAGATCCAGATGCGGCTGGGTGGAATGGCTGATTCTTCTCAGTCTTTTAATTCTCTCGGTACATCCGCGGTCGTTGTCTTTTAACAGACCTTCTGGTGTGTTGATTACGAATGAAGTATCAATTTTCTCTGCCATTTAAATCATCCTCCTATATTGACTTTGTTGAATCCCTGTTCTTCGAACATGGACTTAAAGTGTTCCATAAGCTCGGACACCGGTACGCTCATCTCATCATCATGGTACTCCATGTCGAGGCTGGCGTATTTACCCTTTCCGATGTCATGATAAGGTAAAAGGTTTACCTGACGTGCGTGAATATTATTTTCCTTCAGGAAATGGATGACACTTTCAATGTGTTCATCGGTTGCGTTGACCTGCTGGATAATCGGAAGCCGGATGTAAAGACCAGCGCCCTCATCACTTAATTTCTTTAAGTTCTCAAGAATCAGTGAATTGTCAACGCCGATATATTTCTTGTGGTCTTCCGGATCCATCACCTTGATGTCGTAGAGAAAAACATCTACGTAAGGAAGAATCCGCTTCAGTAGCCGCTGGTGTCGATGAAAATGCTGACACCGTTCTCGTGGAGCTTGCGACAGACTTCTTCCACATAGTCCATATGCTGGGAAGCCATAACCTCGCCGCCGGAGAGTGTTACACCGCCGCCGGACTGCTCATAGAAGATTTTGTCCTTCATCGCTTCCTTGACAAGTGCATCTACCGTGTATTCCTTACCGGCCAACTCCCGGGCCTCTGTGATGCACCAGTCGGTACAGACGCCGCAGGCGGTACACTTGGAACGGTCAAATACAATCTTGCCGTCTACGATGGAATTGGCTCCCTGTTTACATTTTGCAACGCATCGGCCGCAGGTGGTACATTTGTGCTGATGAAAAATCAGTTCCTTATAATAATGCTGACTCTCCGGGTTGTGGCACCACATGCAGCGTAAGGGACATCCCTTGAAGAAGATCGTGGTGCGGACACCATCGCCGTCGTGCGTTGAAAATTTCTGGATGTTAAATATGTAAGGAGTTTCTGCCATTCTTTCCCCCTCCTTTGCAAAAAACTAGACTGTGTTCTAGTTCTGAGTCTATAATACTACAACCATCTCAAGAATACAAGAGTAAATTGAAAAAAAAGTATTAATTTAATTTTTAACAGACGAATCTGAAAAATAATCATCCGATCACGCTGAAACAAGCGGAGTGCGGAATGACTATAAAAGAAAATTAATATAACATATAAGATACCATAGAAAAATGGGGCTTACAATCGGCAAAAATGAGGATATTATGCGTGAAAAGAAAGTGAAAATTGTAGAAAAGATAAAATGGTTTGAATATTCATAATATATAAAACAAAAACAAAAAATTAAGCACAGTTAAAAGAGCATCGCACAAATATGAAAAGGGAAAATCAAGATAGAAGTGAAAAAAGACTAAAAATCCAGAATAACAGTAGAAAAGAGCAGTAGAAAACAAAAAACAAAATAAATAAGAAGCTTGAAAAAATGAAAAAATTTCGCTCATGTGAAAGTTGCCCGGTTGACAAGAGGAATTTTGCCATGGTATAGTAAAAATGTATAAGGATGTTTCGGGAAGTATTAGAAGAACCCGGACAGCAGAAGCCAGGAAAACTATATTTCGAGCTGAAAAACCTAACACAGTATATTGTCAGGGTTTACAGCCAATGGGTATCAGGGGAAACTCGGATGCCTCCCGCATTTGGAAAGAAATGCATTGGAAAGAGAAGTAGGACCTGCTGCTTATTTAGGAAGAAAGGCAGCTGGTAAAAGGCGGCGCATCCTCTGCCAGAGTCTCGTTCCGATGAAATGTTTTTCAGCGTATTCTTAAACAAAAGAAGGGAGAAGAACAATTTCATGAAGAAGACAAACAGAATCATTGCATTGGCAATGGCGGCCATGACAGCATTGTCTATGACAGCCTGCTCCGGAAGCGCAAAAGAGACAACGGAGGCGGAAAGCGCCGCAGAGACAACCGCAGAGGCTGCTGAGGAAAGCAGTGCAGAGGAGACCAAGGAAGCATCCGGAGAGACGCTTCTGATGGCAACGACGACCAGTACCGATAATACAGGTCTTCTGGATTACTTAAAGCCAATCTTTTTAGAGGATACAGGTATTGACTTACAGTGGACGGCAGTAGGAACCGGTGATGCGATTCAGAAAGCAAAAGATGGTGAAGTCGATGTGATACTGGTTCATTCTAAAGCAAAAGAAGAAGAATTCGTGGAGAGCGGCTACGGTGTAGAGCGCTTCCAGGTTATGTATAATGATTTCGTGATCGTAGGACCGAAGGATGGTCCGATTGCAAAGACGGATGATATCAACGCTGCATTTAAACAGATCATGGACGAGCAGCTGACATTTGTGTCCCGTGGAGACAACTCTGGTACCCATAACAAGGAGACCGGAATCTGGGAGAAGCTGGGAATTACAGATTATGAGAGCAATCCAAACTATGTATCGGCAGGCGCTGGAATGGCTGATACACTGGCGATGGCAGATGAAAAAGGTGGCTACTGCCTGTCTGACCGCGGTACCTGGCTTGCCAAGAAGGCAGATTTCCCGGATATGGATATTGTATGTGAAGGCAGCAAGGAACTTTTAAACCAGTACGGCGTTATCGCAGTAAATCCGGAGAAATATCCGGATGTCAACAACGAGGCGGCGAATACGTTTATCAAGTGGATCTGTTCTCCGGAAATCCAGACGCTGATCGGTGAATACGGCGTAAAGGAGTACGGCGAGCCGTTATTCTTCCCGAATGCAGAGCAGAAATAGAATACTGCCGGATGATATGCGGCAGTGCTGGGATTAGCGTATTTAAACGAATAAAGCAGGCAGTTGAACCTTGCAGAATTTATAATGTATAAACAGGAAACCGGAGAAGGGAGGATGCACTTTTTCCGGTTTTCTGTCATTAAGAATTGAGAAAATGAGAACGCCTGCAGAACATAAGGTGTTTCAGTGGATATGCTGGGAGAAAAAATATGGGAAACCTGTTTTCAAAATTTTTTGGTACGGTCGGAGTGATAGATTCTATCCGGGTAACGCTGGTGATGTCTTTCTGGTCAACCTTGATTGCGTCCATGCTTGGAATTTTTCTGGGACTTGTGCTGGAGCAGACGAAATTTCCAGGAAAAAAGCTGGTAGTCCGCGTGAACCGGACCTTGATGGGAGCACCTCCGGTTGTCATCGGACTGCTCACATATATGCTTTTGAGAAAAAAAGGTCCGTTTGGGGCGCTTCGATGGGTATTTACGATCAAAGGAATGGTGGCAGCCCAGGTTCTGATCATCACTCCGATCGTCTGTGGAATGGTATATTCATATGCGGTCCGCACGGCGCCTTCGATCCGGGCGTTTGCCAGGACGATGGGAGCTGACCGGCATCAGACCGCGCGGCTTCTGCTGCGTGAAATGAAAAATGAAATTTATTTTGCGGTTGTGTCTGGATATGGGCGTTCCATCAGTGAGGTCGGGGCGGTCTTTCTGGTAGGTGGAAATATAAAAAACAGCACCCGGACAATGACGACTGCGATTTCAACCCTGAAAGGTGCAGGCGATTATTATGAAGGGGTATTTTTGGGAGTGATCCTGATGCTTCTGGCATTTGCGGTACAGACATTGGCAGAACATTTCAGACAGGAGGAGACACCGGATGAAAATCTCTAAGCTGCAAAAGAAGATGGGTCAGTTTACGCTTCAAATCGAGGAACTGTATCTGGAGAGCGGGAAGGTTCATGGTCTGATAGGAACCAATGGCTGCGGAAAAACAACACTTTCCAAGCTGATACAGGGGATATTGGTTCCAGATGGCGGGAGGATTGATTACGAGGGACTGACACCCCGGGATATCACGATGACAACACAGAGACCGTATCTTTTGCATGATACGGTGTATCAGAACCTGATCTATCCGCTGAAAATACGGGGAATCCGCCCAGATGAGGCGAAGATGGATGCCTGGCTGGAACGATGCGGGCTTCTGCAGAAAAAAAATCAGTATGCCCGTTCCCTGAGCGGCGGGGAACAGCAGAAATTATCATTTATCAGGGCGCTGGTATTTGACCCTGCGTTTGTGATTGTTGATGAAACGCTTTCCAATCTGGATCCTGACAGTACAGAATTGTTTGAACAGCTGATGCGGGAGCAGCAGACGAAAAATAAGATGACATGGCTGCTAATCAGCCATCAGCTGGTGCATGTCCGCAAGATTTGTGACCAGGTACATTTTATGGAGCAGGGGAATGTTCTGGTGTCTGGAACACCGGAAGAAATCCTTCTTCACCCGTCTCACCCGTCCATCCGCCGATATCTGGCTGATACAGAGGTTTCATATCGTGAAAATGAAAAAAATTCAGAAATATGAATAAAAATGCGAGGCGATTGCGCTAAATATGAAAAAAATGGAAAGAGTTTTGCTTGGGATGATTGACACAGTTTGTGAAAATGTGGTATAATTTCTGGTAGAAAATCATGAGAAAGAGAATTGTCGCACGAGAGCGGCAGTTATACAGAGTTGATTTCGAGCTTTTCTGCCTAAGCTGTGAACCGATTGACAGGATGGAAGAAAAGCCAATGGGTATCCGGGGAAACGCGGGTGCCTCCCCGCATCAGACGATGCATTGGAAAGGAATAGCTCTCGGATGACCGGGATGAAGCCCCGGAAGTTCTGGAAAAGAGCAGTAAATTCCGCCAGCCCAAGCAAAGCCTGATGTAGATAAGTGCATATCAGCAGAAAGCCATAAGAGGCAGACTGCATTATCAGGAACGGATACAGAGAGCGGAATGTTTTCTGTATTCGTTTTTCTGTTTCATTCGGAGAGGCGGTCCATGAATCAAAAGCACTTCGCATGGATGCATACCTTCGCGAAGAAGAATCATGCCGCAAGGGAGGAACTATGAAGTTATTGAAAGTTGATACGCTGGCGCAGGCGCGGGAACGTCTGCTTGAAGCGGCAAAAGAGTGCCTGCCAGAGACGGAGCGGGTTGCGCTTGCAGATGCATCTGGCTGCATTTTAGCAGAAGATATTGTCTCTGAGGAAATGATTCCTGCATTCCGCCGTTCCAGTGTAGATGGGTATGCAGTCTGTTCAAAGGACACGGCGGGCGCAACAGAAAGTATCCCGGTTTTTCTGAAGGTGCTGGAAGAAGTAGAGATAGGACATCCGGCGGTATCAAAGATTGAACCGGGTACCTGTGCCTATGTGCCGACCGGCGGCATGGTTCCGGAAGGGGCAGATGCCATGGTGATGGTAGAATACAGTGAACGGTTCGGAACAGATGAGGTTGCCCTGTATGAAAATGTTCCGTATGGAAAATGCATCGTGCTTCCGGGAGAAGATGTAAAAACCGGGGATATAGTCCTTAAAGCGGGAACCCGGATTGGCCCGGCGCAGGCGGGAACGTTGGCAGCGCTTGGCGTGGTGCAGGTGCCGGTTTTTAAACCGTGGAAGGTGGCAGTTCTATCGACGGGCGACGAACTGGTCAGGATCGATCAGGTTCCTGGACCGGGGCAGGTGCGGGATATTAATACATGGGCGCTGTCATGTTATGTGAAGAAGACAGGTCTGGAGCTTGTTTCGGCAGAGGCAGTGAAGGATGAAGAAGTACTTTTAGAGGAGAAAATCAGGGAGGCGGTCAAAGCCTGTGATTTGATTCTGATCTCCGGAGGAAGTTCCCAGGGAAAGAAAGATATGACTATGGAGATATTAAACCGCATCTCCAAGGAGGGAGTATTTACCCATGGGCTGGCACTGAAACCGGGAAAACCGACGATTCTGGGATATGATAAAGAGAAACATACGCTGTTAGGAGGACTTCCTGGGCATCCGGCAGCAGCGCTTGCCGTTTTCCATTTATTATTTGTGTGGCTCTGGAAGCAGGTAACCGGTCAGCCGGATCAACCTCCGTTAGAAGCCTTTATGACAACGAACCTGGCGGGTGCACCCGGAAAAACAACCTGCCTGCTGGTAAAGCTTCAGATGGCTCCCCAGGGGCTGGAGGCAGAACCGGTATTTGGAAAATCAGGCTTGATTTCGACGATGGCAGAGGCAGACGGCTACGTTCTGATTGATATGAATCAGGAGGGTCTGAAGAAGGGTGAGCAGGTGAAAGTATACCGTTTTTAAAATGAATTGTTTCCAGAAGAGCGGCGGAGAATAAAGGATCGGCAGAGCCTGGTGGAAACAGAATAGAGGCAGAGATGGGAAAGAGAAATTTATATCTGAATAATACACCGGTGGAGGAGGCAAAAGCCCTTTACCAGAAAGCACTGGGGGAATTATTAAGACCCAAGGCAGAATGGATTCCCGTGACGGAAAGTCTGCACCGGATTACAAAAGAGGCAGTCTATGCGAAATATTGTTCTCCGCTTTACAATGCGGCAGCGATGGATGGAATCGCGGTTGAGGCAGAGAAAACAAAAGGAGCATCGGAGCGGAAACCACTTACCCTATATCCAGGTACAGATTTTACAGTGGTGGATACGGGTGATCCGATTCACGCACCATGCGATGCAGTTATCATGGCGGAGGATCTGCTGGAGCAGGAAGATGGATCGGTGCAGATTACGGATGCAGCAGCATCATGGCAGCATGTGCGCCCGATCGGAGAAGATATCGTAGCGGGTGAGATGCTGATGCCCGGTTATCATGAGATACGCCCGATTGATATAGGTGTTCTCCTGTCTGGCGGAATTACAGAGATTGAGGTGTTGAAAAAGCCGTCGGTAGCGATTTTTCCGACGGGAACCGAAATCATAGAGCCGGGACAGGAACCCAGGGATGGGGACATCATCGAATCGAATTCGAGAGTGTTTGAGGCACTGGTAACGGAACATGGCGGTGCGCCCCATCGTTTTCCGCCGATTGCGGATGAGTATGAAACATTGAAAGAAAAGGTGGCAGAGGCAGTTGAAAAATATGACATGGTGATTGTCAATGCCGGCTCCAGTGCAGGAACCGAAGATTTTACGGTTCATGTACTTCGGGAATTGGGGGAGGTTCTGGTACACGGGGTGGCAATCAAGCCGGGAAAACCGGTAATATTGGCGATTGTCAATGGAAAACCGGTGATCGGACTTCCGGGATATCCGGTATCCGCCTATATCAACTTTGAAAATTTTGTAATTCCTGTGCTGCAGAAACTGGCAGGACGTACAGAAACAGGCGGCACGACGGTGCGGGCTGTCATATCCAAACGCCTTGTATCATCCCTGAAACATAAAGAGTATGTGCGGGTGAAGGTAGGAGAAGTGGGTGACAAGCTCGTCGCTTCTCCATTGGCGCGCGGGGCGGGAGCAGCAATGAGCCTGGTGCGGGCAGACGGATTCTGTGTGATTCCTCAGAACAGCGAGGGGGTCGAGGCGGGAGATACCGTTGACGTAGAGCTATACCGTTCCCTGGAGGAAATTGGAAGTACGGCAGTGGCAATCGGAAGCCATGATCTGATTCTGGATGTGATGGCAGATTTGCTGCCGTGTATGTACCCGGGTAATTACCTTTCCAGTACGCATGTAGGCAGTATGGGCGGTTTAATGGCATTAAAGCGGGGAGAGGCGCATCTGGCTCCGACCCACCTGCTGGATGAAGAGACAGGAGAATATAATATTGCGATCCTGAAAAAACTGTTTGCGGGTGAAAAAATGGCACTTGTCAAAGGTGTTGAGCGAATTCAGGGAATTATCGTAAAAAAAGGAAATCCGCTTGGAATCCATGAAATTGAAGATCTACGTGGTTTGAATTATGTCAACCGACAGAGAGGAGCGGGGACAAGAGTCCTTTTTGATTATAAGCTGAAGGAAGCCGGTATTTCACCGGAAGAGATTCACGGATATGTCAGAGAGGCGGCAAC
>ERZ833963.2371-NODE-2371-length-18156-cov-3.682172_pt1 | contig 18156 bp, 18 predicted proteins | sample MGYA00519693_ERZ833963 | MGnify/ENA primary metagenome ERZ833963 (study PRJEB31850, sample SAMEA3708748) | human gut metagenome | biome: human gut; feature: human-associated habitat; material: faeces | place: China | collected 2014 ... | reverse complement strand
CGCGATCGGGGATGCAAAGACGTTCAATCAGATTGGCTTTGTCAAACTCCGGATGTTTGTTGTACTCTTCTTCAATGGTAGAAAGAACTTCTTCTACTGCCTGATGATACTCCGGTTCGTTGGGGAACCGTCTTTTCAAATCTTCTAATACCTTAGCTGCATTCATAATCTATTTCTTTAAATTGGTTACATATTTGTGTTATAAAGTGGTGATGCGGTAGGGTGATGGCGTTGCTTCTGTATCATCGTGCGATGAACATAAGTGTAAGCCTCATCACTTTATTACCTTATCGCTTTATCTCTCGTTGCGGTTGCAAAAGTAAACATAAAAATGATACAAGCAAACAATTTATAAAGAAAATGCGGGATAAAACAGCAAAAATGTTGTTTTATCCCGCAAAAAGGAATAAAAAGATATTATTTATCCTCTTTTGAGAGCTTTTATTACAGGAATGAATACCAATGCCGCCGAAATGATAAGCGTTAGAATGATTGGCCCGTCAATTCGTTCAGCGGAAGTCAAGACGATGTAACAAAGTGCCGCCCAAAGAAGCGTAATGCAAACTATTTGGAATTTGGATAATCGTCTTTTCATTTACCGGCTTTCTTTTTATCTACAATGGCGTCGATAACCGCCACCGCAGTGATGTTTACTATATCGCGTACGGAGCTTTCAAAGTCGGTGAAGTGGATAGGCTTGTTCAACCCCATTTGTATCGGGCCGATAAGCTCGGAATCCATATCCATTGTCTGCAACAATTTGTATGCGGAGTTGGCGGAGCTCAGGTTCGGGAAGATAAGCGTATTCACATCCTTTCCTTTCAGACGGGTGAAGGGGTATTTGGCATCGCGCAGTTCGCGGTTCATGGCAAAGTTCACCTGCATTTCACCGTCAATGGCAAGGTCGGGATAGTTTTGCTGCATATAGTCCACGGCTTCGTGCACGCTTACCGGACTTCCTTCTTTGTCTGTTCCGAAGTTGGAGTAGCTCAACATGGCCATAACGGGCGTATGGTTGAAGAAGCGTACGGTATATTCCGACAGTTTGGCGATATCAATCAGTGTTTCCGCGTTGGGATGGCGGTTGATGAGCGTGTCGGCAAGGAAGTACGTACCTTTTTTGGAGTTAAGGATGTGCATGGTACCGAAATGCTTGTATTCCGGACGGATGCCGATTACTTCTTTGGCTACCTTGATGGTATTGCTGTATTTGGTGTACAATCCGGTGATGAAAGCGTCGGCCTCGCCGGTTTCTACCATCATCATACCGAAGTAGTTGCGCTCAAACATCTTGTCGTTGGCTTCTTCGTAGGTAACGCCTTCGCGGGCACGCTTTTCGGAGAGGATACGTGCATAACGCTCGCGGCGTTCCGATTCGTCAGGATGGCGCAGGTTTACGATTTCGATGCCTTCGAGGCTGAGGTCGAGTTCTTTCGCCAATTTCTCGATTGCTTCGTCATTACCTAATATAATAGGGTGGCAGATACCTTCGGCTTTGGCTTCAACGGCAGCTTTCAGCATATTCGGGTGAATGCCTTCGGCAAAGACTACGCGCTGCGGGTTGCGGCGGGCAGTGTCGTAGAGCTGGCGGGTGAGTTTGCTTTCGTAGCCCATCAGTTCGCGCAGTTGCAGTTTGTAGGCATCCCAATCTTCGATGCTCTTGCCGGCTACGCCGCTGTCCATGGCGGCTTTGGCTACCGCGCAAGATACTTCGGTGATGAGGCGCGGGTCTACCGGTTTCGGGATGAAGTATTCAGGACCGAAAGTGAAGTTGTTTACATGGTAGGCCTCGTTCACTACATCGGGTACGGGTTGCTTGGCGAGGTTGGCGATGGCGTGTACCGCGGCAATCTTCATTTCCTCGTTGATGGCTTTGGCTTGCGTGTCGAGCGCGCCGCGGAAGATGTAAGGGAAGCCGATGACGTTGTTAATCTGGTTCGGATAGTCGGAACGGCCGGTAGACATCAATACATCCGGGCGTGCGGCCATGGCGTCTTCGTAAGAGATTTCCGGAGTAGGGTTGGCAAGGGCGAACACAATGGGATGGTCGGCCATGCTGCGCACCATATCCTGTGTCAATACATTGCCTTTGGACAGGCCGAGGAATACGTCGGCGCCTTTGATGGCTTCGGCAAGGGTATGCACGTCGCGACGGTCGGTTGCAAAGTAACGTTTCTGTTCGGTCAGGTTTTCGCGGTCGCTGGTGATGACGCCTTTGCTGTCCAGCATCAGGATGTTTTCACGGCGCGCGCCGAGCGACTCGTATAGCTTGGTGCAAGAGGTGGCGGAAGCGCCTGCGCCGTTCACCACGATTCTTACATCTTCAATCTTCTTGCCTGCCACTTCCAGGGCGTTCAGCAGTCCGGCGCTGGAGATGATGGCTGTACCATGCTGGTCGTCGTGCATCACGGGGATGTCGAGCTCTTCTTTCAGACGGCGTTCTATTTCAAAACATTCGGGAGCTTTGATGTCTTCCAGATTGATACCGCCGAAAGTGGGGGCGATTGCTTTGACCGCTTCGATAAACTTATCGGGGTCTTTTTCGTTCACTTCAATATCGAATACATCGATACCGGCATAAATTTTGAATAACAGCCCTTTTCCTTCCATAACGGGCTTGCCGCTGAGCGCGCCTATGTCGCCCAAACCGAGAACGGCGGTTCCGTTGGAAATTACAGCTACCAGATTACCTTTTGCTGTATATTTGTACGCGTCTTGCGGATTCTTCTCGATTTCGAGACAAGGTTCCGCAACGCCCGGAGAATAAGCGAGTGAAAGATCGGTTTGTGTACTGTAGGGCTTGGTCGGCACTACCTCAATTTTTCCCGGTTTGCCTTGCGAGTGATAAAGCAAGGCGGCTTCTTTGGTTATCTTAGCCATGGTAGATTAGTTAAAATGGTTATAATTTGGTCGCAAATTTAGAGATAAAAGTTCTAAATTGTAGCTTGTGACTGATAAATTCTATTAGATTTATCAGTAAATAAACTAAAAATGCTTATTTTTGGCAGTAGATTTAAGTAATTACCCCCGATTATTAACTTAACACAAGTATTTTATGAAAATTTTGAAACTTCCTCTTGCAGGATTATTGTTTTGCACCGTGCCGTTTTGGACGGGATGCGGAACGAGTGACAAATCCGAAGCTCCGGTTTCCCTGACCTGGGAAATGGGGGCGAGCGACATTGCTCCCGGTTATTATGAGAACTCCTTTGTTCTTAAAAACATCTCCGATGCTCCTCTTCCCAAAGATTGGACAATCTATTATTCACAGCTTCCCCGCAATGTGAAGCAGGCGGGGAATCCTGCCGTTAAGGTGGAGTCGGTGAACGGAAACTTCTTTAAGATGTATCCGACGGAAAGCTTCACTTCGCTGGCACCCGGCGATTCCATGCGTATCACTTTCCTGTGTTCTTACAAGCTGGACCGGAACTCGCATGCGCCCGAGGGTACTTATTGGGTAGCTGCGACAGACGGTAAGGAAGGCAAGCCGCTTCCCGTAACGCTGAATGCGCTTGGGTTGCCCTCGCCGGAATCACTGCCCGGCTATCCGGATGCGGTTAAGATATACGAATCGAACCTCCGTTTGGCGCATGCGCCGGCTTTGAAACAGTCGGATATATTGCCGTCGGTAAAGAAAGTAACGCCTGCCGAGGGTGGTGTTGTGTTGGACGGTAAGGTGGCTTTGGTTTATCCGGACGAGTATGCCGGCGAGGCGAAGCTGCTGAAAGAGAAACTGTCCGCCTTGTATGGTTTGGAGATAGTTGGCCAAGCTCCCGTCACAATTGCTTTGGAAACTTTGGCCGACAAGGCGAAAGCTGTGAACGATGAATACTATGATGTGGTTATAGGCAGCGACCGGATAAAAATCAGCGCCGCCACGCCGCACGGAGTTTTCAACGGTACGCAGACTTTGCTGGCGATGCTGAAAGATAAAAAAGCGCCGTACCGGCTGGACGCCATGTCCGTGGAAGATTATCCCGACCTTTTGTACCGCGGGCAGATGATAGACATTGCCCGTAACTTCACTACCGCGGACAATCTGAAAAAGCTGGTGGATATTTTCGCTTCTTACAAAATGAATGTGCTTCATTTCCATTTTGCGGATGACGAAGCATGGCGTTTGGAAATTCCGGGACTGGAAGAACTGACGGCCGTAGGCAGCCGTCGCGGACATACCACTGACGAGAGCCGATGCCTCTATCCCTGTTACGATGGCGGCTATGACCCGGATGCCTCAACAGTAGGCAACGGACATTACTCCCGCGAGGATTTTATCGGTTTGCTACGTTACGCCGCCGAAAGGCATATCCGCGTCATACCGGAAATAGAATCTCCCGGACATGCCCGTGCGGCTATCGTTTCCATGAAAGCACGTTACAACAGGTATAAGGATACGGATATGGAAAAGGCCGCCGAATATCTGTTGAGTGAGCCGGAAGATACTTCCCGCTATGCGTCCGTGCAGTATTATACAGACAATGTGATAAATGTGGCCATGCCTTCCGCCTACCGCTTTATGGAGAAAGTGATTCAGGAACTTGCGGCTATGTATGAGGAAGCCGGAGTACCGCTGACTACGGTGCATCTTGGCGGTGATGAGGTGGCGCGCGGCGTATGGCTGGGTTCTCCCAAGTGCCGGGCATTGATGAAAGAGGAAGGTATGACGAAACCGCATGATTTGGCAGAGTATTTCATCACGCAAATGGCCGGCATCATGCAAAGGAATGGTCTGAAGTTCAGCGGGTGGCAGGAAGTGGCTTTGGGGCATACCGAAGAGGCTCACCGGCAATTGCGGACTCAGGCGGCAGGCGTGTACTGCTGGAATACAGTTCCGGGCTACGATGAAGTGGTTTATCAGATTGCCAATAACGGTTATCCGGTGATTCTCTGCAATGTGGGCAATTTCTATATGGATATGGCTTACAACGGGCATCCTGATGAGCGCGGGCTCGACTGGGGCGGCTATGTGGATGAGGCAATCTCTTTTTCCATGCTTCCTTTCAGCATCTATCGTTCATTGCGTACGGACGGAGCAGGGGATTCTGTTGATTTGGATAAAGCGGAAAAAGGAAAAACTGTTCTGACGGCAGAAGGCCGAACGAATATTCTGGGTGTGCAAGGTCAGCTGTTTGCCGAAACAATCCGTAGCTTCAGCGGTGTGGAATATCTTCTTTTCCCGAAAATCATGGGACTGGCAGAGCGTGGTTGGAATGCTTATCCGGCATGGGAAAAACTGCGAGGCGCACAGGAACAACAAGCTTTCGACAAAGCGCTGGCGCTGTATTATGAAAAAATCAGTGATATGGAAATGCCTTATTGGGCGAAGAACGGTATCAATTTCCGCCTGCCGCATCCGGGATTGCTGGTGAAAGACGGTACACTTTACGCCAATACAGCCATTCAAGGCGCTGAAATACGTTATACAATGGATGGTTCAGAACCGACTGTAAATTCCGCTTTGTGGGAAATGCCGGTGAAGTGCGATGCTTCGGTCGTTAAGGCAGGGACATTCTATCAGGGTAAGGCGAGTTTGCCGATTACGTTGAAAGTGGAATAAGACTTCCGGCTTATCAGGCCGAAATCATCTGAAAAAGGTTTTGCACCACAGCGATATTTCTTTTTCGCTGTGGTGCAAAATTTATTTGGTTACGCATTCAGCGCTTGCTCTATATCAGCGATAATATCATCCGCATTTTCAATACCCACCGAGAAGCGGATAAGGTCGGGACGGATACCGGCTTCCAACAGTTGCTCGTCAGAAAGCTGACGATGCGTATGGCTGGCAGGGTGAAGCACGCAGGTACGCGCATCGGCAACGTGGGTTACGATAGCAGCCAGCTTCAGTGAATCCATAAATTTGATGGATACCTCACGACCGCCTTTCAGCCCGAAGGAGATAACGCCGCACGAACCGCCCGGCATGTATTTCTGTGCCAACTCGTAGTACTTATTGTCGGGCAGACCGCAATAGTTTACCCATGCCACTTTGTCATTCTTAGAAAGGTATTCGGCGACTTTCTGGGCATTGCCGCAATGTTGAGGCATACGCAGGTGCAGCGTTTCCAGACCGAGGTTCAGCAAGAAGGCATTCTGTGGAGACTGGATGCTGCCGAGGTCGCGCATCAACTGCGCCGTAGCTTTCGTGATGTAAGCCAGTTTGCCGAAAGCTTTTGTATAAGTGAGCCCGTGATACGATTCGTCCGGAGTGCAGAGGCCGGGGAATTTGTCGGCATGCGCGTCCCAGTCGAAATTACCGCTGTCTACAATTGCGCCGCCTACGCTGGTGGCGTGTCCGTCCATGTATTTGGTGGTGGAGTGGACTACTATATCGGCTCCCCATTCAAACGGGCGGCAGTTGATAGGAGTGGGGAAAGTGTTGTCTACAATCAACGGCACCCCATGCTTGTGGGCGATGCGGGCAAACTTTTCGATATCGAGAACCTCCAGCGTTGGGTTGGAGATCGTTTCGCCGAACAAGGCTTTGGTATTCGGACGGAAAGCTGCGGAGATTTCCTCTTCGGGCGCATCCGGGTTGACAAAAGTCACGTCGACGCCCAGTTTTTTCATTGTTACGCCAAACAGGTTGAATGTTCCGCCATAGATAGTGGATGAGCATACGAAGTGGTCGCCTGCCTGACAGATGTTGAAGATAGCATAGAAATTCGCAGCCTGTCCGCTCGATGTCAGCATAGCGGCTACACCGCCTTCAAGAGCGGCTATCTTGGCGGCAACGGCATCGTTCGTAGGATTCTGCAGACGGGTGTAGAAGTAACCGCTGTCTTCGAGGTCGAACAGACGAGCCATTTGTTCGCTGGTGTCATATTTGAAAGTTGTACTTTGATAAATGGGGAGTACACGGGGTTCACCCTTTTTAGGAGTCCACCCTGCCTGTACGCACAGTGTCTCCGGCTTGAATTGCTTTGCCATAATGCTATCTGTTTTTAGAGTTTCTTTTCTTTAAAACGCGTAAGTTGTCGCAAAAGTAGGGAAAAAAATATAAATTTGTACGCGTGAATGGTAAAATGCAATAATTTAGCAGTTGAAAATTTACTGCCGATACGAATAAATGACGAATAACGGGAATATGAAACGTATATTTTGCTTGCTGGCTATCTTCTTTTGTACTTTTCTTGTTTTTGAGGTCTCTGCTCAGGGAGAATATGCCACACCCAAGGCGGGTGAGGGTATTTCCGCTTTTCTGGAGCGGAACAAGCGTCCCGGAAAAGCCTGCTATAACGAGTTTATGAAGCTGAACGAGAAGCGTCTGCGTGGAAAAGAGGAACTGCGATTGGGAGTGAAGTATATATTGCCTCCCTTGAAGAAGGGGACTTCTGCCGCCGCTTCATCCAAATCTGCCGCCGGCAAAAAGGGAGCGGTTCGGGAACGGTTGTTCGGGAAGAAACTGGCTGATGTGAAAGTGACTTCCAACCGCTTACAGGGCGCTTGCTTCTATGTAGTCAGCGGGCATGGCGGTCCCGACCCGGGAGCTATCGGGAAAATAGGAAAGGTGGAGTTGCATGAGGATGAATATGCCTATGATGTTGCCTTGCGCCTTGCCCGTAACCTGATGCAGGAAGGGGCGGAAGTACGTATCATCATTCAGGATGCCAAAGACGGGATTCGTGACGACCGCTATCTATCCAACAGTAAGCGGGAAACTTGTATGGGAGACGCTATTCCGCTGAACCAGGTAGCCCGTCTGCAACAGCGTTGTGCCAAAATCAATGAACTCTATCGGAAAGACCGTCAGAAATATAAGTATTGCCGGGCCATCTTTCTGCACGTAGACAGCCGTAGCAAGAGCGCGCAGACGGATGTCTTCTTTTACCATGCCCCGAAAAGCGTGTTGGGAAAGAAGCTGGCGGTTACCATGAAAGAAACTTTCGAGTCGAAGTACGACAAACACCAGCCAAACCGCGGGTTTGAAGGGACTGTCAGCTCACGCAACCTTTATGTATTGCTGAAAGCCGCGCCGACTTCCGTTTTTGTGGAATTGGGCAATATCCAGAATACGTTCGACCAACGTCGTTTCGTTATCAGCTCCAACCGCCAGGCTTTGGCAAAGTGGATGATGGAAGGATTTATCGCGGATTATAAGCGGACGAAGTAGGATTCTTGCGCACTTTGCCCGTGCCGTTTTCGTGCAGGATGACTACTGTCACTGCCGTCACAATCAGGGCGATTCCGATAGCGCTGCTCCATGTGAAGCTTTCTTTGAATACGCAACATCCGATGATTATGGCGGTCAGAGGTTCCAATGCTCCGAAGATGGATGTAAGCGTGGGGCCTACATGTTTGATTGCCTTTACCAGACTGATATTGGAAACGGCCGTTGCCGGTATTGCCAGTCCGAGGATGTTCAGCCATGCATGGCTGTCTGTTGCCGGTCGGATGCCGTCTGTCAGACAGCCGCCTATAATATAGAATAGGGTTCCGAATCCCATGACATAGCAGGTCAGTGCCGTAGACGGGATGTTGGCAGCGCGGCTTTTCCGTACACCTATAATATATCCGCCGTACGAGAATATGGAAATGGCGGCGGCGATCAGTCCTGTTGCAGTATCTCCGCCTTTGAAATCTATCTCGCCCGATGACAGTAACGCCGCGCCTATCAATGAAATGAACACTGCAAACAGGATGGAGAAAGACTTCTTTTCCTTGAAAAACAGCATCATGGTGAGCGCTACTGCCAGAGGGTACATGAAGTGAATGGTGGATGCTACGCCGCTGGCAATATTTTGGTAGGCTATCACGAGGCTGAATGAGGTGGTGGCTCTGAACAGGCTTAGTATGAATACGGTCTGCCAGTCTTTCCCGGTGATTCGGAACCGCTCTCCCAATATGATGCCGGCAATTGCCAAAATGAGTGAAGCGATTCCCCAGCGGTATGTCAGCACTTCAAAGGATGAGAATCCCGCTACCAACAATGATATGCTGAAGAAAGGCGCCAGTCCGAATGTGGACGAGGAGAGTGCCGCATATAGAAAACCTTTTATAGTAGTGTTTTGCATCTTTTTCTTGAAAATTAAACGATATACCGGAACCTATCTCTTTCATCGTTTGTTTGTTCCGCATAATGATTTGCAAAATTAGTGAATAAAAGCGTACATGCGAATGGTACGTGCATATTGAAAAATGAAAGGAAACCTTATGAGAAAGAATTTAATGTTTGCGGGAGCGTTTGCGGTTACTCTTATGTTGGCTGCTTGCGGTAGCGGTGTTCAGCGGAAAACTTCCGAAAAATATTCTGCAGCGGAAGTGGAACAGGCGGATAAGGTGATGAAGTACTACAATGCCTCGCTCGCCCTGTTGAAGAATCTGGTGGTGGAGAAGGATGTGAATTCCGTATTGGGATATATGGAACAGAATGGGGATGCGCCGATACTGACGGCTGTTGTTCCTCCGGCTTTCTCTCAGAAAGATTCTGCATCGGTCGTTAATCCCGGTACGTATTTTAATGAAGAGACCCGGCGCAATCTGAAACAGAATTTTATGCAGTTGTTTCAGGTTAGAAAGCAATTTTATGCTAATTTCAATCGGTATCTTTCCTCGCTGAAAACAAAAGATAAGTCTGCTGCCGATAAACTGCTGCCTGTTAATTACCGGCTGAGCGTCGAGATGGCGGAGTATAAAGAGAATATTCTTGATATGCTGTCTCCTTTTACCGAGGAAGCGCAGAAGGTATTGCTGAATGATAACCCGATGAAGGAACAGATACTTGCCATGAACAGGATGTCTGCCACGATGCAGAGTATTCTGCAATTGTGTATGCGCAAACCCTCTCCCGATATGCCCCGGCTGGATATGAAAATGATGAAGTTGGTTATTCAGTTGGACATTGCCAAACGTTTGCCGACGGTGGAAGGACATCCTCGAGAGATGAAGACTTTCCGGGACTTTCTGGCTCATGTCGAGGCATTCATGAAAGAAGTACAGCATATCAAGTCTCAGGGAAGTTATACGGCAGACGAGATGGAGACCTTAGGTACGTATGGACTGAGCTTGAACTAAGGCTGTCTTAGGCTCAGTCCATAGGCCTCCTTTCTTTATCTTACAAATCCGTTTTTATAGAAATCATAGGATTCATGAATTCTTTCCGGCGTATCGGCTTTTAACAACAAAAGAAGCTCGCGACAGAATTCCAGCTGCCCGGTGCCGTTGGCTGTGACGATATTTTGGTCGCTGACGGCCTGCTTCTCTTCATAACCGGTTTCGTTGGTATAGTTCTGTTCACCCCAAAGCTTCAACTGTTGTATGGTATTTCCCGTATGTTTTACGTTATTAAGGAAGCCGTGCTTTGCCATGAAAGAGGCGGCATTGCAGATGGCGCCAATGATTTTTCCACGTTGTAGAGCATCCTTCACCAAAGGAACCACTTGTGCCGCTTCGGGAGAATTCCATTGCATGCCGCCTATCAGTATCAATGCCGCATAATCTGTGGTCATCGTCTGGAAACTATAATCGGGTAGCGTACAGAAACCGCCGATAGAACGCACAGCATCCAATGTCGGGGCAACGACTTTGGGTGTATACATCACTTCGCTGCCCGGCATTACTCCCATGTTCAGGCAGGCTGCTATGAAAGCGCCTTCCCAGTCGGCATATTCATTTAATATTACAAACAATACTTCTTGCTTCATTTTTGTTTTTGTTTAGTGCTTCACAAAAGTACGAATACTAAATCATAAACTTATAAATATTATAATGAAAGTTCGGTATCGAAATTTATTCTATAGGAATATAAATCTCTGTTAACAGTTCATCCGGTGCTGTTTCTGCAGGATTGTTCAGATATCGTTCGGCGCTGGCTTCATTTCTGAAAGTACATTCCATTTCAGGGATATATTTTCCATAGATTGTATCGTACACGGCTTGCAGGTGCTCATAAGACCCCTTATATAGGAATATGGCGTAACGTCCTGCCGGAAGCTGTTTGAAACCGATATCACCTTTAGGTGCTACGGCAGCTGGCATAACCATACATACATCGGTACGCAGTTTTTCTACCGGAGTTACTTTGGGGTCATCATGATAAATACAATAGGGCATCACTTCTCCCATTGGCAGTTTCTCCTCTTGGATAAACTGTTGAAGGCGTATCCATGTGCCGCAATAATCATTCAGTTTATAGTCTCCGAATAATCGGATATAAATCACGTTTCGGGCCGGGAGCTCTTTGATTTCTCGTTTCAGTTCGAGTTCCGGACGGATAATGGCTGGTTTCATAATTACAAAGTTTTTATTGTTACGATATTCTAAAGGTGAAATACCATAGAACTGTTTGAATACTTTAGACAACGACGAGGGTGACGAATAACCGATGCGATAAGCGATGTCGGCTATCGGCAGTTCGGAATGACGCAACAACCGTGCAGCTGCTTCGGTACGTGTCCGGACAATAAACGTACCTATGGGTTCGCCCAAAAAAGCTTTCATGATGCGGTGAAAGTAGAAAGGAGAGAAATGGGAAATCTTGGCCAGTGATTTCAGGTCGATTTCTTCTCCGAGGTGGAGATTGATATAATCTACCACTGCATTCACACATTTTTGATACTCTTCCCGGGTTGTCTTCTTGGTTTCCATATATTCTATCGGTTTGTTCACGATGCAAAAATAAGGGGAAAAGGGATAGAGGACTTGTCCGATGTTGCTATAAATATGGTTTATCACATATTTATTGAACGGAAGGTTGTTAATAATCATTGTTTAGTTTGTCTGTAAAGATAAAATATATGTACTTTTGCAATGGAATTATATTATATAAATAGCTTTTGAAAAAGTATATGAAAGGAGCTTTACTTATTTTAGGACGCGGTATAGGGCAGGTGATGTTTCAGAATAATGCACTGTCAGGGTTATTAATGTTGGTAGGTGTTCTTCTGAATTCTTGGCAAATGGCCTTGTTGGCGATTGCAGGTAATGTTGTAAGTACATTGGCGGCTTATTTTTCCGGTTATAGTCGCGAAGATATACGGAACGGACTTTACGGGTTTAACGGAACTTTGGTGGGAATAGCAATCGGGGTGTTTATGCCGATTACTGTTGCTTCCCTATTACTGTTGGTTGCAGGCTCGTGCTTGTCTACCTGGATAGCCCGTCTTTTTGGTTTGCAGCGGCTGGTATCTGGGTTCACCGCTCCCTTTATTATTTCTGTGTGGATATTGTTGGTTACTTGCAATTGGATGATGCCGTCTTTGTTACTGCCTTCCGGAGATGCTGTGACGGCTCAGACGCTTTCTTTTTTACAGGCTTTTTGTCTGAATATCGGTCAGGTAATGTTTCAGGGAAATACTGTGTTGGCAGGGGTGTTCTTTCTGCTGGGTATCTTGGTGAATTCCCGTATCAATGGTCTTTATACCATACTGGGGGCATTGCTTCCCATTCCCTTTGCCCTGCTGCTTGGAGTGGATTATGCCGCTCTGAATGCCGGATTGATGGGATATAACGGTGTGTTGTGCGCCATTGCTTTGGGGATAAAACATGGAAAGGCGGTGTGGGGGCTGTAATGGCCGTATTGCTGTCCGTTTTGCTTCAGATAGGCGGAATGGAATGGGGGATAACAACTCTCACTGCACCTTTTGTTGTCGCTGTATGGATTGTGGCGGGATTACAGCAATTGGATAGAAAGGCAAAGACAGAAACTACAAACGGCTGAATCTTATAAGGCATGACCGAGAAAACACGATTGCAACTTTTGGCATGGGCAAGAGAATATCATTGCGCCGCCTTTATACAAGGTGATCCTGTTCAGTTTCCACATCGGTATACGCAGAAACAGGATATTGAGATTAGCGGTTTGCTCACAGCTATAATGAGTTTTGGAAATCGCAAACAGATATTGAAAAAAGCGGATGAACTGCATCAATTAATGGGAGCTTCACCTTATCGGTATGTCTTGTCCTGTCAATGGAAAGAAGATTTCCGACCGACAGATAAGAGCAGTTTTTACCGTATGCTTTCTCATGCGGATTTTTATACTTACTTCGCCCGGTTGCATGCCGCCTATTCTCAGTTTGATAGTTTGGAAAACGCCTTGTTGGGCTATTCGGGTACACCGATGGAGAAGTTGTGCGCATTTTTGGAAGTTTCAGCCAAGAGCCCTCAAAAGAAGCTGAATATGTTTCTGCGCTGGATGATACGAAAAGAATCGGAAGTGGACTTCGGCATTTGGGACAGCTTTGACCGTCGTGACTTGCTGATTCCCTTAGATACCCATGTTTGTAGGGTAGCTTATCTTTTAGGGCTTACCGATGCGGAAACATTCTCTCTTAAAAATGCGCGGAACATAACTGCGGCTTTGGCGGAGGTCTTTCCGGATGACCCTTGTTTGGGAGATTTTGCATTGTTCGGCAGCGGGGTGAACGGAGTGTTGTAAAATCGGGCTTTTTCTTACCAATCTATCTCCTCAATGCCTTTGCTTCGTAAATAATCGTTGGCTTTGCTAAAGTGTTTGCATCCGAAGAAACCGTATTCGGCGGAACGAGGCGAAGGATGGACGGTTGTCAGTATAAGGTGTTTACTGCTGTCTATCAAAGTTGCCTTTTCTTTGGCATACGCTCCCCAAAGCATGAATACGAGATGTTCCCGTTCATCACTTAATTTCTTGATTACCGCGTCTGTGAAAGTTTCCCAGCCCATGTTACGGTGCGAACCGCTTGCGTGGGCGCGTACCGTAAGGACAGAATTCATGGAGAGTACTCCCTGAGCTACCCAACGGTCCAGATTACCGGAAGTAGGAATCGGTTTGCCCAAATCCTGATGTATCTCCTTGAAGATATTGGTGAGTGAACCCGGTATAGCTACTCCTTCCGGTACGGAAAAACATATTCCGTAATATTGTCCGGGGGTAGGGTAAGGATCTTGTCCTAAGATAACCACTTTTACCTTCTCAAAAGGACATGAGTTGAAAACATGAAAGATAAGATGTCCCGGCGGAAGCACATTGGCGCGTCCGTATTCGCTTTTCACAAATGATACCAATCTCTCAAAGTAGGGCTTGTCGAATTCTTCTTGTAAACGCTGCCGCCAGCTCTCTTCTATCTTGACTTTCATAGGATACTGCATCTAAGTACGATGCAACAAATGTACAAATAATCTCTGTGAGTGCGTATGTGTTTTACAGATAAAAAGAAAGCCCCGTATTCGTTAGAATGTCTCATCGTACAGGGCTTTCACGTATTGCTTATGCTTTTAGGGCTGCTACTACCTTTTCTATCATGCTCCGGATATTGTTTTCATCCTGAGCGGTATAGAAGTTCCCGTCTGCTTCGGAAGGATTGTCGGTTGCTTCTCCGTTTTGGATGGCGGGTTTCGCCAATGGATGAACGGCTACTTTCTTACCTTTGGTGATACCCGTAAAATCGAACATCATGGCGGCTGCACAGTGTCCGATCATGATTTTACCTTTTCCACCGAATGTTTTGATGATTTCCAGCATGGTAACGTTATACGGTTTGTCGGCATTCTGTTGAAATACGGGGACGGCGTCACCGCAAGCGAATACAAGCGCATCGTACTCATCTTCATGTCCTTTCAGGTTAGCTACCACATCGTCTGCTGTCAGAGCGATACCGGAGTTGGTCTTGATTTCCTTGCTGTCTGCCACCGCAAACACCTTATAAGCAATGCCATTCTCAAAAAACGCTTCCAAGTACTGGAACAAACCGCACCCGTTTACCGGATTTACTGCCAAAACCGCAACTTTCTTTGTCATAATCTTAATTATTAAGTGAAACAATAGTTATTTTCAGTAAGTTTATTACTTTTGTGCTGCAAAGTTAGGTTTCCTATTGGTTGTAAACAAGAAGGCACTTGAATGTTAGATAGTTACAGCGATGTAACCATTGTTGACGTTCAGACAATTAGTAAAAGTTAAAAAATGGAAAACTTTCATCATATAGGTAGTTGCCCGATACGGGATGTTTTGAGCAAGTTGGGAGATAAGTGGACAATGCTTATCATGGTTACATTAAAGACGAATGGTACGATGCGTTTCTGTGATATTCAGAAAACAATCGGTGATATTTCACAACGTATGCTTACGGTTACGCTGCGTTCGTTGGAAACGGATGGGCTGATAGTCAGGAAAGTGTATGCGGAAGTTCCTCCACGTGTGGAATATTCCCTTACGGAAACGGGATATAGCTTGATGCCGCATATCGAATCACTGGTAGGTTGGGCATTGGAGCACATGGCGGATATTATGGAACGGCGGGGAGTACGGGAAGAAGTAAGGTCATAAGCACGCTACACATTGTTGTAATATAAGAATTCAGATTCATTATGAACCGGAATTCTTTTTTATGAGATTTACATTCATTACACAGAATCGTAACGGACTTCTTATTTATTCTATATAAATTTGCGGCGCATTTAAAATAGATACGAGTATGATTAGACTGAATGTTTTTATTCAAGTAAGTGCGGATAACCGTGCTGCTGTAATGGAAATGGCAAAAGAACTGGTAGCTTGTTCCTTGAAAGATAATGGCTGCATTGCCTATGATATTTTTGAAAGTGCAACCCGTGAAGATGTTCTTATGATTTGCGAAACATGGAAAGACGAGGAATCTTTGGCTGCGCACGAAAAGGCTACACATTTTGTAACCTTAGTTCCTAAAATACAAGATATTGCCTCTATGAAACTGGAGAAATTCAGTTTCTGATGATATCGTTGCAGACATATTGTTTGGAAAAGTCAACCATTGTGTTGACTTTTTTGTTTTTACAGTTTATACGATAAGTGGTATGAAACAAATAATCTTTATTTTTGTAATGCTAATAAGTTGCCTGTCCTGTGCCGGTAAACCGGCAAATCAGGCGGAAAGGAGAAGTGATATGAAGCCAATGAAAGAGATTTATCTGGCAGGGGGATGTTTTTGGGGAACCGAACATTTTCTGAAACAAATAGAAGGGGTAGAAGTTACCCAAGTGGGATATGCAAACGGGAATATAGCCAACCCTACCTATCAACAGGTGTGCACCGGTACTACAAACTTTGCCGAAACAGTAAAGGTACAGTATGACCCCGATAAGGCAGACCTGCCTTTTCTTATCGACCTTTACTTCAAAACAATTGACCCTACCAGTCTGAACCGTCAGGGAAATGACCGTGGAACTCAATATCGTACAGGCATCTATTATACAGATGTCGTGGATCTGCCTGTTATCCGTGAAACCGTTAACCGTCTGGCAGCCAACTATACCCGTCCGTTGGAGGTAGAGATTGAACCGTTGAAGAATTTTTATCCGGCAGAAGAGTATCATCAAGATTATCTGGATAAAAATCCGGGTGGCTATTGTCATATCAATCCTGCGCTGTTCGATCTGGCACGTAAAGCGAAGATGAAGAAATCGGTGGCTGCTTACAGTAGGCCTGATGATGCAACTTTGCATTCGCAACTCACCGCAGAACAGTATGCTGTTACTCAGAAAAACGCCACCGAACCGCCTTTCCGTAATGCCTACTGGGATGAATACCGTCCCGGCATCTATGTGGATATTACTACGGGTGAACCTTTGTTCGTCTCTACCGATAAGTTCGATTCCGGTTGCGGATGGCCCAGTTTTTCCAAGCCGATTGACCGCAAACTGATTCAGGAGAAAGTAGATACCACTCACGGAATGGTACGTACGGAAGTCCGTAGCAAAACAGGTGATGCCCATTTGGGACATGTCTTTACAGATGGTCCTGCCGATAAAGGCGGATTGCGTTATTGTATCAATAGTGCCTCTTTACGTTTTATCCCTAAAGACAAGATGCAGGCAGAAGGATATGGTGAATATTTAGAACAGGTAAAATAACACACAATGGATATATTATTAATAAGTAATGAAGATACGTGCCGTAGCCGTATCGCACAAGAACTCCTGTACGCATTTGGCAGAGGGATGAATATTTCTACGGCAGGAGTTATGGAAGGAAATTGCGTTCCCGATGCTGTATGCAATGTGATGGAGCAAAACGGTTATGGCATATCGTGTAAAAAGCCTTCCGGTGTCGGAGTATATGCACATCGGTCATGGGACTATGTTGTTACCTTGTGTAAAGAAGCTGAGGAAGAACTGAGCTTCCTTACCCTCAATGCCAAACGGCAAGCGCATTTTAACTTTGAAGACCCTTTTAAAAATCGTTTTCAAAGTGAGAGTGAACAAGAGCAACAAATAGCAACCCTCTATGAAACAATGTATCGACAACTGTACGAGTTCTATCGCGATGAATTGAGTGAGCAACTATTGCCTCGTTGTACATGCGGTGCAAATACTTATTGCCGTTGCGAATAACGAAATATTTGTTTTTTTGACTGCTTACGCTATTCAATCTTTGTCCGAATATCATCGTCTCTGGTATGTATAGTTTGGGCTGTAAATGTCCTGCTCCGGAATGTTGTTTTCGGTGGAATATAATGTTCTTAGGGATTCTTCTTTTTCTAGTAAAGGGCAGCGGTATTTATAAGTATGATTTAATTATAAATATCTGGATATAAAATAGTCAATGCCTTATAAAGGTTTGTCTCTTTGACAATAGTCTCCTCTTTATTATCAAGTTTGATTCCCGGTTCTCTCTGGCATAGATACGTTCTCATGCTTTGTCCTTCTTTTGTATGGAAATTATCTAAAGCCATATCAATGTATCCCCAATAATTATTTAGGGGATGATTGGATACACTGCGTATACTGTTTATACGCGATTTCCAATTAGGATGATTGGTGAAAGTAATGCGGTTATTCCTGATGTCTTCAATCAGGCACACTGCTTGGATAATACTATTACTTAATATCTCTTTTAAATCGATGTTTAGTGTATTGTTGAATAGTTTGTCTAAACAATAAAGTTTCATTTTCGTAGTATTTGTCAGACTATTGTCTTTTTGCCAATCTTCCATTTTTTTGTGCCTGTATCCTAACTCCCATAATAGAAGTAGAAACTCCGGATGATATATTCTTCCGACTTCCAGCCCTGTTTGTAACTTATGAAGTGTATTAGGGGCGTGTATGGCATCTCTAATTTCATTAGCTTCATCTTTTATCAGTAGGTTGAGAATGGAAGAAGAGTGTTTGTAATCAGCGAGGTAAAACAATGCCTCAAGAAATTCTTCGTGGGGAAATGTATGCCATAGTGTATTGATTTTCTCTTCAGCAGTAGCACCGGCTATG
>ERZ833963.2369-NODE-2369-length-18169-cov-10.319642_pt1 | contig 18169 bp, 14 predicted proteins | sample MGYA00519693_ERZ833963 | MGnify/ENA primary metagenome ERZ833963 (study PRJEB31850, sample SAMEA3708748) | human gut metagenome | biome: human gut; feature: human-associated habitat; material: faeces | place: China | collected 2014 ... | reverse complement strand
CCATCGACCTCACGCTTATCAGGCGTGCGCTCTAAACCAGCTGAGCTATAGGCCCATAAAAGTGGCAAAGCGGGTGACGAGAATCGAACTCGCGACAACAGCTTGGAAGGCTGTGGTTTTACCACTAAACTACACCCGCATATTACCTTACGGCTACTACTTCTTATGATAGATAACTATCAACGGTCCCTGCGGGAATCGAACCCGCGATCTCCTGCGTGACAGGCAGGCGTCCTAACCAACTAGACCAAGGAACCAAATTTAATTTTTTCAAAACAAATTGCGGGAGCAGGATTTGAACCTACGACCTTCGGGTTATGAGCCCGACGAGCTACCAGACTGCTCCATCCCGCGATAATAAAAATATCACATGCTACCCACTAAGGAGGATGTGGGATTCGAACCCACGCGCCGCTTTCGCGACCTGACGGTTTTCAAGACCGTTCCCTTAAGCCGGACTTGGGTAATCCTCCATTGCTTAATACGTAATGCTATTTAATTAATTCTTGATGCTAATGCATCAATGACCCGTACGAGATTTGAACTCATGTTACCGCCGTGAAAGGGCGGTGTCTTAACCACTTGACCAACGGGTCATAAATATTTATTTATGTATTGCTCTCTCAAGCACAAGAAATATAATACAATAATAAATGAGGTCTAGCAAGCTTTTTTTTAAACTTTTTTGAATTTTTTTCAAAATTAGGAGGATAATGGATTTTGAACGTGCAAAAATACTTTGAAAACGGCAATACAATGGATATTGCCCAAGATATGTTAGGTCATACTTTTTCTTATAAGTCTGATCAGGGGAACTTTTCCGGTATCATTGTCGAAACGGAGGCCTACTTGGGCCCTATCGACATGGCGGCCCACAGTTACAATGGACGCCACACCAAAGCTAATGATCCACTCTATCAAGCTGGAGGGACAATTTATATTTATTCTATCCACAGTTGGTTAGATATGGATATCAGTGTCCAAAAAGCCGGAACACCCAACGGAATTTTGATTCGTGCCCTTCAACCACTAGAAGGTGTGGAGTTAATGGAAGAAAATCGTGGTAAAACTAAATTCGAAATTACTAACGGTCCAGCTAAATGGATGGCAGCTTTTGGTATTAAGGACAAAACTTTATCTGGCACTGCTTTAAATGCCGATAACTTTATTTTTTCAGACAAAAAAATCCAGACTCCTAAGAATATTCTGGCGACACCTAGAATTGGTGTGAAGAATAAGGAACCCTGGACTTCAAAAAATATGCGTTTTATTGTTGAAGGCAACCCTTACGTATCGAAATTGCCTAAACGAGATATGAATCTAGATACTTATGGCTGGCTATAAACGATCACTTCTAGCACGAAGCGCATAAAGAATAGCTACTGTATCAACCACTTCTTGTAACATAGCTCCAATAATAGTAGGAATTAAGCCAAATGCTGCAATTAACATCAAGGCGATACAAATAAAGATACCTATCAAAACTGCTTCTCGAGCGACTTTCATCGTATCATGTGCAATTTTGACTGCCGTACTTACCTTGCTCAAGTCATCTTGCAAAATAACTGCATCTGCTGACTCACTGGCGGCATTAGCACCCTTGTAACCCATGGCAATACCAACATCGGCTAAAGCTAGTGCTGGAGCATCATTGACACCATCACCAACCATGACAGTTGGATGATATTCTTTATCTAACTCATCGATAATCTTTACTTTATCAGCTGGTAAACTAGTTGGATAAGACTTTGTAATACCCACTTCTGAAGCAACCATTTCGGTTGCTTCTTTTTTATCCCCAGAAATCATCAAGATATTCTTGATACCAAAATCCTTTAATTTAGCAATCGTTGCTTTTGATTCTGGACGGATTTGATCAAGTAGACTATAAACACCAGCGTATTGATCATCAATTGAAACATACACACCCGAACCTTTTACTTCATCGACTGTTTCTTTTGTAACGAAACTAGCTTGGCCGACTTTTACTACATGTCCTTCAATTTTACCAACAATTCCTTCAGCTGTGATTTCTTTCAGATCATCAGTCTTTTTCAAAGTTACATTATTGCTTCTAGCGTAATCGACAATTGCCTCCGCCATAACGTGACTCGAATTCTGTTCAATTGAGGCCGCATATGACATAACGGTCTTTTCATCGAAATGGTTCGTTGTTCTAAATTCATCTACAAACAGCTTTCCTTTCGTAATCGTACCAGTTTTATCAAAAGCTACTGTCTTAGCTGAATTGAGTTTCTCCAAAGCTGTCCCGGATTTGATAATAATACCATTACGACTCGTACGACTCATTCCCGAAACAAAGGCAATCGGTGCTGCCAAAATCAATGGACAAGGTGAAGCTACTACAAGAACTTGCGCAATTCTAACTGGATCTTTAGAAACATACCAAGCCACACCCGCAATAATATAAGCAATCAAAGTAAATGGTACGGCATAACGATCAGCCAAACGAACAAATTTAGCTGGATGAGTTTCTGATTCTTTAACCAATTTAACAATAGCTTGATATTCTGAATCAGCCGCAATTTTTTCCGCTTTAATTTGGAAAGGATTTTCCCCGTTAATAGAACCAGACATAACGTGACTACCTTTTGAAACATTCACAGGAACTGATTCACCGGTTAATGAAGATTCATCAATTTCAGATTGTCCATCAATTACTACACCATCAACTGGAACTTGTTCCTTAGGACGAACTAAAATTTCATCCCCAACTTTGACATCATCAATATCAACATCAGTTATGTCGCCGTCCTTTAAAAGATGTGCTTTCGATGGTGTGTTATCTAAAAGTGACTTCAATTCACTCTTAGCTTTATTAGCAGCATATTCTTCTAAAGTATCGCCACCTGTCAGCATCAACAATACGATCCAACCAGCCCAATATTGCCCCAAAACAATTGTGGCCACAATAGCCGTAATAGCCAACAGATCGATTCCAAAATTGCCAGACTTTAAAACCTTAATCATATCAATGAACATAATCAAAGCTAATAAAAGACCCAAAATACTGATAATTAATTGGGCATAACTTGGCAAATGGAAAATAAACTCTAACACTGCAGCAATGAAACCAATAGTCAAAGTTCCGTATAACTTAATCTTATCTGAGTTCATAAAAACACATCCCTCCGATTATTATCTTTACCCAAATTATAACTGCTTTAAAATCTTTTTTAAAGTCTTTTTTGGAATGATTCTCATTTAATTATCATTTTTAATAAAAAGTTGTAATAAGCTACATAAGTAGATTTCATAGCATTAATTTAATCTGGAAAGAAACTAATTTAGCTTATATTATGTCTGATTTAAGTCAGAAAAAGCAAAGAAAATGACACCTATTTGATTTAAAATAGATGCCATTTATCAATTGATAACATTATTTAATTAATTTATCCCATATTACAACGCTGCCACTGGCTAAAGACCTTGGCACATCAATGATTCTTTGATTAGACGAGCCTCTAAATTGTAACGATAGATCTTTTTTTCTAAGTAAGAATCGACCGTCAACTAAAATATCGATCAAAGATAACAATTCTAGTTTATCGTCTGATTCCTGCATCATTTCATCCCACGAATAGCCTGTCCAAGACCAAATATCCTTTGTATGACCGAATTCTTTTCTAATTCGTTTACATAACGATAGACACACTTCCGTATTCAAGAAAGGTTCTCCACCTAATAAGGTCAATCCTTGAACATAGCTTTGGCTAAGATCCTTAATAATCTGGTCTTCTAATTTCTTAGTATATGGCTTCCCATAACGAAAATCTTGAGCAGCAACGTTATAGCAACCTGGACAACGAAAAAGACACCCAGATACATAGAGACTACATCTAACCCCTTCTCCATCAACAAAATTAAATGGTTTATAATCGGCAATTCTTTTAAGACTGTGGTCCGCGCTCAACCATTCTTTGGGAGTCGGATTGTTTGGTTCTCTCATATTTGGCCGCATTTTTTATCATCTCCGAAGTCATATTCTTTTTCCGTGAAGCTATTTCTACATGTCTTCCATGAATCATTGGTCTTTGTTGAGGATTACCTAAATATCCACAAGTTCTTTTTACGACATCACAAAATTCCGGATCATTATTGCCACAATCTGGACATGAAAATCCCCTTGGCGTAGCTTTAAATTCGCCTTGAAAGCCACATTTAAAACATTGATCAATTGAAGTGTTAGTTCCTAAATACCCCACATGATCATAAGCCCAATCCCAAACTGCCTCTAAAGCCTTAGGATTCTGACGTAAATTAGGATATTCGCAATAATGAATAAAACCACCTGACGCATATTTAGGAAAAATTTCTTCAAACGTTAATTTTTCAAAAGGATTTGGATGCTTCCTGACGTCAAAGTGAAAACTATTTGTATAGTATTCTTTAGCAGTAATATCAGGGATAGAGCCAAATTTTTCGTAATCATCGCGACAGAAAGTATCAGTTAAAGATTCTGCTGGCGTTGAATAAAGACTATAGTGATAGCCACTTTCTTTTGCCCATTTGCGACATTTTTCATTTAAAGCCTTCGTAATACTCTCAGCAAAGTCATGTGCCTTAGGGTTTTGCTCCCAATCATTGCCAAAAAAGCGTGTGCAAACTTCATATAAGCCGATATAACCTAATGACACGGTAGCTCGACCATTTTTGAATAATTCATCGACAGAATCTGCTTTTTTTAGACGCTTACCAAAAGCACCATACATATACAGTAGTGGCGCATTCTCAGGCTTGGCCTCTTTGGTACGCTTGATACGATATTCTAAAGCAGTGTGACAAATCTGCATTTTTTCTTCAAATATTTCCCAAAATAACTTGATATCACCCTTTGACTCCAAAGCAATTCGTGGCAAATTGACCGTTACAACGCCTAAATTCATCCGACCAGAATTAACTTCTCGGCCATTTTCATCTTGCCATCCTTGCAAAAATGAACGACAGCCCATTGGAGTCTTAAAACTGCCTGTAATTTCAACGATTTTGTCATACATCAAAAGATCTGGATACATTCTCTTAGTAGAACACTCTAAAGCCAATTGTTTTATATCATAATTAGGATCTTCAGGATTCAGATTTAATCCTCGCTTGATGGTAAACGTTAGTTTAGGAAAAATTGCTGTCCGATGCTCTTTTCCTAGGCCTTTGATACGAATTTCTAAAATAGATTTTTGAATAGTACGTTCGATCCAACTCGTCCCCAAACCGAAATTAATCGTCGTAAACGGCGTTTGTCCCTGTGACGAATAAAGAGTATTGATTTCGTATTCGAGCGCTTGCATAGCATCATAAATATCTTTTTTAGTTTTTTCTCTGGCAAATTCGACCTGCTTGTCAACAGCAATCCATTTTTGAGCATCTTTGAGATGCTTTTGATAATTTAGCTCCGCAAAAGGTGCCAATAATTGATCGATTCGATTAGCTGAACAGCCACCATATTGTAACGATGCAACATTAGCAATAATCTGTGACATTTGTGCCGTAGCTGTCTGAATAGACTTTGGTGAAGATACCCAAGCATTACCGATTTTAAAGCCGTTAGTAAGCATTTCATTAAAATCAATCAAACAACAATTAGTCTCAGGTGTAACTGGTGAGTAATCCAAATCATGCCAATGAATGTCTCCACGTAAATGGGCCTTAGCTACAATATCAGGTAGCATTTTTAAACCTAAAGCTTTACTTGCTACACCAGCCTCTAAATCCCGCTGAGTATTGAAGATATTGCTATCCTTATTGGCATTCTCATGCACCACTTGCTCATTACGGTTAAATAACTTTTCGATATTTAGTTTCACATTAGTTGCTCGAGAAAATTTTTCTTGTTCATTTATAAAATAGTCTTGATAAGATTTTGCAGCTTGAATCAAATTCTGTGTCATTAAATTATCCGTAATAACTTGACGAATCTGTTTAGTCGTTATTGAATCAAGTTTTATGAATTTAGATACCAAATTTTCGATTAAATTGTCTTGTTGACTTTGAGATAAATCTAATTTATCTAGCACAAATTCGATTTTATATGGATAAAATTTAGTTTTGAAGCCACTTCTTTTTTCAACTGGAATCTTTATCAATTGAATTAATTGCGTGGTCATTTATATCTCTCCTATCTTTGATCTACATAACTATCTTATAAAATTTTAAATAATAAAAAAGACTACTAAATACCATATGTTGGTGTTATATAACACAAGCATACAATATATAGTAGTCTTATTTTTAATTTCTAAAAAACATCATTGAAGCAACTTCACAAACAGCCGTTATAACTTGTAAGTTTGCCTAACAATATCAAATTTCACTATGCTCAAATACTTTCAATAAAACAAATCTCATAGCGTTGTAATGACTTAAATTACTATTTTTCACGAGCAAAATAAAATGTGACCGCCGCATAAATAAAGACGATTGCAGTAATGAATAAATGCACTCCATAAAGCGTCGAGTTAGTTGGACCATTGGAAATATTATTAAAAAATCCTAAGGCATTAATATCTGTAAAGTAACTGATGAAATAAATAGTTGTCATATAGATCAACTGTTGTGATACATTTCCGACACAGGATAACTGATATTTAATCAAGAAAGCCCGTTCAGAATCTAAGTCTGGATTCGTATATAAAGCATCGTTTAAAATCCGATTATCAGTCCCCACGAATACGGCCAATAAGAACAATCCGATGAAATACGTATAATTAAACAATGCCAAAACTAGACCTATCAGTAGCAAAGGATAACGCCAGTTCTTATGTTTTTTCAACAGAGCTGGTCCTAACTCAAAACCAACTAAATAAATCGTATAAACTAGCATCAACGTATTGAATTTGAAACGGATCGTACTGTCGAAGATGGCATATAGCATAACGTAATTCATAACGACACCACGATTGATAGCTACTAAACTGACTGGGAACATCTTTTTATGAACTCCCAATTGATAGTACGCAAGAATCAAGAACAATACAATAGCAGCGATACTGATTACTAAATCAATCGTATTGGAAACTTCTTTTAGACGTGTGTAGCGAATGATGAACAATAGCATGACCAAACTCGCTAACACAATCAAATTAAAGAATGAATTGATCCGAAACTTTGGCTTCTTTTCCAAACCTTGATAGAAGGTCAAACGATGGGTTACGTTCATACCTCCAACCATCGCAGCAAAGAACAAGAAAGCTAATAAAATAAATGACAGACTCAATAATTTAGTCTTTGTGGCTATTAATTCAACGACCAATAATAAGATGATCGTCAAAACCATCGATAAAGTATGCATTCGATTGAATTTAAATTCTTTGTCCATCTTACCTCGAGATCGAACCGTCAAATAGTACGGCCAAATCCAACTGGAGGCCAAACCTAAGAAGACCCCACCAATAATACCAAAGACTGGATTACTAGCCCCTAGCATACAAAGTGAACCAATTACCCCAAATAAATTCGACATTGAAAGCATCGTCGAAGCTGGCAAAGTAATAAAAGTCGTCAGCAGCATTCCCAAAGCTCTAAAAGTATAGAGCATCAAAAATGGCAATGCAAAGACGAAAATATTCTTATTTTGGTTATATAACGTCAAACAGAAAAAATACGGAATCGCAACTCCAGCGTTAGCCAACAGGTCTAAAACGCCCTCATTAAATACATTCATTATTCGCTTCATTTTTTTCTCACCTGAAATTAAATGTCTCTTCACATTTTAACAGAAATAATAAAAAAAATATGGAACGCAGACTTATTTCTGCATTCCATACTGATTTTATTTATTTTACATGAACCAAATCGTCAGCAACTAGTCTTTCGGCAATTTGAACTGTATTCCAGGCAGCACCCTTCAATAAGTTGTCAGAAACGACCCACATATTGAAAGCTCCATCATTTTCCAAATCTGGACGGATACGACCAACAAAAGTATCACGACTACCAACTGCATTAATAGGTTGTGGATAAACTTGATGCTTAGGGTCATCTTGTAAGACAGCTCCTGGGGCATCTTTGATCAATTGTTGAATTTGTTCAGTTGTAGCTGACTTATCTTCAACTTCAATATAAATTGATTCACCGTGACTGATTGGCACTGGTACTCTGACACATGTTGCTGTGACCTTGATTTTAGGTGAATTCATATCACCTAGCATGATCTTCTTAGTTTCATGGATCATTTTCCATTCTTCGTGAGAATAAAGATTATCTTCCAAAACATCGATTTGTGGTAAGAGGTTGAAAGCTAAAGGATAATGCTCCTTATCGCCCTTCGTTGGAAAAATATCGGCTTTCATGTCTTTACCATCTAAGTAATCTTGTGCTTCAGAATACAACTCGTTTAGAGCACTTTGACCAGCACCACTGGCAGCTTGGTAAGTTGAAACAATAATTTGCTTCAAACCAAAAGCTTTTCTGATTGGTTCTAGAGCAACCATCATTTGGATAGTTGAACAGTTAGGATTGGCGATAATGCCGTGATGATTATAAAGTGCAGCTTCGTTCACTTCTGGAACGACCAATGGAACATCTTCTTCCATTCTAAAAGCACTAGTATTATCAACACAAACAGCGCCACGTTTGACAGCTTCTGGTAAAAACTTCTTAGAAACTGCTCCACCAGCTGATGCCAAAACTAAATCGACACCATCGAATGATTCGGGTTTGGCTTCTTCAACGGTCACATCTTGGCCCTTAAATTGTAAAACCTTTCCTGCAGAACGACTTGATGCTAATAATTTTACTTTTGAAACAGGAATAGTTGATTGTTCTAATTGTTGAATTAAACGTGTTCCAACGGCACCTGTGGCACCCAAAATTGCTACTGTATATTCATCACTCATAAATCTTCATCCCTTAAATATTTTTTATAAACTCTCTGTGAACTTTCTCAAACGTTTCATGGCTTCTTGAATGTCTTCCATGGAAGCGGCATAAGAAATTCTGAAATGACCTTCTCCACCTTTACCAAAGGCAACACCCGGCGTTACACCAACGAGACCTTCAGTGGCCAACTTATCGGCAAATTCGATTGAACTCAAGCCGAATTTTTCAGGAATCCTGGAGAATGTGTAGAAAGCACCTTCTGGCAAGATTGTTTCGTAACCCATGTCGTTTAGTTGATCAACTAAGTAATCACGACGTTCTTGGTAAATCTTCTTCATTGCAATTGGATCATCGATACCATTCTTCAAAGCCTCTTCAGCAGCAAATTGAGCCGGATTAGAAGGAGCAGTAACGGTGAAGGCATGCATCTTATTAGCTTGTTCAACGAAATCTTTTGGTCCAGCAATGTAACCGATACGGTAACCAGTCATAGCGTGTGACTTAGATAGACCGTTAATCAAAATTGTCTTGCCTGGCAAGAGTTTTGCCATTGAGAAATGTTTGTGACTGTATGTCAATTCAGCATAAATTTCATCGGAAACAACGTACATGTTCTTATCTTTTACAACATCAACAAGTTCTTGCAATTGATCTTTTGAGTAAACAAAACCAGTTGGATTACCGGGGAAGTTTAGCATCAAGGCTTTAACCTTATCTTCGCCTTCTTCTTCGATAACCTTAGCTAAATGTTTGCCAGTCAATTGGAAGCCGTCAGCAGTTGTATCAACTTGAACCGGGATTCCACCAAGGATCTTAACGATTGGAATGTATAGAGCAAAAGTTGGTGTAGGAATAATTACCTTGTCACCAGGGTTAATGATGGCAGCAAAAGTATCAAAGATAGCTTCTGTAGCACCAATAGTTACGACAACTTCTGATTCAGAATCGTATTGAAGATCGAATTGTTTATCCAAGTAACCTGAAATGGCTTCTCTAAGACTTAAGAAACCTTTTTGGTCTGAATAGTGAGATTTATTTTCCTTGATACTTTCAATGGCAGCAGTTTTAACGTGTTCAGGTACGTTAAAATTTGGTTCGCCAAGTGTCAATTTAACTAGACCAGGAATTTTTGCAAATTTTTCAGCAAACTCTCTGATCATTGATCTACCCATAGGGGCAATCGTTTCATTTACTACATTTTTTACTGATGAATCTAATTCTGGCATTCTTCAACACTCCTTAAAAATTAAATGTAGTTTAATTCTAATACAAAACTCGATAAATTATTAGAGTTTTTGTAATTTTTTGAAATAATTTCTAAATAATTTGTTCGAGGCCAATTACTAAGTGGTCTAATTTAACTACTTCATTGATGGCCAACTTTACACCAGTCATAAATGATTGACGATCAGTCGTACTTTGAGAAATTGTCAAAGTTTCGCCAATGCCACCAAAGATAACCTCTTCATCAGCGACAAAACCTGGTAAGCGTAAAGCATGAATCTTAGTTCCGTGATAATCGCCACCACGCGTCTGCAATGGGTCTTCAGAACTGTGTTGAACTTGGTCGTGACCTCTAGCTTGATAAATTAATCTAGCAGTATTTAAAGCGGTTCCTGAAGGCGCATCAATCTTATCTTCGTGATGCTTTTCAACAATTTCTGATTCTTCAAAATACTTGGCTGCTACTTGAGCAAATTTCATCATCAAGACAGCTGACAAACCAAAATTAGAAGCAATAATACCGCCCAAACCTTTTTGATCAGCCAATTTCTTTAATTTTGCAGTCTGCTCTTCACTCATCCCACTAGTGCCAATTACCGGACGAATGTCATGTTCAATCGCAAATTTTGTATTTTCAAAAACGGCACTGGGAATGGAAAAATCGATCCAAATATCCGCATCTGTTTTAATATCAGTCAATTTATTAAAAATTTTCACATTTTTATCAAGACCATAAGTCTCAGGATTCAAATCAGTCACAACAGGGTTGAATCCAGCTACTAATTGTAAATTTTCTGCATCATTGACCATTTTGACGGCTTTTTGACCCATTGAGCCAGAAAAGCCGGAAATAATAACTTTTATCATAAAAAACTCCTAAAGATCTAAAATTTTAAATAATTTAGTTTGTTCTGCTTCATTCAAAGCTAAGATTGGCAAACGACAACCACCAACTTGATAACCGACGTGATTCAAAGCTGCCTTAACCGGTGAAGGTGAAGGATACATGAACAATGCAGCCATCTTTGGTGTTAATTGACGTTGAATTTTACCAGCAATTTGATAATTGCCTTCGTCCAAAGCCTGATACATCTCAGTCATTTCCGTTCCATAGAGATGAGAAGCAACTGAAACAACTCCATTGGCACCAATTACTTTAGCAAAGAGTGCTTGAGCATCCTCACCACTGTAAACGTTGAAATCTTTTGGAGCGTGCTCAACGATATACTCCAAATCTTCCATGGTATTACATTGCTTTACACCTTGAATATTAGGATTGTTAGCCAATTCAACAACGGTTTCTTTTTCCATTAAAACGCCGGTTCGACCTGGAATGTTATAAATCATAATTGGCAAAGGAGAATTCTTAGCAATCGTTTCAAAGTGAGCTTTCATCCCACGTTGATTGGGTTTGTTGTAATAAGGCACCACGACCAAAGCCATATCGATTCCCTTAATCTGACTGATTTTCTTAATAAAATCAATCGTTTGAGCAGTATTATTACTACCAGCACCGGCAATAATAGGAACTCGTCCATCGACAATTTCAACAAATTTTTGATAAAGCTCCAGCTTTTCAGCTTCAGTCAAAGTTGGCGTTTCACCAGTCGTACCACCAACGACAAAACCCTTACTGCCTGTATCTAGTAGATGTTCAGTCAATTTTTTCAAGGCTGAAAAATCAATTTTTTCATTATCATCAAACGGCGTAATTATCGCTGTCATTAAATCAACATTTTCAAACATCTAATTTTCCTCCAAATCCATACGATAATTTAAGAAACCGACCATCGCATCAATTCCCTTTTTGATTGCAGCTTCATGGGGCAAGAAATCTGCTGAGTGAAGTGCACCTTTACTATCAACACCGAGCCAAAACATCGTTCCAGGAATCTTATTGATCAAATACCCAAAATCTTCACCGGTCATTTTGGGCTCAGTTTCTTCAAAATCAATTTGAGAATTATTCTTCATATAATTAATAAAACGTTTCGTCAAAGCAGGATTATTCTCAACTGGGTAATATCCACCTTGATTGTATTCCACTAAAATTTCACAATTAAATGACTTTTCTAAGCCACTAGCAATTTCTTTGATACGTTGACGAATAAATTCAATCATATCTTGGGTCAAGCCTCTAATCGTACCTTCTAAACGGGCTGAACCGGCAATAACGTTACGAATCACGCCAGCTTCCATCTTGCCAAAAGTAATCACGCCACATTTTATTGGATCGATACTACGAGAAATCACCGTTTGCACTTGTTGAATAAAGTTGGCCGCAATCACAACCGCATCATTTGCTAAATGCGGATAAGCAGCATGACCACTTTTACCTTTGATAGTGACATTTACTTCAGTCGTTCCAGCAAATAAAGTACCATTGCGACAACCTATCACACCAGTTTTTAATTGAGCATTGTCATGAAGACCATAAAATTCATCAACGTGAAAATCACCAGTGAATGCTCCTAAATCAAAAGCAACTTTGCCACCACTATCAGCTTCTTCAGCTGGTTGGAAAAAGAAAACTAAATTATCAAGCGGTTGATGCTCACTGAAATAATTTAAAATCCCTAATCCAACTGTCATATGAATATCATGGCCACAAGCATGCATCACCCCAGGATTTTTTGAAGCATAGTCCAAACCATTTTCTTCAGTTACAGGTAAAGCATCCATATCGCAACGATATCCAAGATTACGCTTAGGATTTGATCCTTTGACTAACACCAACAGAGCAGTTGGTAGTTCTGGTAGCTCTTTAATTTCCAAATTAGTCTGGTCAAATTGCTTTATCACTTCGAGAAGATAGGTATGTGTCTTTACTTCCTGCATCGATAACTCAGGAATAGTATGCAAATGTCTTCTTATTTGAATTAATTGCTCCTCTGTTAAAACCATAATTATAACTTCCTTAAAGTACTCTCAATTTTAGTTTTATCAGTTGTTTTTTGATCTTTAACTTTGAGGACTTTAGCAGGAACTCCGGCTACGACTTCATTTTCAGCAACATCTTTAGTTACGATGGCACCAGCACCGACGACTGCATTGTCACCAACCTGAACGCCTTCTAGAACGACAGCATTAGCACCAACGATAACGTTATCACCAATTCTTACTGGTTGAGCAGAAGCAGGTTCAACGACACCGGCCAAAACAGCATTAGCACCGATGTGAGAATTTTTACCAACAATGGCACGACCACCGAGAACAGCTCCCATATCGATCATGCTCTTGTCGCCAATTTCTGCACCGATATTGATAACTGCCCCCATCATAATCACAGCATTTTCACCGATTGAAACTTGATCACGAATGATAGCTCCCGGTTCGATTCGAGCATTGATGTGTTTGATATCTAACATTGGTACAGCTGAATTTTGAGCAGCTGTTTCTACATAAATATCAGTTAAATTATTATCTTTTAAAATTGGTTCAATTGTTTTATAGTCGCCAATCAAAATTGCTAAATCACTACTCTTAAAAACTTTCACATCTGAAGGAAAATTCACATTAGAAACATCCCCTTGAACATATACCTTAACGGGAGTAATTTTCTTAGAGTTTCCTATATAATTGATGATTTCTTCTGCATTCATTTTTTTCATAAATCTTTCCTCCAAATTAATAATCCAAATCTAAACTAGTCAAATCTTGATAGGTTTCTCGTTTAACAACTAATTTATCTTGACCATCTTCGACGAAGACTACCGCAGGTCTTGGATTGCGATTGTAATTCATTGCCATCGAATATCCATAGGCACCTGTATCTAACATTGCTAAGATATCGCCCGGTTTTGTTTTAGGCAATTGTTGCTGATCAATCAAGATGTCACCTGATTCACAATATTTTCCAGCTACGTGAACTGTTTGCTCATTTGGTTGATCCATCTTATTAGCAATAACAGCTTCATATTTAGCTTGATATAAAGCCGGCCTGATGTTGTCACCCATACCACCGTCAACTGACAAATAAGAAGTTAAATTGGGAATATCTTTTCTTGAACCAACAGTATAAAGCGTATAACCTGCGGGTCCAACAATTGAACGACCAGGTTCGATCCAAATTTCTGGAATATCGTTGCTTGTTTTCTTCAATTCATCAGCAATTTGTCTAATAAATTCGTCGGCGGTAATTGGATCATCATCTTCGTTATAGCTAATTCCAAAGCCACCGCCAAGATTGATAACTTCAGGCCAATAATTAAATTCAGTTTGGAATTTCTTGGCAATTTCCATCATCTTCTTAGCTAACATGACGAAACCTTGTGTACCAAAGATTTGTGAACCGATATGAGCGTGGATACCAAGAAGTTCCATATTCTCATCATCTAAAACTAATTTCATAGCTTCGTTTGCTTGACCAGATTCAACATCGAATCCGAATTTACTATCGGTTTGACCAGTTTGGTCGTATTTGTGTGTGTGTGCAGAAATTCCTGGTGTCAAACGCAACATTACTTTAATCGTGGTTTTTTCTTGTTTCAAAATTTGTGATAACAAGTCGATTTCGTGGAAGTTATCCAGCATAATCACGCCGACGTGTTCTTTGACTGCCATCAACAATTCATCGTAAGATTTGTTATTACCATGGAAACTGATTTTTTCACTTGGAAAACCAGCACTCAAGGCGGTATACAATTCACCGCCAGAAACAACATCGATATGAACATCTTCTTGTTTCATTACTTGGTAAATAGCTTTAACAGCAAAAGCTTTGCTAGCATAACTAATTTGATATTTTAAATTATTCTTTTCAAATGCGGATTTAAATTTTCTTATTTGGCTACGGACTTGAGAAATATCAAAAACATAAAGTGGAGTTCCATATTTCTTTGCTAACTCGACACTATCAACGCCGCCAATCATCAAATGGCCATTTTCACTCTTTAAATCATCTATTATCATAATCACTGCTCCTTTTACCAAATAAAAAAGATCTCCTTGCTTAATAACAAAGAGATCCATAAATAATCTGCATCAATTTTGTCATAAGCTCAACGTGACCGACTTTTGATCACGACAGTTCGTATCATCTTGTAATACGCCCCAGCTCGCTAAATCCTGTAAAATTTAGTGCTTCGGCAACTTCCCCTTTCAATAAGTTCAAAGCTTTTACAGAAGCTCCCTCATTTACTCATGTCGATTGCGACCTCTTTTGTTGGTATTAAGATTATAACAACACTCATAATACGTCAAGTGATATTAAAAATATTCTCATATTTCTAATAATTAATATTTTTTCCTTGTCATAATAGGGAAAAATGATACACTCATCATTAAAAACTATTTAATTTTAGAGGTGTAAGTTATGAAGGTCGTTAAGTTTGGGGGCAGTTCCCTCGCAACCGGAGAACAATTTGAAAAAGTCATCAATATTATTGAAGATGACTCAGAACGGAAGGTAATCGTTACTTCGGCTCCCGGAAAACGATACCATGGCGATACAAAAGTTACCGATTTGTTAATCGAGTACGCTAATGAAGTTATCGAAAACGAAGATCATACTAATATTATCAAGGAGATTATCTCAAGATATCACGAAATAAGCGACTATTTTAAACTTGATGATTCAGTCATAAAACTTCTAAAAGATAAATTAGTCAATTTAGCTAAAACAGATTTCTCAGATAATGAACATTTAATGGCAGCATTCAAAGCACATGGTGAATTTCTCAATGCTATTTTGTTAAATGAAGTTTTAAATGCTCAAGGTATTAAATCAATTTTTGTCGATCCTAAAAAAGCCGGTATCATCGTTCATGGAAAACCCAATGATGCCGATATTTCACCAGATACTTATCGTAATTTAGAGAACTTTGATATACCAGAAGACAGCCGTTTGGTTTTCCCAGGATTTTTTGGTTACAGTCAAGACGGCAGTATTTTTACCTTTTCTCGTGGTGGTTCTGATATTACTGGAGCAATGTTGAGTCGCGGCTTGCATGCCGACTTGTACGAGAACTTTACTGATGTCGATGCCATTTACGTTGCTAACAACCACGTTGTCAAGCATCCTCAAGCAATCAAGAAGATGTCTTATCGAGAAATGCGAGAACTATCTTATGCGGGTTTTTCTGTCTTTCAAGATGAAGCTATCATTCCAGCAGTCAAAGGACAAGTTCCCGTCAATGTTAAAAACACCAACAACCCTAGTGCTGAAGGAACTTTGATCGTCCCTGAACAATTCTTATTCAATCCTTCAAACGAAATCACTGGGATTGCTTGTTCTAAACGTTTTTCAGCCCTTTATATCCACCGCTACTTGTTGAATAAAGAAGTCGGTTTTACTTTGAAACTCTTGCAACTCTTTTATAAGTACAATATTTCTTACGAGCACATGCCTTCTGGTATTGATGATTTGACAGTTATCTTCGATCGTTCCAAATTGGATAAAACTACTATCAGCAACCTTTGTCACGATGTCAAAGAAGTTTTGCAACCTGACTACTTAGAGTGGATCGACGATTACGCTATCATCATGGTCGTCGGCGAAAGCATTGCTCATAATGTTAATACAATCGGCAAAATTATTGATTCACTAACTAACAACAATATTGCCATCCATATGATCAACCAAGGTGCATCACGAATCTCCATCATGCTAGGTGTACAGGAATCAGATGCAGATGAAGCTGTTAGACAAATTTATAAGAAATTTTTCAATTAATGAGGTGAAAAAATTGGTAAAATTACTCAAAGTCCATGGTTCAGAAAATAAGTTTTTCATCCTTGATCAAACTTTATTAGATACTCCCTTACCTGACGATGAATTAAAAGCTTTAGCTATTAATCTATGCAAAAATACACTCGGCGGTGCTGACGGATTATTAGTCGTCGATACTAGTGAAAATTGTCTGGGAAAAATGCGTGTCATCAATGCTGACGGCAGCGAAGCTAAAATGTGTGGCAATGGTTTACGAACAGTTAGCCGTTACCTATCTGAAAAGTATCATTTAAATGAATTCAAGGTCGAGACACTTGAAGCTCCCTTGTCCATTTCTAAAGCTGAAGATTTCTATGAAGGTGTTCCTGCCTTTAGTGTCGAAATTGCTCCTATATCCTTTAACAACACGGACCTACCTTTCAGTTATCAACAAATGCCCGAAATGATCGATCAAAATATCCCAGAATTCTTACCTAAGCAAAAATTTTCTGCTGTAGCTGTTCCTAATCCCCATCTAATCAGCTTCGTACCTGAAATCAATGAAGATGATTTAGGAACTCTAGGAAAGACTTTAAACTCCACTAATCCTTACTTCCCTGAAGGAGTCAATGTCAGTTTTGCTAAGATATTAGACACCAACAAACTATTCGTTCAAACCTATGAACGTGGTGTTGGCTTTACAAATGCCTGTGGAACTGGCATGTCAGCTACTAGTTTGATTTTTGCCTTGCTTCACTCTAATGGGTTCGATCCAACGCAAGACATTTCAGTTTACAACCCAGGTGGCATGGTTAAAACTCATGTTAATCTAAATTCCATTAAGGAACTCAGTGAATTACACTTAATCGGCAATGCGACTTTTACTCATGAAATTCAAATAAATGAACAAGACCTACACAATAACGATTTAAATAATTTGACTGTTACTGAAACTGGAGAACAAAAAAACTATCAAGCTTTTGTTGATAGCATTTCTGATTAACTATAAGAACATCTTCAATCGAGATGTTCTTTTTTATTGCACAAAAAAAGACTTATGAGATCAATCTCATAAGTCTTAAGTAGTGCGCCCAGTAGGAGTCGAACCTACAACCTTCTGATTCGTAGTCAGACACTCTATCCAATTGCGCTATGGGCGCATATCAACAACTCAACGGTATTAATTATATCATATACATTATAATAGTGTATACATTTTATAAAAAATTATCGATAAGTTTGTAATCCTTGGAGTAAACCGATAAAAAATGTCTCTGCAACAACTGCAAAGACATTAAGCTTACGGAGAGTAGGGGATTTGAACCCCTGATACAGGTCAATACCCGTATACATGATTTCCAATCATGCTCCTTCAGCCACTCGGACAACTCTCCAAGGTAAAAAAAAACTCCGGATGTCAGACTCGAACTGACGACACCCTGATTAACAGTCAGATGCTCT
>ERZ833963.2354-NODE-2354-length-18274-cov-30.484494_pt1 | contig 18274 bp, 22 predicted proteins | sample MGYA00519693_ERZ833963 | MGnify/ENA primary metagenome ERZ833963 (study PRJEB31850, sample SAMEA3708748) | human gut metagenome | biome: human gut; feature: human-associated habitat; material: faeces | place: China | collected 2014 ... | reverse complement strand
AGTATAGGGGGCCGTCAGATTCGATACCTTATTTCCCCATCCTATTAACCGCATTATATCATAACGCACACCGCATTTATAAAACCGCCCAACTGGCACCCATCCATTTTGTGTACTTCCTACAAACCCGAAAAATTGCTAAAATAATGCTTGACAAATAAGCACTCGTCTGCTATACTATAATCAGAAAGAGGGAAAACAAACCTCAATCTAATGAACCTACAAAACCGAACAAAACAGAAAGGATGTTAAACCATGACAAAGTACATCACCAGAACCGTAGAATCCTACACCTACAATTTCGGTATCATACAGGGAACAAGCATCACACACGTCGGCTCCTATGACGCCGACAACAAGCTGGGCGAGAGAGCTGTCAAGAAGATCGCCAACACCTTCGTAAAGGGTGCTATCTGCTACAGAGTAGACACTCACGACAATCTCTACCGGATGCCTATGGACTTCTTCCTAGCCAACGCTGAGAGGGTTGAGAAAGAGGAGGACATGTAATGATATTCGTAAAATGGCGCATCGATGGCGAGGAAGACTCAACATGCACTACGTTTGAGCTATATGACTCTCTAATCACAGCTATCGCAAATCTTCACGGCGAATTGATCAGCGTAAAAGTGATATCTATTTAAGGAGGTCAATTAAAATGAAGCGTCATATCATCGTTGAAACAACCGATCTAAAGCATTGCCTGATAGCCGCCAATTTCTTTAGGAACTGCAACACAGCCCTATATTTAATCCGCCAGCGCGGCGTCTGGCAACTAAGTGCCCGGTATTAACCGGGCACTTTTCATGCCCCCAGCTCTTACACCCCACTTGTTAAAATTTTAACAATCGAACATTTGTTCGCACTCATGGGCCGCCTCCGGCATCGACTAACCCGCCCCCAACCTACCCATTTAATTGGTAGGTTTAACATCGCGCACCCGGTTAGCGTAAGCTAACACTACCTTACACCAACCTATGAAAATTCCGCATGTCATGTTCACAACCAGTTCACATTTCCTTGCTACAATATAGCCATGGAAGGAGGACAAACCAAATGAAATACGTCACAAGAGAGCGAGCCGTTAGCGCCTTCCGATTTGGGAAGCACATCCCGCCAAAGTGGTACATGGACCTGTTGAACCGCGGAAAAGTGTTTGCAAGTAGAGAACACAGCGAAAAAGGTGTAGAACTAAAACTAAAAATCGTATTACCCGGCAAGACATGCCTTGCAGTCCCCGGCGACTGGATTCTATTAGACCCCGAAGGCAAAATAAGCGTGCTTTCCCATGATGAATTCGTACGCACATACAGGGAGGTAAATGATGGATGATTACGCAGTAGGCAGATTTAAAGCTTTCTATAATTACATTTTCTACGGATACGGTAGAATGAACCACCCGCAGATGGTCAACTCATCATGCCGAAACAATCAGGAGCAGGAGGAGGGCTATAATGCAGGAATAGCAGAAATCGCGCTCAACAAAAAGGAAATATGCGCATATATGCACAGAAGAGACGTGGAGAAGGATGCGGAATCACTTTATGGACCTGGTAATTCATTATAAAACTATACTTAACCCTTCCTAGCCGGTCTGTGGGTTATCAGGCCGGACCCCACGGGGTAAACCCGCTCCCTCTAATCACAAAATGAAAGGAAGTGAACACTCCCTCCACAATTCAATATGTCGAAACGGTACATTTTAACAGTAAAGAGGGAAGCGAGTAAATCCCCGCGATTCTAAATTTAAAGAAAGCAAGAACTTGAACAGGAGGAAAAACCATGGCAAAGTACATGACCAGAACAGTAGATACTTATATCTATCATCTGGGGAACATCGAGAACAACGGCGATGCAACCACCATTATCCCCGTAACTGACATTTCCAGCGAAAAGAAGCTGGGCGAGCGAGAGACAAAGAAGCTTCTGAAAGAGCATGGCGCACAGATTGTCTATAAGATCGACAACGTGCCTCATACCTACCGCCTGTCCCTTGACAAGTTCATGGAACTGGCCGAAGAAGTACCCGCAAAGAACAATCAGTAAACAATCATATTTTAGGAGGAAATAACAATGGATATGAATAAGCAGATGCAGGCGTTCACCGGCTCCGAAACTTCTGACATGTTTGTCAGTTTTGACCCCGTAGCTCCCGATGATAAGATCAAGCTGTACAACGCCATCAACGCCCCTGAGACCCGTATTGCCGACATGGTCAACAAGCCCATTTGCCTGACCGATGTTATCATGGTCAAGTGCAAAATCAACGACCGCGGCCGGTCTGCTGAGCGTGATGCAATCCGCGTTATCTTGATTGATGATAACGGCGAGACATATGCGGCCACCTCTTCCGGTATCACCAACAGCGTCCGCAACATCTTCAACATTTTCGGCACCCTGCACTTCCCTGATGGTCTGAAAGTCACCATTGAGCAGATTAAGACCAGCAACGGGAACACCCTGACCATGAAGCTCATGGCCTAACAAATCCGTCCCGTTATTCAATCTAGGGAGGGGCGCAAGCCCCTCCCTTTAATTAAAGGAGGTGTAAAATGGCATCCCGCACAGTATCCGAAAACACAAGCCGCATATTAACGGAGGGCGCTGATTTCATATCAAAGAAATTTCGCCTTCCTTGTGAGATCGACCCAGACGCGGCTTTAGTTCTAGCTCAAATTGCAACATTTGGGAAGGGGGTCAGGGTATGGCACGGAGGAAAAGAGGTACAACAGGATCAGCTGAAAATAAAAGTGTCTATAACCCAACAGAACAACAACTGAAAAAGCTACAAAGCGAGATAAAGAACTACAACAGGCGTTTACAGAGCGCAATTAAAAGAACATCTCCAGAACTAAGAGAATATTTACCACCGAAACTTTCATATACAGAGGAAGCAGGTAAAATAAAATCAGCAAAGGGATTTAAGCGCAGAATAGAGACCCTACAGAGATTTGATAGGGCCGGACTTGAGCTAACAACCTTTGAAGGCCGCCCAATAGCAAAGGGATCGCTTGACCTGTTAAAGCGCTCAGTGGCAGAAGAGAATAGGCGGCGCAAAAAGCGACTTGCCACACAGGCAGAAGCACAAGAGCGTTTAGGTAGATTTCCTACTCAGCCCGTATATGGCACAAGGCCAACAACACTCTCAAAAATAATAGCAGACGAAGAAAAGCGTCGGAAAATAGAAATAGATTTCCTAGAGCCCTCAGAAGCCGACCCACTAACAGAAGCATACAGGCAAAATTACATTAGACATGTATATGAAGCCATGCAATTATGGAACATGACAAACGGAGAGGACCCAGAAGTCACTAATCTTATAATGCAAATCATAGGCTTAGTATCAAGTGCATCAAAAGAAGTTATCGACGCTTCAATAGGCATACCAGAAACAAGGATAGACATAGTTTCAGACTATGAGTTATTCATGAATAACCTAGCCTATATACTGGGACTCTGGGAAAGCCTATGATATGGGAATATATGCGGCTGACTTTGAAACAACCACAAATCCTGATGACTGCCGGGTGTGGGCGTGGTGCATTTGTGATATCTATAACATAGATGAAACTATAGAATATGGAGAAACGATTTACAGCTTCATAGAATACATATCAAACTTACACGGTAAAATATACTTTCATAACCTGAAATTTGACGGTGCATTTATTGTAGACTACCTCCTAAAAGAAAGATACGTACACTCGCAACAAAGAAAGATACATCGCAATGAGTTTAGTACTTTAATATCAGACATGAGGCAATGGTATCAGATCAGATTTGTACCAGATAGGAAATCAGGATCAGACGATGAAATCCAAATAATAGATTCCCTGAAAATACTTCCAATGCCAATATCTGATATGCCAAAATCTTTCGGGATAGAGGAAAAGAAGCTAGAAATTGACTACCACGAGGACAGAGAAATAGGGCACATACTAACGCAAGAAGAAAAAGACTATATTTCTCACGATGTAATAATATTAGCAAAAGCCCTTAAATTTATGTTTGATCACAATCAAACAAGACTAACAACTGGCTCAAACGCCTTGCACGATTACATGTCCCGACTAGGAAAAGAACAATATAAACAGAGATACCCGGAACTAGATTTACCAACGTTCACTGACTTTAAGAAATCGTACAAAGGCGGATTTACATTTGTAAACCCTGCATACAAAGACAAGGAAGTTAAAGAGGGAGCCGTATTTGATGTAAATTCAATGTATCCATGGGCAATGAAAAATTGTCTACTCCCCTACGGAGAGCCGGTATATTTTCCAGAGAGATACAAACAAAACCAGATGTACCCACTATACATACAATGCATCCTATGCGAATTCAAGTTAAAACCAAACCACTATCCATGCATACAGATAAAAGGTCATTTCATGTACCATGATACAGAGTATTTAACACAGTCGATAGAGCCAACCTATTTATACCTAACAAGCGTAGATGAGAAGCTAGTATTTGACCACTATGACGTGAACGTCATAGAATGGTGCGGCGGATACATGCTAAAAGGAACGCACGGCCTATTTGACGAATACATAGACTATTGGTACAACGAAAAGACCGAAGCTAGAATAGAGGGAAACCCGGGGCGCGAGAAAATAGCAAAACTAATGCTAAACTCCCTATACGGAAAATTTGGATCAAAGAAAAGAGGAAAGTCCTGTATCCCGTATCTAAGAGAAGATGGAAGGGTAGGATTTAAGCTATCAGAGGAGGAGATAAGGAAAGGCGGATATATCCCAATGGCCTGCTTTATAACAGCCTATTGCAGAGACAAGATAATCCGTGGCGCACAAATTTGCGGTGATAGATTCATATATGCAGACACGGACAGTCTACACGTATCAGGAACAGAGCCACCGGAAGGGCTGTGGGTAGACAACAAAGCCCTAGGAGCATTTAAGTTAGAAGAAACATTCATTCGAGCCAAATTTATACGTCAGAAAACCTACCTAGAAGTAACGCTAGGGAAAGACTATCAAGAAAAAATCAACATAAAATGTGCCGGTATGCCTAAGAACGTCAAAGAAACAATAACTGAAAGCGAATTTACAGAGGGAGCAGTATTCGATGGAAAACTTCTCCCAAAGATCGTCCCCGGCGGTGTCATTTTGAAGGAGACAACTTTCAAAATAAAAAAGGCAAAAGGGGTTGACAACTCGCTTTCATTATGATACAATACTCGTGAGGGGTCCTTGCTTTCCTAGTGTCCCCGTCCGGGGCACCGGGGCGAAGAGCCTTCCCGGATGGGAATTGGCGGTGGTGTGCTGACACAGTGGAGGGCAAGGATTCCCTTATTTTACAGAGGTGATAAAGTGGACACTAAGGACACGTCCATGTATTACAATGCAGATGACACGCTCTCAAGAAACAGGTTATTTAATTTTGTTGTAGGCGCTCGTGGAGCTGGTAAGACCTACGGAGCCAAAAAGAGGGCAATTAAAAATTTCACCGAAAAAGGCGAACAATTTGTATATCTTAGAAGGTACGACACAGAAATGCCTCAGTCACAGATGCGAAACTTTTTCGATGATATCATGCAGGAGTTTCCGGACCACGAGTTTAAAGCGGATCGTGGATTATTCAGGATAGACAAGGAAGTCGCCGGGTGGTATTTCCCGCTGTCAAAGGCGGTAATGCTTAAATCAATGCCGTTCCCAAACGTTACATTGATTATCTTTGATGAATTCATCATTGGAGCAGGCGCATACCGCTACCTTCAAAACGAAGTTGTGACCTTCCTTGAATGTTACTCAACAATATCAAGAGACAGAGACGTTCCCGTTTTATTTTTGAGTAACGCCGTCACATTCAGTAACCCTTATTTCCTATATTTCAACCTATCATTAGAGAAAGGGCAGAAAAGAAAGCTACTAAAGGACATCCAACTAGAGACAGTCACAAACCCAGCATACGTAAACCACGTAAAACAAACCAGATTTGGACGTCTGATAGACGGAACAGAATATGGGTCCTATTCAATGGACAACGAGTTCTTGCTAGACACGGATTCATTCATTGAAAAGATGGTTACAGCCTGCTTCTATGTTACAACGATACTAATAGACGGCTTCAAAATTGGCGTGTATAGGGACATGAACTCTGGTATTTTCTATCTATCAGAGAAAACTGATGACACAAGAAAGATAACAATAAGCCTAACATTAAACGACCACAACAATTCAACCGTATTAGCCACAAGGAACAACATAGTTATCAAAGGTATAATGGATGCTTTCTCAGCTGGTATGCTAAGATTTGAGACACAAAAAGTAAAGAATTTAGCATGGCCCATTCTAAGAAAGCTACTATAACAAATGGAGGGTTACAAAATGGCATACGAATTTACACAGGATTCTTTCCGGCAGTTCTCTGAGGAAGTTATCTCCGCGGGAGGAGATCAGGCCACCTTAACGACTTTATTGAGCCAGATGCAAGACGTTATCATTGATAATATCGGAAAAATGGAACAGCTTACGCAAAACAATGAGAACGTCACCAAGGAAAATGAGCGGCTCAAGAGTGCAAATATGGACCTGTTTCTGAGGATCGGTTCTCAGGCTGAGGTCATTGAGAACAAGGCCAAGGAAACCACCAAAGAAGAGCCGGTTGGAGTTGACGATTTTCTAAAGAATATCTATAAGGAGGATAACAACAATGGCAACTAAGAACAACCCTATTGCTAGCCCTGAAATGATGAACGCAATCCGCAATGATGCGAGTGACGCCTATAAGGCCGCTGTGCCTGTAGCCACTCCCGCAAATCTGGCGGACGTAGGAAATCCTATCCTTGCATACGATGCAATGGCCAACGAGTTTCTGAGTGCCCTGGTAAATAAGATCGTTGCTACCATCCTTTACCGCAAGATGTGGAACAACCCTCTGTCTATGCTCCGTAAAAACGCTGAGCCTCTGGGAGTTGACGTTGAGGAAGCCCACGTGAATCCGGCTACCGCTCAGGCATATGACGGCACTGAAACCGGTATGGCCGCAGTTCTGAAAATGACAAAGCCCGATGTGGCCGCCGCGTGGTATCGGCTGAACCGACAGGACAAATATCCCGTGACCATCAACAACGAACAGCTTACAAACGCTTTCGTCTCCTGGAACGCCCTTGAAAACCTCATTCAGGGCATTGTAGACAGCCTTTACAATGCGAACACCATTGATGAATTCAAGTACACTAAACAGTTAGTTGTTGATGCAATCACTGATGGAAAGCTGAAAACAGTTACAGCAGTAATGCCCAACAACGAGGCCACCGGCAAGCAGTTCCAAGTACAGCTCCGCAATATGTCCATGCTGTTCACATTCCCTTCCAGCGCCTACAACAACTACAAGCTAATGGGCGGCACCGGAAACGACCGCGTAACATGGAGCCCAATCGAAGATCAGTTGATCATCATCCGCGCGGATGTAGCCGCAAATATCGGAGTTGAGGTACTTAGCGCGGCGTTTAATCTCAGTTACTCCGATTACCTGGCCAGACAGATTATCGTTGACGATCTGGGAGCCGATGGAAAGACGCTGGCAGTGCTGGCAGACACCAAAACATTCCAGATTCGTGAAAAGCTCCGCCGCTTCACCACCTTCTATAACGGCTCCGCAATGAACTGGAATTATTGGCTCCATGCGTGGGACACCTTCTCTCTGTCTCCCTTCCACAACTGCGTGGCCCTCCGAACTGCGTAATAGTAATTTATGGAGGGGCGAAAGCCCCTCCCGATAGAAAGTAGGTGAAAACATGGCATTATGGAGACCCGAAACAACTATATATCTGTGCACAAATACAGGCATAGATCAGTATAATAAACCATACTTTGAATCCAACGCCGCAATGCAAGGGTGGTTAGCCGGAAAAGTAAAGGCATCTTTCACCCAATACTCATACCAGAGAGCAGACGAGCGGCAGTACTGCCGCGTAGAATACAATTATAACGACGCTCTTACATGCGACATTATCATGTGGCAAAATACCGGAACCGGACCGCGCTGGATTATCGCGAACATTACAGGGGTTGAGTGGGTAAACCCGAACACTACAACCATCTATTTTGAAGTGGATGCATTTTGCACCTATTGTGGAGACATAAATTGGGCAACATCCTATAGTCTAGTAGAACGAGAGCACGTAACAAATGACTGGAAGGGCGCAAACCCAAACTGGATTAACATAGGAATACCCGAGGGAATGGGCGGCACCCCCGACCAAGTTGTCTATGACCAAATAAAGGCATACGCACCGGACACGTTCGTTGTATTCACACCTTACGATTCATCCGGGCAACCAATGTTTGGGGGTGCGGTAGAAAACAACGTATTTAATGGACTAACTATGAGAACCTTCTCAAGTGCGGGTGCAGTTAACAGCTATTTGCAGAGCGTAGCAGAATCAAGCGAGGGAAAGCTAGAGAATATCCTAGGCGTTTACTCCGTGCCCGGCGATTTCCTATCCGATTTGTCAGAAGCAGTTGAAACTATTCCGCCGTGGCAAAGCGGCGGAGCAATTGGGCCGGACCTTTGCAGAAATGCGAAATGTTATTCTAGTGAATTTTGCGTGGCGCAAGTAGAAGGCATGAACAGCGAGACAGTGACATACAAACCCGAGCTAATCACAACACAAGGCACGTTTAACTTCCATATCTACGGGCGCTTTATCGGAGGCGGCGGAGGAATCATTGCAACGCCAGACGCCTATGACTACATGGGAAACCCTGGAGAATACGGGTGCGCAATCACCGTATTTCCGCAAGGTGCATGGGTTGGAAATCAATATGCTCAGTATCAACAGACCAACAAAGTAAACATTCTAGCAACCACAGCAAAATCAGCTGGATCTTTCATCCTTGCAGGAGCCGCTGCTGCCACAGGGGTAGGAATGGCCGCCGTTCCAGGACTAGTTGCAAGTGGGCTCAGTAGTGCGGCAAGTATTTGGGATGCAGATACAAAGGCTAAAAAGGGCTCAGCCGCCGTGAATGGCTCTGTGTCCTCTGACCCAATCCTAGCCGCCGCTATTGGTCAGTTCGGTTTTAAATTCCGCTGGTACATGTGCAACGAAAGTATCATGAAATCTGTTGACAGCTTTTTCGACCGCTACGGCTACAAGGTCATGAGGCTGAAAGTGCCAGAGCGCAACAGCCGTCCATGCTGGAATTTTGTTAAGACTTCTGAGGGTCACGTATCCGGTGCTATTCCAACCGTCTACAGAGAGCGCATTGAAGCAATGCTAAATGCTGGTGTCACATTCTGGAACGTAGGAGCCAGAGCCATCGGTGACTTTTCCAACCCGTCCGCTAACAAGAGTTAGGAGGTTGCCATGGAAACTGTAATTGTTGCTATACTCTCTCTAATCGGAACGCTAGTTGGAACTTACGCAGGAATTGTTTCAGCCAACAAGGTGACAGAGTGGAGAATAAAGCAAGTAGAGTCTAAAATATGCACCCTATCAAAACAAGTGGAAGAACTTACAGCAACAGTGAACTACATACAAGGCGAAATGGAGGTACTACATGACCATTGAGTTTATAACAGTTGTAGCTCTAGTGCTCATTTATCTGGCAATCTATATGTTACTAATCCCGGTTGGAAAACGTCTACACTACATTATGTCCAGAACAGTATTCAAAAATAAACCGATCAACCATACCGCATATTGGCTGACATACATAATGGTAAATATTATTGTATCTCTCACAGGAATGATTATCATTTTCAACCTAGTAAAATACACTGCGGAGGTGTGGATTATATGACCAATCTATTGAAACGATTAGCTAACCTCATGTCCGTTAAATCCCTAGTAACAATCGCCCTGACAATCGTGTTTTGCATTATGGCATATAAACAGACAATCTCACAAGACTTTATGACCATATACTCTGTTGTTATCGCTTTCTTTTTCGGTGCTCAAAGTGCCAAGAGCAACAACCAGGAACTTCAAAACGACCTAGAATACGCGGAAACGAAAAACGCAGAATTATATAACCAGTTGATGGAGCTGTCAAAAGAAAACGCGGCCTTAACCGCTGAACTAAAGGAGGCGTACAAGAATGCATCTAATCCGGAACTACCTGACGAATAACGACTGCTATAAAGCAGGTAAGCCTCTAAATATTCGAGGCATCATGGTGCACAGCACAGGTGCAAACAACCCCAACCTAAAACGATACGTTCAGCCAGACAAAGACGGTATTGGCGTAAACAAGAACGGTAATGACTGGAACCACCCCGGCATTGATACCTGCGTACACGCCTTTATTGGCAAGCTGGAAGACGGTTCCATTGCCACCGTGCAGACCCTCCCATGGAACATGCGCGCGTGGCACGCCGGTTCAGGTCGTTGGGGATCGGCAAATAACTCCTATATCTCTTTTGAGATTTGTGAGGACGGCCTTACAGACCCAGACTATTTCAACGCTGTATATACAGAGGCTATAGAACTCTGCGCCTATCTATGTAGGCTCTACAGGCTGGACCCATCACAAGAGGATGTCCTAATCTGTCACTCTGAGGGCTTCACTCTAGGGGTAGCATCCAATCACGCTGACGTTATGCACTGGTTTCCAATGCACAACAAAACGATGAACGACTTTAGAACAGATGTATATGCACTCCTGAAAAGCGCCGGTGGAGCATCCCCGGAAGAGATCGTAAGAGAATACCGTAAGACACTACAGGACAATGATGCAGAGAACTGGTCAGAAGATGCCAGAGAATGGGCAATTAGAAACGGTCTTATTACAGGATACGAAGGAAATTACATGTGGCAGGATTTTGTAAATAGAGAACAATTAGTTACCATTCTTAAAGCCTTCAATAAAACATTGGGAAATCCCGTGCCGTAAACTACACTCAACTCCCGGCGTCTACCGTCAACTCCCGTAGAGGCAATTAAAGACCAGACCTTTTCTGTTATGGACTAGGCTGGCCTCGTGAGACCAGTATAGAAAAGCCCAGTTAAGCCCAGAACTGCATAGACAGGACACGACAGTTTATTATCCGATATTAGTTTAGGAGGCGTTACAATGAAAGTATTTATTTCACAGCCCATGATTGGATTTTCCAGGGAAGATGTTTTGAGGAGAAGGCAGGAGGTAAAACTGAGATTGTTCCATGAGCTGGGCGATTATAATATAGAGTTTATTGAACCACGCGTTAGTTATTCTGACCCGATTCTGAATATCGGTGAATCTATTAAGAGGATGGCCGGTGCTAGTGTAGCTTATTTTATGCATGGATGGGAAAAGCATAGAGACTGCATCATTGAGCATGAAGTGGCCGTTCAATATGGAATAAGGTGTATTACGTATGAGGGTTAAAAAGCGCAATGGGCCGTTCTCTAAACTGTATAGTAGGATTTTGGGCTGGATTGTGGTGTTGTTTTTAGCCTGCTTGTTGGCTGGAGGGTTTTATCTGGCTCTGCTGTCTATCAAGTATCAGTACACGGGAGCTTTGGCTTGTTGGACCATATGTGCAACACCTATCGGAACGGCTGTTACGATTGTGCTAGGTAAGACCATAGACAAAGAGATACAGAACGTAAAAGGACCTAACGGAGAGGGACTTGATTATACAAACGGCGCAAAGGAATACAACGTGGATTCTGCGCCGGTTTAGGAGGTGGTAAGATTGTTTGATTGCTTTTTCGGTGCAAATCTTCCGGGCATAGTATTCCCATCTAACGGAGCTAGGGCGGAGGTCTTAAACGCACAGCAGACCATAGAAATTTATAACCGATTTATCAATATGGCGTTAAGCCGGTTTAGATGGACGGGCCTGCCGGACAGTTGCAATGAACGCGCGCTTGAAATGACGCTGTTGTTTTACGGCGTGGCGCTGTTCGCTAATGATCCGGACCTAGGGTATATCCATACGGCGGTTACTTTGCCCGGGCCTTTTAACATCTACTATGAGAGCGTAGTGAGAGAGGCGTATAGTTTCGAGTATCGGCACAGATTTGACATTAACAATAGCGTGTTGATTAGAGCAAATAAGACCATGACACCTGATTATCTTTCTATTTGGAATTATTCGCCTAAAATTTCAAACGCCCTTAGAAGCATCGACATTCACACTGAGACTATAAAAAGACCGTTTGCAATTCAGTGTGACGAGAAGGACAAGCAGAGCGCAATTACAGCGGCAAACAAAATTGCCGGAAATGAGATCGCTATTTTCGGCTCTAAGTTTGGTAACCCTGACAGCGTTAAGGTTATGAATTTCGGTGTAAACTGCGTGCTGAATGAGATGTGGGCCAATGTGAGGAACTACATGCAACAGCTTTGCACGAGTTTAGGCATTGATAGCCTTACAAGCGACAAGAAAGAGCGCCTTATTTCTGCTGAGGGGCAGGGGCAGAGGAATCCCACACGGCACATTATTGAGAGTGAGCTGTGGTGCAGGGAAAGGGCATGTGAGGAAATCAATGCTATGTTTGGCTTGAATGTTGGGGTAGAGTTGAACGCCGTGGAAGACTTCATGGAAGAATTCATAGAGATGGATAAAGGTTTCCAGGAGGGAGGTGACGTCGGTGCGTCAACTAATAGGGACGAGCCAGATTAACCCGGAATTGGGGGAACTCGTTTCGGGTGGGTATGAAGTTTTCAACGACTGGTGGAACACCTTTATTCCAGAACATAAGAAGCACCTAGAGGGAAAGATTATAACATACTATTGGTTTAACCAGATCGGCGCGGAGACGCCGGACAGATTCAAGCATTTTCTTAACGCGGAATTGATGAAGATTATGCCATACTATAACAGGCTATATGAGAGCGAGCTAATTAAGTTTGATCCCATGTTGAATCAGTTGGTCAAGACTAATGGTAGGAACGTGGAGAATCTGCTTAGGGTAGCTAATTCCGGTGAGAATTCAGCGGCGGTTATGCTTAGGGATTTCGTGAATAGTCATAGGGATGACGAAAGCACGAAAGGGAATTTAACTGGAGCATATGACAGCACATTGGATCACACAGCGGAAGAGACTTATGAAAAGCAGGGCGACAAGACTTCTAAAGAAGTTGTTGACGAGGATGTAACCGGGACTAAAGATTCTACAACTAAGGTTGTTGATAACACGACTGAGGACAATTCTAAGGATATCACTAGGGAGCTTACTAAAGATAGGACACTGAATGAGACGGTAGAGACAACCAGGGATACGACTACTAAGACAAGTGGATCTGGAACTAGCGATAGTACGCTGGAGAGGTCTGTCAATACGGACGGAACGAAGCTTTATTCGGATACGCCTCAAAAGAATGTTAATTCTAGCGGGGGCGTGCAGAACAGTGTTGTCTGGAACTATCTGACCAACGCAACGCAAACCGGCGAGGACCAAAACACCGATGAAAGTACGCATACTAGCAACAGCTATACAGAGGATAAAACGGAAAAGGTAACAGAGAACACGACTAGGAACGTGACGGAAAACGAAACTGAAAATGAGACGGTTGGAGAGACTGAGAAAAAGAATAAGGACTATACGAGTGATACAACGTACAATGAGGATACAACAGAGAACACAGATAGGACTACAGACTATAATGAAGATTGGCATGAAAACGGCAAGTCTAACCTCACCGAAAATACCACGGGACATAATGATACCGTTGAGGATACAACAGGAGAGCGTCATACGGCTGGGATCGAGCAGGGCAAGACAGATGAAAAGCATACGCAAAGCAAGGATAGAAAAGAAGATGAGACGCAGACAAAGGAAAGCGGAATTGAGGAAGTTGTCAGCGGGTACGTTGGTATTAGTGGGTCTGAATTGCTGGCAGCTTTCCGTAAAACCTTCATCAACGTGGACGAAATGATTATTGAAGCCCTTAGAGGGTGCTTTATGGAGGTATTCTAATGAAAGATTGTTATCATGATTTTGACCATTGCTGTGAGCCCGATCCTTGCAAGCCTGAGCATTGCGGCCCTTGTAAGCCGGGCCCTTGCGGGACACCTGTGCCGCCTCCTGTCCGGCCTGTGGTGAATATCCCGGGACCTAACGTGCAAGCTCAGATGTGCGAAATGGCTGGGCGGGTGAATGAGTGCATCCTGAGATGGAACCAAATTCAGCGTAATTGCTATGAGGCTCTTGATAGAGTGGTTGGCGCGGCTGTGTCCAATGATGTGTATTATGATCGGGACGAGGTTGGCATGGAGAGCGGTTATTCTGAGAATGACAGTTGCCCCTATCACGTTATCAACGTGAAGTGCGTTGACAAGTGCGGCAAGCCTATCTTTATCAAGCTTATGCCTGCATTTGGAAATACTACAAACTCTGGCCTTGTGCAGAGTATTCAGGATGTCAGTTTCGTGACCAACGCCAACGCGATTATTAGTGCAACCACTGACGCGCCGTGGAAGGGTGTTGCGCGGTATATGGGTGCACCGATGGCAAGCACTCCAGAGGGCGGAATCTTCTGCGGAGGATTCAACCGGCACGGGGCGTTGAAGATTTTCGGTGGCGATACTGACGAGGATACTCTGTGCCAGAATCAGGTGGTTGATCTCATTGGGTCTGTTGTGCCTATCATTCTGGACGGTGAGATTACGGAGCAGGCTAAGGGGATGACCACCAAACAGGCGATTTGCGCCGTTGGGTATAAGTCTTGCAACGGTGATAAGGTGTTCTTTAACTGCGGCAAGCAGGACGTGCAGGGCATGCAGGGTATCACTGTGGCGAATATCCTGAAAGGCATGGGGTGCACAACTGCGGTCATCACCGCGACTTCCGGTGGTGGTATGGAGTATTTGGGTAGCCTCACCTCTTCCCCTGACAACTGGCAGATGCCTAAGAACTCCGCGTATTGGGTGGTTAGCAAGCGCCCTTTTGAGGGATGGTGCAATCAGTTTGAAAGCTCTATTGCACAGCTGGTGCAGAGAGTCGGCGGCCTGAAAACTGACATTGACTTTATCAACCATGAGGTTGACGAGGTTAGCGAGGTAGCAAACAAGGCGTGGGAGCTGGCGCAAAAGAACGCGGACGATATCGCGGAGATTCGGGCGGACATTGAGAGAATCGATGGAGAAATCACAGCGCTGGAGGAGCGCATTACTACCGCCGAAAATGATATCAAGGCTCTGGATGCGGCTCTAAAACAGGAGATTCAGGACAGGAAGGACGCTGACGCGGCAGAGGCGCAGGTGCGGCAGGAGGCTGACGAGGCGCTGGGCAAGCGGATTGACAAGGAAATCGCGGACCGCGAGGCCGCTGACGAGCAGTTAAATACCGCTATTGAGACTGAGAAAGCGGAGAGGACCGCCGCTGACGCTGTGCTCCAGGGCAATATCAATCAGGAGGCTATTGATCGGGCCAATGCGGACCTGAAAATTGAGCAGAATCTCAATAAGGAAATTGTGAATCGTACAGAGGCCGACCAGTTGCTTCAAGACCAGATCAACGGGCTCACTACCGGGGACGTGCCGCTTCCGTACGTGAAGAAGGCCGGTGACACAATGACCGGTGATCTACAGATGGAGGGCTCCGCCGTTGTTAAGCTGGTAGACGGCAAGACGGTTAAGGGCGCTTTTTACCGGGATAATGGGGATGTGTGCGTTAAAAGCGAGAGCGGAAACGTTCGGATTCTGGGAGCGGCCACTCTTCTGACGACTGCGGATAATGGCGCTGGACAGCTCAAGATTGGGGCTATTACCATTCAACAGAATATGAGCGGAGATATCCCTCATCTTGATATCAATGTGGGCACTGACGCGGGTGCTGTGTACGTGAATAGAAATGGGATTGACGGCGGGACCGGTGAGCTGTGGGTCACTGAGATTCATGCTCCGAACGAACTGAGGCTTGCACCGGGTACGAACGTCAATGCTATGGATCACAGGATTACGGGAGTTGCGGACCCAGTTGATGACGGGGACGCTGTGAACAAGAAATATCTTGACAGTCACGGCCCTGAGTATACGCTACCAGTTGCTAGTGCTACTACTCTCGGCGGCGTGAAAGTTGGCGCTAATCTGACGATTACGCCGGAGGGTGTGCTGAACGCTACCGGCGGAGGCGGCGGAGGTGGCACGGAATATGTTGCCGGCGAGGGTATCGTTATCTCTGGGAACACTATTTCTACCGACCCGGCTAAGGTTCCTACTAAGGAGGAACTGGAGGGCTATCTGCCGCTGGCTGGTGGAACGATGACCGGAAATATCAAGTTTGACAGTGATTCTGATTATGTGGGTGCTCTTGTTTCGGATCAAGACCATGTAATTATGATGGGGTCCCAAGGTGAGGGCGCTATCATGGGGTCTGTTAGCGCGGGGCATAGTGCGGCGGACGTTGATGCGGCACTGACTGCTAACCTTAACTCTAAGGTGGCTAGGGTGAAGGCGGAACGGACTACTGCGGGTGGTAGTGCTGTGACGCTGGAGGCTCAGGAGCCGGATGGGGAGAATACGGTTAGCGTGAAGGTTGGGGCGAAAGCGGCGGACGCTTCTGACGGCACGCTTAGTGTTTACCGTGATTCTGGCGTTAACTACGTTGACGTTGGGGCGAACCAGCTGAAATTTGGCGATAAGGGCCTTATTTTCGGTGGAGGCGATGGACTTAGGATTATTTCCGGCGACCCCTCTGATGGTGGTAGTTTGTTCTTTAACGGAACGCAGAAGACTGCCCAGTTCCTTACCTATAAACCGCAGTATTCGGAAGCGCCTACTGAGAATCATGACCTAGTTAATAAGGAATATGTGGACGGTAAGGCAGGTGGGGATTATCTGCCGCTGAGTGGTGGAACGATGACTGGGCCCATTAACATGGGCGCAAACCCTGTACAACACGGTACTGACGGAAACGCTAAGCTCCAAATGGGCAGTAACGATATCAATATGTTTGCTAAGCGGTCAGGTGCATATAATTTCATTTCTGTGAGCCCAGCGCTCATTAAAAACCCAAATGAGACCGGAAATGGATTGGGTGTTACGCTGTGCCTAGATAAAACTTCTGGCACTATCGGCGTAGACGTTGACGGAATGGAATTGCGTAGGGTTGGCGGTATTGTTGGCCCTGCTGGCGGCGGACTAAAGATATCTAATGGAGACAGCGCGCAGATTAGTTTTACAGGCAATCGAATCACATTTGGAAATGCCGTAGGTATGGGCAGCAATAAGCTGACTGGACTTCCAGAGCCTAGTGCAAGTTCTGACGCCGCAACAAAGAAGTATGTTGACGACAATACTGGTAATATCGTTAAGGAGCCCGGCGTTAGCGTTGCTTACAGCGGTTTCTATGCATGCCCAGGGTCCGGTAGCGTAACTATTGGAAAAATCACTGGCACTATGTTTCTTTATGCTACTTGCTCTATTGGCGGAGAGCAGAGAAGTGATGTACAGGTCCTTACCGAAACTATCAGGGCGAATACAAATGCCTCTACTGGTTCGTTCCGTGTCTCAGTTGATGGTAGTGGAAACGTGAGTCTTGATACTCCTAGCAGAAATCAGCCTTTTGCCGGGTTTGCTATTATTTGGGGGTGATTTAATTGAGGACATTTTTCCTTGAAGTTGAACCTACAAGCGATGCTGTAGATTTTAACTGTGATGATACACATGTTTATATGATTGTAGTTGATGGCATCACTTTTGGGCCGTTCAAGTATGCCGAGGGAGCTGGTATTCCGTCTCACGCGACGCCTGCTAATGACCCGTCTAGCGTGTTTGTGGGTTGTGAGCATAATAAAATCACGGTTCATTTCTCGAACCCTGGAGCTTACGCACATGTTGAGCTCCTGGAGTTTGAGGATTTAGAGGAAGTGATTGGTGGCGTTACTTCTTTGCTGGCGGATATTAAGGCATCTCTTACGGAAGCCAATAGTAAGCTTGCAGACATTGTGACAAATACAGGCAGAATCCAGTAACATAAATAGGGGCCGCGAACGTGATTGGCGTTTGCGGCCTCTTATATTATGCTTGAATATAGCAGTGTTATATTTGTGCAATACACGCAGTCGTGTGTGCGCGGAGTGTCCTATTAGATGCGTACACGTAGTCGTGTGTGCGAGGTGTGCTGTAGAGATTCGTTTTTAGGTATCGAATCTGACGACCCCCTATACTATTATGCTTGAATATAGCAGTGTTATATTTGTGCAATACACGCAGTCGTGTGTGCGCGGAGTGTCCTATTAGATGCGTACACGTAGTCGTGTGTGCGAGGTGTGCTGTAGAGATTCGTTTTTAGGTATCGAATCTGACGACCCCCTATACTATTATGCTTGAATATAGCAGTGTTATATTTGTGCAATACACGCAGTCGTGTGTG
>ERZ833963.2284-NODE-2284-length-18791-cov-9.454953_pt1 | contig 18791 bp, 18 predicted proteins | sample MGYA00519693_ERZ833963 | MGnify/ENA primary metagenome ERZ833963 (study PRJEB31850, sample SAMEA3708748) | human gut metagenome | biome: human gut; feature: human-associated habitat; material: faeces | place: China | collected 2014 ... | reverse complement strand
TCCTGCTGGTGAGCGCGGGCTGCGCCATCGGCATCGGCAACGTGTGGCGCTTCCCCTATATTACCGGTAAGAACGGCGGCGGCTACTTCGTCCTGTTCTATCTGGTGTGCCTGCTGCTGTTGGGCGTCCCCGTGATGACCATGGAGCTGGCGGTGGGCCGCGGCGGCCGCAAGAGCGCCGTGCTGGCCTACAAGAATCTGGAAAGACCCGGCTCCAAGTGGCACATCCACGGCTGGTTCTGTCTGGCGGGCTGCTATCTGCTGATGATGTATTACACCACCGTCACCGGCTGGATGGTGAACTATTTCGGCAAATTCCTCACCGGCGGCTTCCACGCCGGCATGACCGGCGACGAGATCTCCGGGATGTTCGGCACCATGCTGGGCAGCCCCGGCTCCATGGCCGTCTTCACGGAGCTGGTGGTGGTCACCGGCCTGATCGTGTGCAGCTTCGGCCTTCAGAAGGGTCTGGAGCGGGTGACCAAGGTCATGATGATCTGCCTGCTGACGCTGATCGTGGTGCTGGCGGTCCACAGCCTGACTCTCTCCGGCGCGGCGGAGGGCATGAAGTTCTACCTGCTGCCCTCCGTGGACACCATCCGGGAGCACGGCCTCGGCAGCCTCATCACCGACGCGATGAATCAGGCGTTCTTCACCCTGTCTCTGGGCATCGGCGCCATGGAGATCTTCGGCAGCTACATGAGCGACGAGCAGTCCCTCCCCGGCGAGGCCGTGCGGATCTGTATTCTGGATACCTTCGTGGCCCTCATGGCGGGCGCCATCATTTTCCCTGCCTGCTTCACCTTCGGCGTTGCGCCCGGTGAAGGCCCCGCGCTGATCTTTCAGACCCTGCCGCCTCTGTTCGTGAACATGTCCGGCGGCCGCTTCTGGGGCACGCTGTTCTTCCTGTTCATGGTGTTCGCCAGCTTCTCCACGGTGCTGGCGGTGTTTGAGAACATTCTGGCCGTCTGCATGGACACCTTCGGCATCAGCCGCAAGAAGGCCGTGCTCATCAACGGCGTGCTGCTGGCCCTCCTGAGCCTGCCCTGCGTGTTTGGCTACAATATCTGGAGCGATTTCCACCCCATTCTGGGCAAGGACGTGCTGGACAGCGAAGACTTCCTCGTGAGCAACCTGCTGCTGCCCATCGGCTCTCTGGTGTACCTGCTGTTCTGCGTCAGCAAGTGGGGCTGGGGCTTCGACAAGTATGTGGCGGAGGCCAACAAGGGCAAGGGCCTGAAATTCGCCAAGTGGCTGAAGCCCTATTTCCAGTTCATTCTGCCGGCGCTGATCGTTGTGATCTTCCTGCAGGGCCTGCTGTAAAGCGGAACAGTGTTACAGCAATAGAGGGGGAAATTTTCCCTGTACGGGACATTTTCCCATCAGCCTGCCCAGGGAAAAGACCGGAAAAAACGAAAAATGTAAGAATGTAGGAGGCGTGTCAACAGACACGCCTCCTATGACTTTTATTGGGGGAATTTACAGAGACCGACTCATGCGGCAAATGCTATCAGAGAACAAAGGAATCTGCCATGGGCGTGGCGTGGGGGGACGCATAGACCCAAACGCTGACGCACTCCTTGTCACCCAGTTTGTGATAGCTGTGATCCGTGTTGGCATCAATGTAAATTAAGATATACTCGTCGCCATTGAAGCTCCTTACTGGCTGACAAAACAGCCCCCGCTCTCTTCTGCCATAGAACAGAAGAGAGCGGGGGCCTCGAACACGCATACCTTTTCGATTTTATAAAAATCGCATCGGAGCGATTACTTCATCATGAGCTGAGGAACAAACATGGACAGAGGCTGCCAGAATGTAACCAGCATCAGCACCAGAATCATCATAGCATAGAACGGCAGGCAAGCCTTTGTGGCATCTTCAATTTTGATGCGGCCGATGGAGCAGCCGGCAAATAGAGCGGCGCCCACGGGAGGCGTGCAGAGACCGATGGCCAGATTCAAAATCAGCATTGCGCCAAACTGGATCGGCGCCATGCCCAACTGCGTAGCCACGGGCAGCAGGATCGGCGTCAGGATCAGGATCAGGGGACCCATATCCATGATGCAGCCCAGAATCAGGCACATGACGTTGATGAGCAACAGAATGACCACTTTGTTGTCGGAAACACCTAAAAGCAGATTTGTGACCATGGTGGGCACCTTCAGATAGGCCAGCAGCCAGCCGAACATAGAGGCTGTGGAGATCAGAGCCATGACCATGGCGATGGTCCGCAGGGACTTCCGCAGGATGTCACCAAACTGCCGCAGCGGGATTTCACGATAGACAAAGAACGTGACAATGAATGCATACACCACGGCCACAGCAGCGGATTCCGTGGCAGTAAACCAACCGAGGATCACGCCGCCCACGATGATGATGCAGGTCATCAGGCCCAGCAGAGCATCTTTGGTGGCCTTCCAGATCTCCTTCAGAGACATGACCCGGCCCTTGGGATAGTTGCGCTTCCGTGCGATAATGGCGGTTATGATCATCAGAGCCACGCCTAACAGGATGCCGGGGATCAGGCCGCCCATGAACAGCTGGCCGATGGATACGCCGCCGCCTGCCGCCATAGCAAACAGGATCATGTTATGGGAAGGCGGGATCATAACACCCTGGCAGGAAGAGGTGACCGTGACCGCCACAGAGAAGTCCTTATCATAGCCGGAATCCGTCATCATGGGGATGAGAATGGAGCCGATGGAGGACGTATCCGCCACGGCGGAACCGGAAATGCCGCCAAAGAACATGGAGGCCAGGATATTCACCTGAGCCAAACCGCCTCGCATCCATCCGACGCATGCGTTTGCCAGAGTAATGAGCCGACGAGAAATGCCGCCTTGTCCCATGATTTCACCGGCCAGAATAAAGAAGGGGATCGCCAGCAGGGAGAAGGACTGAACACCGCTGACCATTCGCTGAAACAGTGTAGCTAGAGGGATGTTCAGATACAGCGCCGTCAGAACAGAGGAGATGCCCAGCGTGAAAGAAATAGGCATCCGCGCCATCAGCAACAGGACGAAGGACCCCAGCATGATGGCAATGGCAATGGTTGTATCAGGCATGGTCATCCTCCTTTGCGGTTTCGCTATTTTTCTCAAAAATCTTCTTATCCTGGCCCGCCGCAACCAAAATAGCATTCAGCAGCACCAGAAGACCGGACAGGGGCAGAATCACATAAAGTACGGAGCTGGGCATTTTCGTAGCCGGCAGGGTGGACATTTTGGTCATGTTCATAATGAGCAGACCATAGTACACCATAGCCCCGCCGAATACAGCAATCAGAATATGGTCAATGCTTTCCAGCACCCGAATGACCTTCGCGGGCAGTTTAGACGTAAACATTTCAATGCTGATGTGGATTTTTTCCAGAACACCGATGGCCATGCCGATCAGGCTGAACCATACCAGCATCAGCGTGGCAACCTCCTGGGTCCAAGGAAAGCCCTGCTTGAAGATATAACGCAGGATTACATCCGTGAAAACGATGACGGTCAGGACCACCATGCAAATAATGGCGAACCATTCCAGTGCCTTGAACAGAAAACGGCTGGCTTTCTGCAGAATACGCATAGTGCAGACTCCTTTCTAGTAGTTCGCAAATTGAAAGGACGGCCCGGATGGGCCGCCCTTTACCAGCATAGATCAGCCCAGAGCCTGAACGCGCTCCACAATGGCCTTCTGATCAGCATTCAGGAAGGTATCATACATAGGTGCAACAGCATCCTGGAACAGTTTGACCTCTTCATCGGTCAGAGTGGTGAGGGTGCAACCCTTCTCTTCAGCGATCTTGGCGTTCTTGGCTTCGGACTCCTCCCAAGCCTCACGATGCCAGACCTCGGCTTCCTTGGCACAGTCGAAGATGATTTGCTGATCCTCAGCAGACAGCTTATCCATGGTCTGCTTGGAAGCCAGGATCATGTCAGGCATGTAGGAATGGCCGTCATAGGTCCAGTAGGGAGCAACCTCCCAGAAAGACATCTCGATGTAAGAAGTCATGTTGTTCTCAGCGCCATCCACAACGTTGGTCTGAATGGAAGAGTAAGTGTCGTTAAAGGGCAGACCCACGCCGGCAGCACCCAGGCAGTCCATCAGGGTCAGCATCAGGTCGGACTCGGACACACGGATCTTCATGCCGGCCAGATCGGCGGGGGTGTGGATCTCCTTCTTGGAGTTGAAGAAGTTTCTGGAACCGGGATGCAGATAGGTGATACCCACCAGGTTGTTGTCCTTGAAGGTCTCAAAGACTTCCTGACCGATCTCGCCGTCCAGAACCTCAAAGAGGTGATCCACGCTGGTGTACTCATAGGGCATCTGCAGAGCGTTCATCAGAGGAGCGAACTCAGCAGAGGCACCGGAAGAAACACGGGTGAAGTCCAGACCGCCGAACTGGCACTGCTCGATGGTGGAGCGCTCGTCGCCCAGTTCACCGGCAAAGTGGCACTCGATGGTGATGCGGCCATCAGTCTTTTCGTTTACCAGATCAGCGAACATCTGGCAGGCCTGGCTGGTGATGTGCTCAGCGTTGTGGCTGTTGGCCAGACGCAGAACCACAGCCTCAGCGGAAGGGGTACCTGCAGAAGCAGTGTCGCCAGTGGAAGAGCTGTCCTTCTGCCCACCGCAGCCGGTGCACAGGCTCAGCAGCATGACCATCGCCAGAAGGGAGGTAACAAACTTTTTCATCTTCTTTTCTCCTATCAAACTTTTTATGATCCTAATCAGGATCACTTCTATAATTTGATTGTATCTGAGAACAAAATATTAAGAAATCGTAAACTCTTGCGGTTTAGCCGTTATTTTTTTGCCAACATCCAAAGAATATTTGTTAAAATTGTGCAAAATTAACAACAGCAGGCAAGCCGCCTGCTGTTGTGTCTTTATTCCGTGGATGATACAACCGTGTTTCGATAAGCCGTCGGTGTACATCCTACCACTTTTTTAAATGCCTTTGTGAAATAATTGGAATCGGCATATCCAACGGAATGTCCTACGTCGCTGACGGAGAGGTCTGTAGAAGTCAAGCGCTTCTTGGCCTTTTCGATGCGGTAAGACGTCAGATAATCCAAAAAGGTCTTTCCGGTAACCGCCTTTACTTGCCTCGAAAAATAAAACGGACTCATTCCCATGCTTGCGGCTGCGTCTTCCAGTGCCATATCCTCTGCATAATGGCGCTGCACCCATACAGCCAGCTCCGACTCAAAGGGAGAGGTCTTCGGCACAACGCAGGTCTGAAGGTCAAAAAACTTTTGGAGACTTTCCCGCAGTTCCACCTCGCCAACCGGTTTTAGAATATAGTCCTCGCCACCGGAACGGATCGCCCCCACTGCATAATCAAACCGATCATAGGCGGTAAGGAAAATGATGTGGACCGTCTGGATTTGCTTTTTAATGACCGCTGCGGCTTCCAACCCATTTTTTCCGGGCATTTCAATGTCCATAAATATTACGTCCGGCTGTACGCGAAGAGCCTTGTCCACTGCGTCATTTCCATCCGATGCCGCCTCAATCAGTGCGGCATCACCTAAGATCCCCCTGAGCCGGGAGATCAGCGCCCCCCGACTTTTGGGTTCATCCTCAGCCACCAGCACCTTGAACATGCAATTCCTCCCCTACAATCAATCTTACACAGGTCCCCAGACCGGGACGGCTGAATACATCCATTTTGCCGCCGCTGAGTTCCATCCGTTCCCGAATATTATCCAGTCCTACAGAGTGATGCGCGGTGGTTCCGCCGCTCTGCTGCGGACAGAAACCGCAGCCGTTGTCAGTGACCATAATCGTAATTCCCCGACGCCCCCGGAACGTGCGGACACGCACCAATCCACCGCATTCCTTCAGCCCGTGAATGATTGCGTTTTCCACCAACGGCTGGAGGATAAATTTCGGAACGGGAACATCAGAAAGCGCAGGATCAGCATGGACTTCCATAGTAATGCGGTCGCCGTATCGTGTCTCCTGCAGTTCCATATAATCCCGCAGAAGCCCGATTTCCCGCCCCAATGCAACGATCTTCTCATCGCTTTCCAGCGAATACCGGAAAAAATTAGACAGACGCAGAATCAGATCCTCTGACAGTGGTGCCTGTTCTTCGTGCGCCAGCGCGGCAATGGTGCTGAGGGTGTTGAACAGGAAGTGAGGATTGATCTGGCTTTGAAGCTGGGCGAAGCGGCCCTCCTGCAGTTTTTTCTGCATCTGCGCCGCCTCCACCTCTTTTTCCAGCAGATGCTTTTCCATCTCAGACTGCTTTTCAAGAGCCCATATCGTGTGTCGGATCTCCGCTTGCATCAGATTGAAGGACTTTGCGGTTCGCCCCAGCTCGTCATCACCGCGGACAACTACGGGCGGAGCTTCATAGTGACCAGCGCTAATGGCATCCGCTGCCTGTCCCAGTGCGGCCAAGGGGGCCAGAATGCTTCGTTTAAACACGACCAGCGTCAACCCCATCAGAACTGTAGCGACGATCAAAAACGCCACAAACTGCTTGCTGCTGCGGGCGTTTATCCGATCAATTTCCTGCCACTGCATGCCGCCTTGTACCATTTGGCTGTGGAGGAGGTCCCTGGTGTAACCATCTATATAAAAAGACTGCGTTTTCAAGAGAAGATAATGCTCAATCATCTCTGACGGCTTTTCGGCATCCAGCAAAACATGTTGTGATTCCCGGTAGTAGGACATTGCGTTGCGGATGGCCCGCTTGAGTGCGTATTCTTCCCGCCGGTCTGCTTGCAAGTCGGGGCACAGTTCCTCCAGACAGCGGTTCGTCATCTGGATTGCCGCCAGATAGTCCTCCTTTGCGTCTATGGGTTGTATGGGCCTCATATACGCTTCCAAAGATGCATTTTCGGCAGAAAACGCGTCCATGAAGCCAGTAATATCCATATATTCATCCATAATAACGGAAGATCTTTCGCTGAACGTATGAAGTTGAATCATTACCAACGCCACCAAAACCCAAGTGACCGCAAGCATCATGCCCATCAGCAATATACTTTTTGTACGAATCGATACATCGTACCATTTTTGCTGCAGCCATTTCATCCAATCACCTCACTCTGGGCAACATACTCCTCATTATGGGTTAAGCGGCAGATGCCAAACGGACACGCGCTCAACACCAAAATGGGCGCAAACATGAGAAAGCTGTACTCCCATACATTTAAAATGAGTTGTGAATATTATAGCAATTTTTTGGGGTGTTTTTCAATATTCTTTATCCCATCTGAAAATAAATATTATCGCACGTGGCATAATATCTTGCCTTTAGGCTTAGGGATATAAGCCGCACCTTGTTCCCCCGTAAAAAGGCTTCCGGGGATTGCATTAGATATCGTTGAGCGAACCGACGCTCCCCACGGCTTTAGCCGAGGGGAGCGTCAACCTTAGCAAGGAGTGTTACAGCACCAGTGCTTCCTTTAATACCCGGAGGGAGGTCAGGTGGCCCTGCAGCATGGGCATGGTCAGGTCCTCCATTTCCAGAGATACGTCGCCGTCATAGCCGGCCATCCGCACGGTGGAGAAAAACTCCTTCCACCACTGGGCGCCGTGGCCGCAGCCCACAGCCACGTAATTCCACGAACGCGTGCGGAACTGGTCGATGGGCTTCGTGTCCAAAAGGCCGTTTGGTCCGGCCATCCGCCGCTCCGGGCGGGAGTCTTTGCCGTGGACGTGGTAGAGAGCGCCCTGCTCACCCAGCACCCGGGCGGCCTCGATGGGGTCGCCGCCCATCCAGAACAGGTGGGAGGGGTCCAGATTCATGCCCACCATGGGGCCAACGGCCTCCCGCAGACGGAACAGGGTCTCCGGGTTGTACACCAGCTGCATCCCGTGGTTTTCCAGCGCGATCTGACGGATGCCGCAGTCCTCCGCCATGCGGACCAGTTCCTTCCACTTGGGGATGGCCACCTCGTTCCACTGGTAGTCCAGAATGTCCTGGGTCTCCGGCGGCCAACTGGTGGTGATCCAAACGGGGGTCTTGTCGCCGGGACAGCCGGCGGGCAGGCCGCTCATCATCACGATCTTCTCCACGCCCAGCAGCTTCGCCAGACGGAAGGTTTTCTCCGTCACCTCCCAGTCCTTCTGGAAGGCAAGGGGGTTGCCGGAGCAGTTCAGGGCGCACAGGGCGATATCCCGGCGGCGAAGCTGGTCCATCCAGCGCTGCCGGGCCGTTTCGGAGCCAAGCAGTTCGTCCAAGTCGATGTGGGGCGCGCCGGACCAGTTGCCGGTGCCGATCTCCACCGCCTGAACGCCCTGCGCCACGCAGAAATCCAGCATGGCCTCAAAGGGCATATCCAATGTGCAGGTTTTAATAGAAAGCCGCATAGGGGACCTCCTTGGTCATTGATCTTTTTAGGGGCCGCTGCGGGGCGGCGCATGAAAATCGTCTTTTTTCGCGGGGAGTTGAGGGGCGCTATTCCTTGGTGAACCACAGGTCCAGATCCACAGGACCCTCGATGCCGTCCACAACGCCGCTCTCGCTGTACTGCCAGAGGGTCACGCCCCGGTCCAGCGCCGGGACGGGGCCGTAGCTGGCCAGCCAGACTGGCAGGTGCGCCAGCTCCTCCATGCCGTACATACTTCCGGCCCAGTGGAGGTTCATGTAGACCACCGGCTCATAGCCCGCCTGACGGATCACGTCGCAGAAGGCGAGGGCGTTCTGGGTGGCCTGTTCGCCGGTGAGATCGTCGGTCCGGGCCTCGTCCGCCGTGTAAAATTCCAGATCGTAGGCGATGGGGCCGCTGACGTTCGTCCCCCGGAGCCGCTCCACCACGAACCGGGCTTCCTCGGCGGCTTCCTCCTCCGTAACAGCCTGAGAGTAGAAGTAAACGCCCATCGTCAGCCCCGCTTTGGCGGCGTCGGCGGCGTTCTGGGCGAAGGCGTTGTCCTCCACCAAAGCCCCGGTGCCGTAGCCCCGGAAGCCAACCCGCAGCATGGCGAAGTCCGCTCCGGCGGCTTTTACGGCGGGCCAGTCCACGCTCCCCTGATAGCTGGAAACGTCCACCCCGGCATAGGCGGTAACGCCGGGGGCGTCATATTGGTAAAACGGCTCCCTGCGGGTCAGGGCTTCCTCGTTGACGGAGATGCCCGGCCCCGGCGCGGTATGGGCCCGCCATTCCAGAATACCCCAGATCCCAAGGCCCGCCAATACCAGCACCGCCAGCAGCCAGCCACGGCGGTTGGGCGCGGCCCGCTTGCCGCCTTTCTTTTTTTCTTCCATATGTGTTCCCCCTCTTTTCTGCTCATAGACTACCACCGGCGGCGCTGCCTTTGGTGAACAAAGTCTGAATTTGCCGCAAAAAGGGGAGGGGACGGTTCAGGTTTCCTGCGCCAGCATCCGCAGGGCGAACAGGGTGTGGAGCGCTGCGCCGGTGGGGAGAACGTCCTCGTTGAACACCACAGCCTCGTTGTGCATGGGCTTGCCGTAGCGGGGGTCCTCCTGCGGCGTTCCAGCCCCCAGCAGCAGATAGGCGCAGGGCAGCTCATAGGTGAAGGAGGCGAAGTCCTCGGAGCCCATGCCGCCCTGATCCAGGCGGTACACCCGCTCCTTGCCCGCCAGCTCCTCCGCCCAGCCCGCGACCCGGTCCATCAGGGCGGGATCGTTTACCAGCGGCGGCGCGGAGGCGATCTCCTCCACTTGGGCGCTGCCCCGGAAGGCCGCCGCCGTGTTTTCCGCGATGACCCGGATGCGCTCCATGATCCGGGCGCTGAGCTCCCGGTCAAAGGTGCGGATGGTGCCCTCCAGCACGGCCTCCTCCGGGATGATGTTGGGGGCCTGTCCCCCCTGGAATCGGCCCACCGTCACCACGGCAGGCTTCTTCGCGGAGATCTCCCGTGCGGTCAGCTCCTGCAGGGAGAGGTAGATGTGGGCGGCGATGTTGATGGGGTCCACGCCGGTCTCCGGCATGGCCCCGTGGCAGCCGGTGCCCCGGACGGAGATCCGGAACAGGGTGCAGCCCGCCATGAACGTCCCCCGGCCGCAGAGCACCATGCCGGAGGGAGTGCCGGAGTTGACATGAAGGGCCAGTGCCGCTTTGGGCGTCGGCGCATCCTTCAGGACCCCGGCCGCCAGCATGGACTTGGCCCCGGTGAAGCCCTCCTCATCCGGCTGGAACACCAGCCGCACCGTGCCCTTCAAGTCCGCCTGGTGCCGCTTGAGTAAAGCGGCGGCGCCTAACAGCATGGCGGCGTGCATATCGTGGCCGCAGGCGTGCATGGCGCCGTTTTCCGACTGGAAATCCAGCCCCGTGGTCTCCCGGACCCGGAGAGCGTCCATATCCGCCCGGAGCAGCACGCACCGGCCGGTGTCCTCACCGGTGATGTCCGCCACCACGCCTCCGGCCAGCGGGCGGGGCGTATACCCCAGCGCCGTCAGCCGTTCCGTCACATAGGCGGCGGTGTGGGGCAGGGAGGGGCCTACCTCCGGGTCCCTGTGCAGGGTCCGGCGATCCGTCAGAAGCTGGGGCTTCAGGGCTTCCGCCTCTGCCAGCAGAGCTTTGGTATCCATGGTCATAGCACGTCATCCTTCCTTTGAACTGTGCCGTTTCCGGCAAGCTTACAATACGGTTATTATACCGCAGGGTGATGCATTGTCAAACACCGCCGGAGAAAAAACGGAGCTGCGCCAAGCATCTTTCTTATTTTCCTGATAGGACTTCGGCGAGAAAAGTGAGCGCGGACTGTCTTGACAGCCGCCGGGGGCGCTGGACTGAGCGGCAGAGGCACCTGCCGCAAAGGGCAGAGCTTGGGCGTGCAGATTAACCGGTTCTGGTGATACAGGTCGGCCAAGCTGTGGAGTAAGCGGGACAAAGTGTTTAAATTTTTGCCGGGCAGAAATTGAGATTTGGAAAAAATGATAAACTTGATGAAAATGAAAAGGTTTTGATTGACTCCAAAAGAAATTGGCAGTATTATACGACCAACAAAAACGGTATGTTAAAGGAAAGGAGCGGCAGCTATGTTTAATCTGAGTTCTCGAATGCTGATCTGCATGTACATGGACATGGCTATGCCGATGCCCATGCGTTTGTGCGCTCATTTGCTGCCTTTCCGGAACATCCGGGGTCGAATGTGTCTCTGTGGATCATAATATGCAGAGTTATTGACGCATTTGAAGCGGGGAGCTTTTGGGCTCCCCGCTTTTTTTGTTAGTTAGAAGGAGGAATCGATTTGATTGAACTGACACACGTCTCCAAAGATTTCGGAAAAGGGCAGCAGGAGGTCCACGCTGTGCGGGATGTTTCCCTGTCTATCGATAAGGGTGAGATTTTCGGAATCATCGGCTTTTCCGGAGCAGGGAAGTCCACACTTGTCCGATGCATCAATCTTCTGGAGCGGCCTACTGCCGGCACGGTCATGGTAGACAACAAGGACCTGACCGCACTATCCGCACGGGAGCTGCGGCAGGCACGGAAAAAAATCGGCATGATCTTTCAGCATTTTAATTTAATGCCGTCCCGCACCGTCGCCGGAAATGTAGCCTACTCCATGCGCGGCAGCGGTCTGAGCAGGAAAGAAACGGCGGACAAGGTCGCACATCTGCTGGAGCTTGTGGGGATTGGCGATAAGGCGAACGCCTATCCCAGCCAGCTGTCCGGCGGGCAAAAGCAGCGCGTTGCCATTGCGAGAGCATTGGCCAATGATCCCAATGTGCTGCTGTGCGACGAGGCCACATCTGCATTGGACCCGCAGACCACACGATCCATCCTGCACCTCCTGAAGCATTTGAATGAAACGCTTGGCATTACGATCGTGCTGATCACCCACGAGATGGCTGTGGTCAAGGAGATCTGCAGCCGGGTCGCGGTGATGGAGCATGGCAGCGTTGTTGAACAGGGCGACATTTTTTCCATTTTCGTTTCGCCAAAGCAGCCGGTCACACAGGATTTTATCCGGACCACCTCCAATCTGCAAAAGATCGAAGAGCTGATTGCGGAAAATGCGCCCATCACGCAGCTCAAGCCGGGAGAATTGATCGTGCGGCTTTCCTATACGGAGCGAAATACCTCAGAGGCACTGATCTCTTCCGCTTCCAGACAGTTTGAAATCGATATCAATATCATCTTTGCCAATATAGAGAGCGTACAGGGCGCACCGATCGGCGGCACGGTTGCCATCATCAGCGGCGCACGGGAAAGGATCACAGCGGCGATCGCATATTTGATCGAAAAGAATGTAGGAGTGGAGGTGTTGAAGGATGCAAGAGTGGCTTGAGACCTGCCTGCCCAATGTGGCCGATTCCTTCCCGGTATTGCAGCAGAGTATTCTGGAAACGCTGCAGATGGTTCTGGCGGCGGGCCTGATTTCCTTTTTCCTGGGCGTGCTTCTCGGTACGGTTTTGACGGTGACCCGGCAAAATGGAATTCTGCCGAATCTGGCAGCCTATCAGGTGCTGGACAAGCTCATCAACCTGTTCCGATCGATCCCGTTTATCATTTTGCTTTTCTGTCTGCTGCCGCTGACCCGGCTGCTGGTGGGGACCGCGATCGGTGTGCAGGGCGCGATCGTGCCGCTGGTGTTTGGAACAACTCCGTTCTTTGCGCGGCAGATCGAGGCCTCCCTATGGGAGGTGGACCCCGGCTTGGTCGAAGCTGCACAGGCCATGGGCAATAGCAATTTTGAGATCATTCTCCATGTCTACTGGCGGGAAAGCATTGCCGGAATCGCCCGCGGCACAACGATCACGCTGATCAGCTTGATCGGGCTGACGGCCATGGCCGGTGCAGTCGGCGCCGGAGGCTTGGGCAACTACGCCTATATTTACGGGCAGCAGCGGAACCGGATGGACATCATCTACGTTACCGTGGTGATTCTGGTCCTGATGGTCTCTGTTATCCAGATCATTGGCAATACCATTGCAAAACGCAATACGCACTAACGAAACAACATATTACAAATCAGGAGGACTTTTTTTATGAATCGTATTTTCTCTGCTTTTACGGCCATTTTACTGACTCTTTCCCTGACCGCCTGCGGTGCGACCAAAGACAACAACGCCGCGCCTGCTGACGATCCTTCCGCCGCAGCCAGCCAGGATGTTACGGTCCGCATCGGTCTCACCGGCACCTTTAACGAGGACATTTGGGCGCCTGCCGCGGAGGAACTGGCGCAGGAGGGAATCCATCTGGAATTTGTCCAGTTCTCGAATTTCTCTCTGCCTAACGACGCCCTGAACAGCGGCGATATTGATCTGAACGCCTTCCAGCATCACGCTTTCCTGGAAAATGAGATTGCCAACTATGGCTATGACATCACTGCCATCGGCGACACCTATGTTGTGGCGATGAATGTCTATTCCGATAAGATCAACGATCTCTCTGAGCTGAAGGACGGCGACAAGATCGCGATCCCCAACGATGCGACTAACGAGGGCCGCGCCCTGAAGCTGCTGGAATCCGCCGGAATTCTGGAACTTGATCCCGCTGCCGGCGCATCTCCCACCATTGCGGACATTACGGGCTATCAGGTGCAGGTCGAGTTTGTGGAGGTAGATGCCAATCTGGTGTATTCCACGCTGCCTGACGTGACGCTGGCGGTCATCAACGGCAACTATGCGCTGGATAGCGGTCTGACTGCGGATGAAGCCCTGTACAAAGAAAGCGATTATACGGACAACAGCTATTTCGGACTGATCGCCGCCCGCACAGAGGATGCGGAAAATCCTGTCTATCTGCGGATCGTGGAGGCATACCAGTCCCAAAAGACGATCGATATTTTCAACAACGAGTTCGCCGGCTTCTTCCTGCCTGCGTGGGAACTGGATGTCGGCTGAAAAGCGGAAACGGCCCGGTAAGGACAGAAAGGAATGCTTGAACATGCCGGAAATTCAAATCTCCAAGGAAAAGGCTGCGGCGCTTTACCGCACGATGAAGCTGATCCGCTGCTTTGAGGAAAGCGTGAAGCGGGACTATCTGAACAAGGAGCTTCCCGGATTTGTGCATCTGTACATTGGGGAAGAGGCCATTGCCGCCGGTGTCTGCGCTGCCCTGCGGCAGGATGATCTGATTGAATCCACGCACCGCGGGCATGGACACTGCATTGCCAAGGGCGCGGATATTGACCGGATGATGGCGGAGATTTACGGTAAGGAGACCGGTCTTTGCCATGGCAGAGGCGGCTCCATGCACATTGCGGATTTTTCCGTCGGAATGCTGGGTGCCAACGGCGTTGTAGGCGGCGGGTACAATCTGGCGGTAGGCGCAGCACTGGCAAATCGCAGGATATTTCATAATGACAAGGTATCCGTGGTGTTTTTCGGTGACGGCGCGGCGAATCGCGGCACCTTCCATGAGGCGCTGAATGCAGCGTCCGCGTGGAAGCTTCCGGTAGTTTTTGTCAACGAGATGAACCATTGGGCCTCCACGACGCCCTATCGCACCACCTGCAATCTGGAGTACATTTCCCAGCGGGCCGCAGGCTATCAGATCCCAGGCGTAACGGTGGACGGACAGGATGTCCTCGCGGTATACGCCGCGGCGCAGGAGGCGGTGGACCGTGCCCGCCGCGGTGAGGGACCGACTCTGCTGGAAGCGCGGACCTATCGGATCGAGGGACATTTCGTAGGAGACCCGGAGGTATACCGGGACCATGACGAAACCATGCGTATCTTCCGCGAGACAGACCCGCTGAAGCGTTTCCGGGAAAAAGCCGTGCGAAGCCTGCACTTTACCGAGGCGGAGCTGGATGAAGCAGACGCGGCGTGCGTACAGCAGATTGCGGACGCAAAGCGCTTTGCACTGGAGAGCCCCTACCCGGATGCCGCCGATTACCAGAAATATCTCTATGCGGACTGACAGGAGGGAAAATTTGTGCGTACGATAACTTTTGCACAGGCAACCCTGGAGGCAATGGCTGTGACAATGGAAGAAGATCCCACTGTGTTTGTCATGGGAGAGGATATTGCGCGGCAGGGCGGTATTTTCGGCCAGTTCAAGGATCTGGCCCGCCAGTTTCCCGACCGTGTGATCGACACGCCGATCTCTGAGACGTTCATCGTCGGCGGCGGTGTGGGTGCAGCGCTGGCAGGCGCCCGTCCGGTGGTGGATATGCACTATGCGGATTTCCTCAGCGTCGCAATGGATGAGGTGTTCAACCAGATGGCAAAGGCGCGGTTCATGTTCGGCGGTCAGGCCAAAATGCCCATTGTGCTGCGGGCACCGGATGGACAGCTGACCAATGGCGCCGCCCAGCATACGCAGTCAGTGGAGGCATGGTTCACGCATATTCCGGGTTTAAAGGTCATTTCGCCATCCAATCCCTACGATGCCAAGATGACCCTGATCGCCGCTATCCGCTCGGATGACCCGGTGATCTATTTTGAGAATAAGACACTGCTGAAGGAGAGCGGCGAAGTGCCGGAGCTTGCGGACGAGGTTCCCTACGAGTTGGGGAAAGCGCGGGTAGAGCGGGAAGGCGCAGACGTGACCATCGTTTCCTATTCCATTGGAATGAAGCATGCCCGCGCTGCCGCAGACGCACTGGAAAAAAGGGGATACAGCGCGGAAGTCGTCGACCTGATCTCCCTGCTGCCCTGGGATCGTGAAGCCGTGCTGCGCTCTGTGCGGAAAACCCACCGCCTGTGTATCCTGCACGAGTCCATCAAGCAGGGCGGCTTTGGCGGAGAAATTGCCGCCACGGTAGTGGAGGATGCCTTTGATGCACTGAAGGCGCCTATTTTGCGGATCGGCGCACCGTTCTGCCCATCGCCCTTTTCCCCAACACTGGAGCCGCAGGTCCGTTTGTCAGACGAAAAGATCACCCGTGATCTGCTGAAGCTGCTGGAATATCACTGATCTCAGCTGTGTGCATCATGGGAAGACTGCCGGGATCACGGCATAGCAATTTAAAGAGTTGGAGGAATGCCACGTGCAGACATTGGAAACAGCATTGAAAACGATCATACAGGATGTGGACAGGCTTATCTTCCGCGGAATTGAGGAAAAATATCTCAGCGATGCTCTGGGGCGGCGCAGAGGTACGGCGGAGGCGCTGGTATTTCCGTTGAACACGCAGGAGGTCAGCAGCGTACTGCGCTATGCTCATGAGAACCACGTTCCGGTCACCCCTCGCGGCGCGGGAACTAATCTGGTGGGCTCCACGGTACCTGTCAAGGGCGGCATCATCCTTGACCTTTCCCGCATGAATCGGGTGCTGGAGCTGGATGAGGACACCATGACGATCACCGTAGAGCCGGGCATCCTTTTGCAGGAGGTGCAGGCGTATGTGGAGCGGCGCGGCCTCTTTTACCCGCCGGACCCCGGCGAGAAGGCGTCCAGCATCGGCGGCAACATCAGCACCAATGCCGGCGGGATGCGGGCGGTAAAGTATGGCGTCACCCGCGACTATGTGAGGGGACTGGAGGCTGTGCTGGCGGACGGAACGGTCTTGCAGCTCGGCGGCAAGCAGGTCAAGGATGCCAGCGGTCTATCCCTCAAGCATCTGCTGATCGGCTCCGAAGGAACGCTTGCCGTCCTCACGAAATGTGTGCTGCGGCTGCTGCCAAAGCCGGAGACTGCCGTCAGCGTTCTGGTTCCTTATCCCGATTTGAACACCGGTATCCGAAGTGTGCTGACGATCCTGCGTGCGAATGCGAACCCCACTGCGGTGGAGTTCATGGAACGGAAGGTCGTGGCTCTGGGCGAGGACTTCTCCGGTGTGCGCTATCCCCGCCCCGATGCAGGCTCCTACATTCTTCTGACCTTTGACGGCCACCAGAGCGAGGTAGAGGCCAACGCCGCACGGGTGCGTGAGCTGGCACTGGAAAACGGCGCGCTGGATTACATCGTACTCACCGACCCGGCACAGGCGGCGGACATCTGGAAGGTCCGGGGCGCATTGGTCAAGGCCGTGGAGGCCGTTTCGGAACAGGAGCCGGTGGATATCGTGGTGCCCATCAGCCATACGGCGGATTTCATCCGCTTCATCAACGAATTGGAAGCCTCCTCCGGTATGCGGATGATCAGCTTCGGCCATGCCGGGGACGGCAACGTGCATCTGTGCGTTGTCCGCGGCAACCGTGATGAGGATATCTGGCAGCGGGAGCTGCACACCAATATGGACGCCGCCTATGCAGAGGCCTATCGGCTTGGCGGCGTGGCCTCCGGTGAGCATGGCATCGGTCTTTCCAAGCGGCGATATTTTCTGCGGGAGACGGCGGCGGAGAATCTCGCCGCGATGAACGCGATCAAGGATGCTTTAGATCCGCTGCACATTCTCAACGATCAAAAATCTTATATCAAAGGAGATACCGACCATGCAGAGCCTTTCTGAACGAACCGCCAGCTTTACCGACTCCGTCATTCGCCGGATGACGCGCATATCCCTTCAATACGATGCGGTAAACCTGTCTCAGGGCTTTCCGGATTTTGAACCGCCCAAGGAGATCCTTGACCGTCTGGCTCAGGTGGCCTACGAAGGCTATCACCAGTATTCCATCACCTGGGGCGCACAGGATTTCCGGGAGGCGCTGGCCGCCAAACAGTCCCGTTATATGGGCCGCACCATCGACCCCAACAGCGAGATTGTCACCACCTGCGGCAGCACGGAAGCCATGATGGCCGCTATGATGACCGTGACCAATCCCGGCGACAAGGTTGTGATTTTCTCCCCGTTCTATGAGAACTACGGCGCAGACACCATCCTTTCCGGCGCGGAGCCCATCTATGTGCCGCTGACGCCGCCTGATTTTCGGTTTGATCCCAATGTATTGGAGGACGCCTTCCGCCAGCACCCCAAGGCACTGGTGCTCTGCAATCCCTCCAATCCCTGCGGCAAGGTCTTTACCCGTGAAGAGCTGGAGACCATTGCGGCGCTGGCCGCCAAGTACGATGTGTATGTCATCACCGACGAGGTCTATGAGCACATCGTCTATGCCCCTCACAGACATACCTATTTTGCCGCGCTGCCGGGAATGTGGGAGCGGACCATTTCCTGCTCGTCCCTCTCCAAGACCTATTCCATCACCGGCTGGCGCTTGGGGTACATCATCGCCCCGCCGGAGATCATTGACCGCGCGAAAAAGGTGCATGATTTTCTGACCGTTGGCGCGGCGGCCCCCTTGCAGGAGGCTGTGATCCCGGGGCTGAAATTCGGACAGGAATACTACGATGATCTGCTGGCGAAATATACCCATAAGAAGGAATTGTTCCTCAAGGGACTGGATGATCTGCACATCATCCACAACGATCCGGAGGGGGCGTATTATGTCCTGCTGGACATTTCCGAATTCGGCTATGACAGCGATCTGAAATTCTGCGAGGATCTGGCCCGGCTGGTAGGCGTCGGAGCAGTGCCCGGCTCCAGCTTCTTCCGTGAGCCGGTGAACCATCTGATCCGCTTCCACTTTGCCAAGAAGGACGAGACGCTTCTGAATGCCCTGAACCGCCTGGAAAGCCTGCGGAGCAAAATCCCATCCCGCAAAAGGAACTGAAAGAGACCGCTCTCAAGCGGGAAGCCTCACAAGAGCAGGGCCTATCTGTTAGCCGTGCTGCGAGAAACCCGCACTGTCCGAGATTGCCCTCCAGGTGCAAGGTTTTTGCTGGATTTTTGTCAGTTCTATTGCTCCAATTATACCACGGATTGGCTTCTATGGATTGGAATATAAGGTTTTCTATTATTCAGTGCACATTAGTTAGTGCTTACTGAACGACGCAAAAAAGCTCGGAAACCATTGAAAACACTGGAAAAAACAAGGGTAATATGGCATAATATCTGCAAAAGGATTCAGGAGTTCTAAAGAAAAAGTTTGCAGGTGATGAAGATGTATCGGCACGAAGTTTATGACCAGCTTAAGATGGAGA
>ERZ833963.2276-NODE-2276-length-18866-cov-12.849662_pt1 | contig 18866 bp, 18 predicted proteins | sample MGYA00519693_ERZ833963 | MGnify/ENA primary metagenome ERZ833963 (study PRJEB31850, sample SAMEA3708748) | human gut metagenome | biome: human gut; feature: human-associated habitat; material: faeces | place: China | collected 2014 ... | reverse complement strand
CTTCGGGTCACACCGTTCTCTGCGACAAAATAGTTACTTGTCACTATTAAGCCTTGAAAGCACAGCATTTTATCGGGATGCACCTGAAAACTCCGACAACTTGCACGACTCCTGTTGACATCTATCAAGATAGTAGAAGCAGGACGTAAACACAAACTCATGTGTTTACGTCCTGCTTCTTGCCCGTACCGACTGCTGCCCCCATGACACATTGTGTACCTATGGGGTGAAACAGTTAGCAATTCCGGTTTTCTTTCTAAGCACTCTCTGATTACGTCATTCATGTCCGCTCCAAGCCTTTCAATGTCCGAAGACTGACTCCCTCCACTAACGAGAAGACTGCCGTATTCTTCTCTTCAAGATACTCTCCGGATAAAACATAGGTCTTCGAAATATCCATCTGGTTTGTCTTCATAATTCCATGAACAAATCGCTTGCTGTTTATCCGCATCATGCACTTATGATCGGTGAAAAGCTTTACCGGAACTCTAAACGCCATCACATCATCCTCGTCGCAAGGGAAAACGCTCAAAGAATCATGGTTGTCTGAGATTTTAATTGATACGTGACTTGGCTTTCCTAAAGCTTTAATGACCCCTTTGCTCACGCTAATACAGCAGCGTGCCCCTTGCAGTGTCAATTCTATCGGATACATAGTCATCGAGAGATTCAAACTCGATGGCATTCTTTTTGTCCAATCGTTCTTGGACCAGTTGTCTAATCAGTTCCTGTTCTTTGGGCGTATACCCATCTGTCTTTTCTGCTGTAATCGTGCTTTCAGTAGCAGTAATAAGAGATAGTTGATTGTTGTCCATAATGTCCTCCGATTACATCGCATCATAGATTCCACACTGTCGGAATATGAACTCAGCCTGCTGGTTGCTTCGAGAAAGGCTGATGAACGAGCAAAGCAAGACGCTTTGAACATGCTGCTTGCCCACACCGTAAAAACAAATCAGAATGGAAAAGAGGAACTGTAGTTTACAGTTCCTCTTTTCCATTCCTATTGCTTTTTAATGTGTCTTCCCTTTTTGCCTTTAGCTTATGAAGAGTGGGAGGAACAGTGCGAGTTGCTCGACGAAAAGATTGAAGAAATCGAGGATTTGATAGAAGGTTGAGGTAACTATTATGGCTGGTAGATATCGTAGGAATGGTGAAGTCGAAACGCTCGGTTGTTTGGTTCAGATACTGTTATTGATTTTTGCTATGCCTCTCGTTGGACTTTACCTCCTGGTGCCCCCAAATTCAAGCACAAAAGAGCTTGGAATCCTATTGACCGTTTTCGGCTTTGCTCTTTGGATCATTTTCCTCGTAATGTAAAAGCACTGAAATAAAATATATGGAGGACATCAAATGCGAGCATTATTAAGAGATGGGCAGGATCAAACGCGCATTGCCCTTGAAGTTGAAGAGGCCGTCTATGATCCGGAAAGCAACCAGCTTTTCCTCTACACCAGCAGCGAGACCTGCTATGTTGTTTCCAAAATTGTAAAAGCCAATGCTGATTCATTTATTGAAGAGCTGGCCGCAAAGGGATATTGCGATTTGACTCAGTTTGAATCCGTACAGGACGAGTAATCAAGGAACTCCATTTGTCAAGAGGGATACGCGCCGAATTTCCCCGTTCTTTTTTGTATCCAACGCCGATTGAAGTAAGACAAGCAATATGTTACCCTTCTATATGTTGTGTTTACAGGTAAGCGGAGAAAGGATTTCTGGTGTTTGAGCTTGACGAAATGGCTGTTTTGCAGGGACTAATTGACCAGTATCTCATCGGGGCATCTTCACCTGAAGTTGCCGCTGAGTACAACGAATTGCAGACGCATCTGAATGATGGTCACCTCACGAAAAAAGGCCTCCATAGTGTCCAGAAGGCACTGGTCTTTTTCCTCCCCTGCTTCAGGGGCAATTATGAGATGGAGTCGATATTGACTTGCTCCCTCGTGCGAACTACCAGAATGATCAATGCGTAACGAAGTTAGATCGGCTTCGCCTTATAGAGTCCATAATCACCGCAAAAGCGCTCATACTGATTTGCAATTGAAAAAGGCTCCACTCTATGTGGAGCCTCTATTTATATTCCTGCTTGGATATAGTGCGTAATCTTCGAGCAGACAAGCTGAGAAAGAACTGGTATTTTTCAGAAGGGACACTCTAAATCACATTATTTCTGAATTTCTTAAATGTTCTAGGGCAGCATCCACCAGTTTCAGCTTCTGCCCCGTGGAACAAGGTAGCTTCCGGATACGCTTCAGTGCCTGCTCGGACTGGAACTTTGCCAGCTCCTGCCCAAGTTCCCTCTGCGCCTGCTGTGATTTTGGTAAAATCATAAGTACCTCCATAGATACTCTCCTTCACATTGCGTTTTCTGTTTCAATTTATATACCCTCCTTCGCTGATTTCCTGACAGTGTAGCACAGATTTAGCTGGAGTGAAAGAACAGTGTGAGCACAAGAAGAAACGTAATTTGACGAAAGGACAAGTACGGTTCCCGCCCGTACACAGCGATTTGGAAAGCTCCTCGCCCTTTATGCTGTTGACTTTGGTCGTAATATGACATACGAAATCACTATTAAAGTAAACGATTTGGCCAGGCGTGAGAGTTCTACACGAGGTTCATAAAGCGTGCAGCTCTAATTTGAAGACACCGCAGAAAAAGGTTCGCAAATACGAAACAGATTGCAAACAAATATAAAAGACGTATAATGGAGACAACGGATGATACTTTCTTGCTGAAACGAGGAATGTACCGATGGAAAAGTGCAACGAGATCAAAATAGAATACGGCAGGCTGCGTCAGGAGATCCGCAATGTGCTTGCCTGCAAGCTGAGCGATGAGGAGCTGCTGCGGTATTTTATGGCAGCAGCGCTAAAAATATGGAGCGGCAACGTGTTGTACGCACCCGCGTATTCTGAATTGTTGAGCGCCGTATCCGGCCAAAGCTATACCATAGAGCAGATCATGTCCGCTCTTGGCTGCTGCGGCGAGCCGGAGCGCAAACTGCGTGTTCCGCAGTTCTTTCAGGAGGTTGTCGCGCTGGACGCGGAGAGCGGCAGCAGCCATGCTTCCAATGTCCTGCGGATGCTCAATGACCTGCTGGTAGCCGCAGCGCTGATCAACGGTGACTTCACGATAGAGGAAGCAAGCTGCCTTTCCAGCATGATGCAGGACCTCGCGCAGTATGCCGCCGCGCACGGCGCAGCCGTGCAGAAGCTGCCGAATACGGATGCACAGGTGACCGAGCGAAATGAGGAGAGCTATCTTCAAAACGAGGCTTTGGCACAGACTGCGAAGAAGACGCCGCCACAGGAAGCGGCATCTTCCTCCTCTCCCTCTCCTGCTGAGGTCAACATCCCGGTGAATATTACGATCCATGTGGACGCGAAGGAGGGCAGCAGTCCGATGCAGACGGAAGAGAACATTGAACTTGACGAACCGGCAGAACAGGCGGCAGTAACGTCCCCTGCTGCGGCAAAAGAGGACGAGACCATGGAGAGCCTTCTTGCGGAGCTGGACGGACTGGTGGGACTTGAAAACGTAAAGCAGGATGTTCACAGCCTGATGAATTTCATCAAGGTGGCAAAGATCCGCGAGCAGCGCGGCATGAAGGTGCCGACCATCTCCTATCATCTGGTCTTTACCGGAAATCCCGGTACCGGCAAGACCACGGTGGCAAGACTTGTTGCAAAGCTGTACTATCATATGGGGATCCTGCCCCAGGGGCAGCTGGTGGAGACCGACCGCAGCGCACTGGTGGCCGGTTATCTTGGTCAGACCGCCATCAAGACGCAGAAGGTCATCCAGCAGGCAATGGGCGGCGTTTTATTCATCGACGAAGCCTATTCTCTGGCAGGCGACACCGAAGACAGCTACGGAAAAGAGGCCATTGAGACCATCCTGAAAGCCATGGAGGATCACCGCGATGAGCTGGTGGTCATCGTGGCGGGTTACACGGAACTGATGCACAAATTCATTGAGTCCAACCCCGGACTCTCCTCCCGATTCAGCAAGTACTTTGAATTCCCGGACTATTGCGGCGAAGAACTTCTCTCCATCTTCACCCGTTTCTGCGAGAAAAACGGATACCGTCTGGAGCCTGACGCGGAAATGCGGATCCGGGAGAAATTTGACGCGCTCTATGACGCACGCGACGAGCATTTCGGCAACGCAAGAGCCGCGCGCAACTTCTTTGAAAAGGCGATCAACGCACAGGCAAACCGAATCGCTATGAAGGCTCAAATTATGGACGCAGATCTTGAAAACCTGACGGAAGCGGATATCCTTGCGGCGATCGGAGGTGGCGTGTAATGCGGATGCAATCCTTCGGCGACTGGCTCATCCGCGAGGTCGCAGCCAGCCGCATGGTGCTGATCTCAGCCTATGAAAAGAGAGACCACCTGCTCTATGTGGAAGCGCCTCCTCTCCGCAAGCGGTATATGGATGCCATCGGCACGGTGGAGGAAGGCGTCCTTCAGGCGGAACTGGAGGTAGCGCTGCTCCGACGGAAGGCGGAACTGATCCAAATCGCGCTGAACCGGCGGGAGCCGGTGGATCTTAAAGCGATCGAGGCACAGTTGGAAACAGCAAAGGAAGAGAAGATTGCTTCGATGGAGCAGGCAGATCTGACGCTCAACGAACTTCCGCAGCTCACGGAAGAACAGGCCGAAACGCTGCAAAGCCAGTATCGCGAGATCATTCGGAACTTCCAGCCTGCGATGAATCCGGACATCTCGGATGTGCAGCGGGAACTCTATCAAAAGGCGCTGGAGGCTTACAAGATGCAGGATGCGGCAGCCATGCAGCTCATTTACGATATGCTGCTCGCGCCGCTGAATATGGATGGCGCGTTTCTTCCTTCATCCGTGCAGCAGAATGACGCCGCCGAGAAACAGCGGGAGCTGTTCCGCTCCGTGGCGGAGGGTCTCGCAACAGACTATACGCTGGCGAAGGAGCTGTACAGCTGCTTTGCGCCCCGCGAGGAAGACCATGTCATACACAACGCCTTACAGTCCTACGAATCGCAGAGGGAGACAGTCCTCGCTGAGATCGACGCCATCCGCAGGGGCTTCCCCTTTAACGCGCAGGCAACGCTGAGCGATCCCGCCAAAACAAAGGAGTATCTGATGGAACTGCAAATCAGAATCAAACGCTGCGAAGAAGAACGATCTGAGCTGGAACGAAAGATCACGGAACTGATGGGGAGACAGACACATGGCTGAGATACAGATGCAGCAGCAGGGACAGAGCTTGCGCACCGGCTTTTTCGATAGAGATGCATTCCAACGCAAGGCGCGGACGATCCTCGTGTTGAAAACGGCTGTTGCCGGAATGTATTTTCATTTGGACTCGCAGGAAGACGGTCAGGAGATTCTGAAGTCGCTGACGCCGGGGACAGAGCTGCAGCTCTTCCGGGATACCAACAACGAGCATGACAAATGGGCGATCTCCGTCTACACACCGGACGATCGAGAGATCGGGTATGTGTCCCGTTTTAAAAACGAAACGATCGCGCGCCTGATGGACTACGGAAAGGTGTTTCACGCCTATGTGGACGAGCTGCCGCCGCCCCCGAAGGACGCAACAGAAGCCCGCCGCACAAGGGCTGTGACAGAGGACTACCGCGTACCGTTCTCCATCTATATGGAGGAGTAATCACTCATGAGTGCAATTATCTCTCCCCGAGCATGAAGGCAGCCTCCGGTTGAAACCAACCGGAGGCTGCCTTTCTCTGTGCCGTGGAATATTGAATGTAAACTTGTTTATCCGATATGCTATAAACAAGTTGCGGCTTGTGCAGAATCAAAAACAGGGCAACTTGTCATACGACAAGCTTTTTAGAAAAATGTCTTGATGTATGGCAAGTGGTATTATACAATGGCGGCGAGGTGAAGCGCTTATGCAAATGATGAAGGAAAAGCAGGATCTGACCCATTTGTCATGGTCTGTCAATCGTAACTCTTTTGTGATCGGCGGTTCTTTTCTAAAAGCATACTCCGAACTCGGTGGAAAGAAGACCTATTACAAGCTCTCGAACTTTGATAAGGCGCGTGGGGTTATTGGGCAAGAGTGCGTGAACGAGCTGATCGTTGACCGGCTTCTGACCATACTGGGGATTCCTCATCTGTCCTATCAGCTGATCCACGCGGATGTTTCAGTGGATGGCAAAACCCATGAGGTTTATCTCTGCGCTTCGGAGGATTTCAAGGCAAAGAGCGAGTCCAAGGCCGCTTTGGATGCCTACAAGGAGCTGGAGGCTTTGCCGGATGAATCTGCGCTGGAGTTTTGTTCCAGAATGGGCTGGGAAGACTATATTTATCAGATGCTTGTCGTGGATTATCTGATTCTGAACCGGGATCGCCACGGTGCCAATATTGAGGTGCTGCGCAACAGCCGAAAGAAGACGATTCGTCTGGCTCCCCTGTTTGACCACGGCCTCTCTCTGCTTTGCAGCTGCCCGGATGATGCTGCGGCAGCTGCGTTCGATGTAATGGCCGACAGGCTCTGCAACAACTTTATCGGCTCAAAGTCCGCATGGGATAACCTGCGTATCATTCCGAAGGATAAAATGCCAAAGCTGACGCCGCTGCACGAGAGCGACAGGCAGATACTCATGGAAGGGCTGGACGGCGTGCTTTCGCAGACGCTTCAAGACAAGATATGGGAAATGATTTGGAAAAGGTGGTGCGTGTATGAAGATTTTTGCCATTCGAGATGAATCATCGCAGGAGCAGAAAGATCTGGCGTACCTCTTGTACTACGAGCAGGAAAAGCGGTTCTACATTGAGCTGCCGGAGAACGCGGACGCATGGGAGACACCGCTGCTGCTGGACTCCTTTGTGAAACGCGGAGAAACCACGGTCAACTCCTATTGGAGCAAAATCTGGGTTCAGCAGCGGATCGTTCCGACTGACCGCCAGAACATTGGCGAGATTTTACGCGACAATCATCTGAAGGAATACGATGAGTACGCGCTGCTGATGCTGGCAATGGGGCGATGCGCACAGGACGATTACTACCTTGTTCCCATTGACGAAAAAGAGCTACCGGCGGAAATTACGAAACGCTTCTCCAAGAGAATTGAAGATGTGCTCCCGCTGGAGGATCATTGCCTGCTGGTGTTTTTCCGGGATGGTGCGGTGAAAAAATGCGATTTACAAAAGCACTTTGAAAAGACGAAGGCATTTCAGATCCTTCTCAAGAAACCGGATTATTTTCAGCATGTGCAGATGCAGACGGGCGGATACGGTGTTGCGTGGGATGTGAACATGACCGTTTCGGATGCGATGCTCTACCGAATCGGCAAAAGCGTTCCTCTGACGGCGGCTGATTTCCGGAACTTTGCCGCCCACAGAGTCATCAACGCAGCGGAAGCAGCGGAGATATTAGGCTGCTCCCGGCAGAACATCATTGACCTGACAAAACGCGGAAAACTCCACCCGATCAAATCCTCGGAAAAGAGCACGCTGTATCTCAAAAGCGAAATTTTGAAACGCAATTGGCAGTGAGAATGTGTTATACCCCTTTATACCCCTTTCGAAAAGGGTATAAAGGGGTATAAAAGATTTTCGGGTATGTTGAAAGCTTGAGTTGTATTCGGTTATTCGTAAACAGCCGATGAAATACAGGAAGTCTACACCGGAAAGGACTGCAGAAAACGTTCTTAAACGTGATTTCAACGCATCCAGTCCGAACGAAAAATGGGTGACGGATGTAACCGAGTTTAAGTGGTATGAGGGCCCTGTGTGCCATAAACTCTACCTCAGCGCGATTTTGGATCTATATGACCGTTCGGTAGTTTCTCATGTCATAAGCCGTCACAACGACAACAAACTGGTTTTCCAAACCTTTGATAAAGCCATTGCAAATAATCCGGACGCCAGACCCATCTTCCATTCAGACCGTGGTTTCCAATATACCGGTCGTGTATTTCAGACCAAATTGACCAACCAAGAAATGGAGCACTCCATGTCCAGAGTGGGTCGCTGCATAAAGAAGCTCACCGTTCCCGAAAAAGGAAACGGCGAGCATAACCGCACTATATTTTATTTATTTCTCCGGTCTACCTTGACTGGGGCGGATCAGGGTGTGTGTCGGCAACGAAGTCCGGCAACGGGCCTCAAAAAGCCCTGTAAATAGATCAGCTTGGAGCAGACCTGTATACCGCCAAAAAAATGGAAGAAAGACTGAATCAGCCCAGCCTTGGTATCCTCCGGCATGAACCGCTTTTGCAGATCCTTTCTCCCACTCCACAGCCAAAGCTGCATTAACATTAACTGACAATGACATGCTGCCATCTTGAGATAGCCCCGGAAATTATGAGCAATATCTGCTAATTCAACACTGCAACCATGTAAATATCGAGTCAGAAACCGACAGGCTACCGTGGTAGATAGCCTGTCGGTTTCTGATGCGGAGAACAAATATTCCAGTGTCGATGGTCTATTTTTCTTAAGCTTTTGCTTTGTCGGGCGCAATCAAGCTAACGATCACAAATGCAATCGCGCTGGGAATGCAGGGGAAGAATCCACCAAGAGAAGGCAACGAAACACCAAGCCAGCCGAGGACCACTACGGTGATACCGGCAACAGAAGCAGCAATAGCTCCCTTAGCAGAACCTTTCTTCCACAGCAGACCGCCGAAGAAAGGAATGAAGCAGGCGGCAGCGAGGAAGGAATAGAATGCGTTAAGTACATCTAAGATGCTACCAGCGTTCAGCGCCAGTATAACGCCAACAACCAGAAGAGCAATGTTCAGGCCGAGTGTTATCTTGGAAAGCTGCTTTTCCGAATACTCTTTCTTCATCGTGCCAATCAAGATATCTCTGGTAAGAACAGTAGATTCTACGATAAAAACGCAGTCGATCGTACTCATGACAGCAGCGAGAACGGCGGCGATGATGATCGCACAGATAATTGCGGGCAACTCATTCATAACGACGGTAAAGAAAGCAGAGTCACCAACGGCGCCATAGACCGTGTTGCCGTACGCACCAATAAAAGCAGGCATCAGTGCAAGCGGGATCATGACAAGGAAAGAGAAGATCTGAGCAAGCTTTGCAGTCTTTGCGTTCTTAGCAGAGCAGGCACGAGTAAAAACATTCTGGTCGGTAGCCATACCGAGAACAATAGGCAGTCCCATAGCAAGAAAGCCCGCGGGTGTCATGCCGCTGAAGTCCAGCGCGCCAGGCGTTGCCGTACCGGCTGCCTGAGCCGCCTTGATAGTACCGATGGCATCCTTACTGAAGAGAACACCGATCGTCAGAAAAAGTCCGAGGGCAATAACGGCAGTCTGTACCACGCTGGTTGCATAAGCGCCCCAAAGGCCGGCAAGCTGAGAATAGATGAACACAACTACGGCGATGGAGATTACGCCGGCAACGCCGGGCAGACCAAGCGTTTCGAAGAGAGCTTTTCCAGCCATGAGCTGACCGGCAAGCAAGCCAATAGAAGAAATAGCTGTACTGATGTCGTAGATCACGCCTGGGACTTCGCTATGATAACGTTCGCGAGTATAGTCTGCAAGGGAATTATAGTTATGCTTATAGATAAAATCGCAGAGGAACGCCGCCACAAGAGTCGATACAGCACAGGCGAGGCCATAGGCCGAGCCAGCAAGTCCGGAGGTCGCGCCACCACCTGCGCCGCCAACGACAAAACCGTTACCGATATTAGCTCCGATTGCACTTCCCATCAAGAGAAGGATACCGCCGGATTTACCCATGGAAAGATACCCGTCAAAGGTGGACGAATAGCGGCGGCCATACCACCCGATGCCGAGCATCGCTACAAAATAAATCGCAACAACAATGATGATCGTAGTCAGCATAGTGATTTTCTCTCTTTCCTTCACCACGCAAAAGCGCAGTGAAATATTATTAATTGGGAGACCACATTAGGCAAAATTACTCAATGTAAGTACCTGCGTCGTAACCTTCGTGGATGGCTGCGGTGACATTACGTCCTTGCTTGCAGTCACCGATGACCCAGAACTCTTCTGCACAGTCGCGGAAAGTCTCTACCTCATCGACACGGGCACGAACACCAGCAGCAACAATAACAGTATCAGCCGTTAACTTGACCTTTTGACCGTCCTGCTCAACGACAACACCGTCAGATGTAACCTCAATGCAGCGCGTGTTCGTATAGGTCTTCGCGCCGAGCTTTTCAAGCTCAAGCAACACAGCCTCGTGATGAAGATACGGCGCATCGCGGCACAGTTCCGGTTTCATTTCGACGATCGTAACATTATGACCCTTCTGGCTTAGGAAGATGCCCTCTTCGCAGCCGACAAGGCCGCCACCAAGGATCAGAACATTCTCCTTAACGTCTTCCATATGCTCATGCATACCAATAGCCATCACGGTATTTTCTCCATCGATACCAGGAATCGGCGGAACGATGGGCTGAGCGCCGATTGCCATAACGATGGCATCTGGCTTGATCTGCTTGGCAAGCTCGGGAGTCATCGTGGTATTCAGCATGACCTTGATCTTGCGATCCTCCACGCGACGGATGAGAACGTTCATGAACTTATCCAGATCTGCCTTAAAAGGAACATACTTAGCAAAGTTGATTGCACCACCAAGATGTCCGTTCTTCTCAGCAAGGATGACCTCGTGCCCGCGGTCAGCAAGGCAAATTGCCGCTTCCATGCCAGCAGGGCCGCCGCCGATGACCAGCACCCTCTTTTGCACTTTTGCAGGCTTGACATATCTTTCCGTATACTCGCGTCCGGTAGTCGGATTGACCGTGCAGCGAATGATGCGGGAACAGTATTTAACATAGGGGACAAAAGATTCGCTGATGCAGGCATTGCAGCGCTGGCAGGGAGTGATATCGTCAGCATGGCCAGCGCGGATCTTATTGGGCAGCTCCGCATCCGCAAGCAGCGGACGTGCCAGACAAACAATGTCTGCCTTGCCGGATTCGATAATCTCCTCCATCAAATCGGGATCACCCAGACCGCCGACAGTGGCAACTGGCGTCTTGACCACCTTCTTGATTGCCTCGGCATACTGCACGTTGCAACCGTGCGGCATAAACATGTTGGGGAACATCTTCTGGTTGGTCTCAGGATAATGGAAAGAGCCGGAAGAAACATGGATAAGGTCAACCTTGCCATCAATCAGCTTGGCAAACTCTACCTGATCTTCAATGGTCAGACCACCTTCAACATACTCTGTGCCGCTCATGCGAAACTCAATGAGCAGATTGGGACACTTTTTGCGGATATTCTCAATGACCATTAGTGCGAAACGAGCGCGGTTTTCGAGATTTCCACCGAATTTGTCGGTACGCTGGTTATGCAGAGGCGACAAAAACTCATGGATTAGCCAGCCGTGGCCACCGTGGATCATGATCATTTCCACTCCGCCGTACATGGCCATTTCCGCAGCATCTCCGAACCGTTCGACAATATAGTTGATGGTCTCTTCGTCAAGTTCGGTATAATCCTTACCAAGATGGCCCTTGTGTGCACTGGGCGCCCAAATAGTGCCATCATAATACTGAGGATTGGTGCGCCCGCCTGGATGGATCAGTTCGACCGCAGGAATGGCATTGTGGCGTTTAATGGCATCGGTCGCCATCAGCAGGGAGGGAAGTACACCATCGTCATCGAGCGCAAGGCAAAGCTTATGGGAAATACCCGTCTTCAGGTCGATGCGTGCCTCGCCCATGTTGACGATCGCAGGGCCGCCTTTTGCTTTGCGTTCAAAAGTAGCAACATTCTGGTCCGTAAAATAACCCTCAGGCGTCAAATTGGATAATGCCGCCGGAGCCGCCTCGATACGATTTTTCAGAATGCGGTTGCCAATACGGATCGGGGTAAAAAGCTTTTCATATTTGTTCATGGATATTTCCTCCTTATGAATAAAATTGCTATGCTGCAATCATAAATGGACACGAGGCGATTCACCATTATTATCTTTCAAATAAGTTTAAATATATTGCACTACCAGCGCAAAATAAATATCCCCCGGCCTAGCCGGGGGTATTTCTTAGACGGGCGAAGCCCTATGTTACCAGCCACGCCTCATGCGGCGTTGGTACGATCTGACATCTGCATAGGCTTGTTACCAGCAGCCCGTAAACGGGCTTAGAAGTTGCCCATCGTCAGTTGTTCGCCCATCCTATCTTCCTCTAATTGATTCCGGATGTACTCTTCTATTTTCTTCGCATTCTTCCCCACGGTGTCCACGTAGTATCCGCGACACCAAAATTCGCGGTTTCTGTACTTGTACTTGAGATTTGGGAACTGTTCGTAGATCATCAGCGAGCTTTTGCCTTTCAGGTATCCCACAAAGCTCGAAACCGCAATTTTGGGCGGGATCTCAAGGAACATGTGAATATGATCCGGACATACTTCCGCCTCTACGATATTCACCTTTTTCCATTCGCATAACTGCCGCAGTATTTTCCCAATCTCCCTGCGTTTTTCGCCGAAGAACACTTTGCGCCGATACTTCGGCGCAAATACGATGTGGTATTTGCAATTCCACTTCGTATGCGCTAAACTGTTCGTGTCATTCATTCTTGAGTGACCTCCCTTTGTTTTGTAGTTTGCAGTTGCCAGACCGCATCTCTACTATAACAGAGGGAGTTTTATTTTTCCTCATCGGCAGCAGCCTCTTTTGAACCACTCGCCCAGCGAGTGGTTTTCGGGATACAAAAAGACTGCCCGCGAAACGCGGCGCAGTCTTTTCAGTACACTTATTCTCGGCGCATACGGCGGTATACTGTCGGCGGCATTCCTACCTCTTTACGAAAAACAACCTCAAAGTAGTTTGCACTGCTGAAGCCCACTTCATATACAATGCTCTCAATCGACTGATTGCTTGTACGCAGGAGTTCTTTCGCCCGCTCTATCCGGAACTGGTTCACGCAGTCGCTCAGCCCCCTACCGAAACACTTTTTGAGTTGGCGGCAGAAATAATATTTACTGTAGCCGCAGCTTTTCGCGATTTCCTCCAGATAGATTCTCTCATTAAAATGGTCCTTGATATACTGGTTGACGGTTTCTCGAAACGCGTCCTCCGGCAGCCGGCCTTGAAGCTTTTCCAACTCCTCACGAAGCATTTCATAGCTTTCTACCAGAATAAAGCAGATATCGTCTGCATAGCAGCAGGAGAACAACATCTCTTTATATTGCAAAAGCTGTGCGCTAAGCCGTTTCTCTATTTTTACACCGCACATAGTCGTGTATTCATCCATCTTGTCAATGAGCTTGCCAGCAAGAAGCAGCGTCTGCTCTCGGCTGCGCCCATTTTTCTGAAGCGTGGAAAAAAGTTTTACCATTGTCCGGCTGAAAAGAACGCGATTCCCTCTGCTGAGCGAGAGATAGACATTTTGCATCACGTTGTCCAGTTCATTGACTATAGATGTAGACGTAAGTAGAGGTAACGATTTCATCACGCTGATCTGCATATTCTTGCCAAGGAAAAAGCTTTCTTGCAGCATCGTTTTCGTACGCTCATAGCACCCAGGGAAATCCTCCAGTTTTTTGCACGGATCGGAAGCACAGATGCTCACGGAATAACCAGCAAAAATGTTAACCTTTTCACAGATTTCATCGGAAATTCGTGCTATCAGGTTATCGCGCTCTACGCTTTCATCCATAACCAGAAAGGCAACCAGTTTATCTGTTCCCGTCAGGTTGGCAACTACGGGATCGAGGCCGTTCCGCTCAAAGCAGGCGCGAATGATATCAGCAATACGCACTTTCAGCACAAATTCGTTTTCCGTGTTCAAGCGTTTGGATTCATTGAGATGGTCATCGACCTGAATCAGCAGAAAAAGATTTGGGATACGATTTAATCCCACGCTGTCGAGCGCCGCCTGAAGCTTATCCGGCGCAATATTATTGAAAAGCAGACTAAATGCAAATTCCTCCATAAGAAGCATCTCGATTGTTCGATTTCTCTTGTAATAATTCACAATTTGGTAAGAATCTTCCTTCTGTCGGTCCATATTCTCATCTCCTAAAAGCACAAAGGATGATCTCTAATACGATTTTAGCAAACGGTGTTCTATGATATGCACTCTGATATTGCTCTCAATTATTAATGTATTGCCATTCTACATGTTAGACGCGCATTTTGCAAGACTTCAGCGGTTAATAAATATTCATTGCATCGATCAAGATTGACAACTATCTTACCTTTTGCTATAATATCGCTAGAAATAACAACTCCCCACGGCCTAAATTGGTCGTGGGGAGTCTGTGTTTTATACCACAATTTTGACCACAACTGGACTCAAAGCAGATAAACACCCCCTGTTTAGATATAACCAAAAATACTTAATCAGTGTCTATTTACTACCAAAAATGCAACTTTTTGCAACAAAATCAGTAATTTAAGCCTTTGGGAGCGGGTCGCTCCCCCTTCAAGCCGGAAAACGCTATCCTCGCAATCCATTGATACGCCTGCGATACAGGCATTTCCCCCGCAAGCCAAGGTGGTCAAAAAAACCGCCTGACCACATGTTTGACCACATCTGGTGCAAAACTGAATTACCAAAAATCCGGGATTAGCGCAGTTGGTAGCGCGCTTGCTTTGGGAGCAAGATGTCGGGAGTTCGAGTCTCCCATCTCGGACCACAGCCCCTGAAATCGAACGATTTCAGGGGCTGTTTTCTTACTTAAGTATGCTCTTCTTTGAACCGTTAAAATATTAGTGCGCTTTTGAATTCTTGTTCGCAGGTCTTCATTCTCACAGAGAATTCAGCGTAATTTAACGCATCCACAGGAATTTTCAAACCGTGCTTGGTAAGGCTGATGTCGTCACGCGGCATAACATTTTTCTCATAGGTAGAACCGCAATTCATCCGCAATTTCAAATCGTCAGAGCCTTCTGCTTCTGGATAGAGATAATAGCCAGTCTTCGCATCAAAGCGGAACATATAGGCAAGTACCTGTAAATAATCTCGATTGCCGATGTTGTCAACGGGCTTGTACTTGGCATCCGCAATAATCCGCGTTTCGCTGTTCCGGCTGATGAAATCAGGATAGATCAATCCCACATTTCCATCAAACAATCTCTGCGCGCCTTTACCGCCTTTATTCATTGGGTGATAAAACACATCTTCTATCAGCGAATTGACGTATTCCTCCCACAACCATGCTCCATCGAACAGGATGCCATATATCTGTCTCGCCCCTGCCCCGATTTGGTGTTTCTGATGTTGGAGAATCAAAAGGCACAACCGCTGCAATGCAAGATACTCTCTGAAATAAGCGTGTCGGACAGTGTTCTTTTTGTTTTGCTCAATAATCTTCTGCCTGTCACACGCCTCATATTTTGAGGTCGCATCTATAACGAGTTTTACCTCGTCTTTCACTTTGATCAGAAGTTTATTTCCGTAAGGCTTTCTTTTGATAAACTCTATTGTATGCCGCACCAGCTCCATCAGACTGTTATCATACGAAAACTCTCGCTGGCTGTATGCAATATTACCTACAAACGGGGTGTTCTTTTCTATATGCCTTGCGACATCAATGGTGCCTTTTACATATCCGTCATTATACCTATGACGGATATACTTCTTGAACAAACCCTTCCGCATCGCCGACTTGAGGTAATACGGAAACAGGAACAGCAAAAAATTGAACAGCCGATTGTCTTGATTGGCGTCGGACTCCAAATCCACAATGTTTGGAAAGTCCAAGACCTTATCCAAAAGATACTGAAAAAAGTAATCCTCGCCCTCTCCGCAAAAGCGGGACTCGATTACAAGCCGTTCATCACCATAGCCGAGAAAGCCCATCACATTGCCGGAGCGATAGGTGTCATTGACGCTTTGGAGGATCATCTGATCTTGCGTAATATCCTCTGCATCCTTTACGGTTTCGGGAAATACGAATACACCTTCACGCTCAAGCTGTTCCAACGTTTTATCTGCAATTTTACCTGTCAGCTTCGCTACTTGAGAAAAGACATCTTTTTTCTGCTGGGAGTTATCCTTGATCCTGAGCAGCTTCATTCGCATCACCTCTGGCGGGTTTCTGATAGCCGTATGCCCTTGCGAACCGATTCATAATTCCTTCCTCATCGTACATTCCCTGAATGTATTCCTGTAGGAGCGGTTGCAGATAATCAGTCCAAAGCTGGTCGAAATCAAGTGTTTTCAACTTTGCAAAATAAGCTGCACCAATCTGATAATTTTCGTTCAGATCCTCAACGCTCACAATCTCTTTATTGAGCGCAGCCATTCTTCTGATTGCTTCGAGCCTCCGTCCTTCGTCTTCTATCGACTCATTAATTGCTTCGAGGTGCTCATCCGCTCTAAGTTCAACAAAACGGAAGCGCCGACGCATAGCAAAATCAAAGCTGTCCACAGAGCGGTCGATATCGTTCATGGTGCCGATGATATAGACATTTTCAGGAATATAGAACTTTTCGTCAGGATCAGAGTGCAGATTGGAATACTGCGTGGAGATTTCTCCGGCTTTGCCGCGATAACCGGGATCTATCGCAAAGAACAGTTCACCGAAAATCTTTGAAATCTCGCCGCGGTTGATTTCATCTATAATGAATATGTATTTTTTCAGTTCCTCCTGTTTTGCCTTTGCTTTTGAAACTGTACTTTTCTTCGCTTTGATTGCTTTATAGATAGCAAAGTCATAGGAGTATCCTTGTGTAGCAAACGTCTTTCCGAAAAAGGACGTGATATCCTTTATTTTTTCAAACTTCTGCCCGGATTCCAGCATCTTTCTAACTTCATCCAGATTTAGAGTAATCCTGTTGACAGATGCGTTTCCGGGAATGGAAATATTTATATGTCCGTCATCCACACCGGTAATGGTAAATTCATTTCCGTTGATCGTCTTAAATGTATCAACGCCAAACTCAATACCAGAGAAAAACTCCGTCATGGATTCTTGAACCGTGACTTCCTGTTCTACCGTTTCTTTGGATTTTTGGGAGTCCTCATAGTTCTTTCTGGCGCGGTCAACAAATCTCTTGAAAATGCCATCCTGCAATTCAAAGCCCATCGTCCCGTCGCTATTAACCTTTGGTCTCAGTCCTTCCACAAAATCTGAGTAATCATAGCTTGGGTGAAACTGGACAAATTCCACCTGCTTCTTCTGCTCCTCAGTAAGATGACTATATTCCTTCTCATAGCCATTGCTAACAATATCCGCAGCAATTTCTTTGGCAAGATAGGACTTTCCCGTACCTGGTGCGCCTCTGAAAATCAGGTTCTTTGATTTAATCAGCATGGACGAAAACGAATTCTGATACTCTTTGGATTGCTGATCAAGCTCCACCTGCACAGCAGCTTCTTTTTCTTTCTCCTTAACCTCTTTTTCATCTTTCTCGCGGTATATCAGAACGAATTGATCCCCCGGTTCACCAAACCGCTTCAAGCATTCCTGAACAAAGATAATCGTAGAGAATATATTCCAGCTATAAATAACAAACTGGCGGCCGTTATCATAGCTGTAGGTCAAGTACTCTAACGAGTTGCGGTGCTTCTTGTACTCATCGACACTCGTATAAATACCTCTAATCATGTCACTATTAGGGCTGTATTTGCAAACGGGAAAGCTCTCCTTGTCCTCAACGGATAATGCGGCAAGCTGCTTCTCAAATATCTGGCAGGCAATACGCGGCATAGTCTGATTAGAATTTCTTTTTTCGCCTTTGTTGTATGCACGCTTGATGATATCCCCATTTGCCTTCTCGAAATAAGCATTCAGCGGCTTATAGTTATCCCCAAGGTTCAGATCTTCCATGGTAAAGCGTTCATCTGTTGACTCTACACTCTCAGCAGTAATAGACAACTCGAACTTTTCCTGTGGTTTTGTTTCAATAGTGAAGCCCCGGCTTTCCAGATAGTTCTTTGCATCGGCACTGGTAAATGCTTCTGTTGAAATATCCGTACCATTCGCCAAATGGTCAGCAACGGCTACTACATACTTCGGCGGATACTTTTTCCCATTCTCAGACACAAGTACATATTTTACGCTTGTATTATGTTCGGGAACTCCGTTCTCGTCGATAAATTTCAGGGCATCAATAACATCCTGCTTTTTCAGCTTTGGTATAGCCATGCTGCACCCCCAATATTTCAAGTTCACTTATGGCTCACGGTAGAAGCGTTCGGCAAATGCCTGCTGGATGATGTGGTCGTTTTCTTTCGTGAGGCCGTACGCAATTATCAATATCATAGTACCATCGATTTTAGCAAAAGACAAGAATCCGCATTATGCATACGCAATACTGTCGCAGAATTATCTTAGTTTTTTACACATTTCATCTATACCAAAACAGGGAAAAACAGAGGCAAGGATTGATAGGAATCCTTGCCTCTGTTTTTTCACTTCCGTGATTTCTATTTTCTCCCCAGCATTGCCGTCACCATCCCATAATGTTTCTTCACCGTATTCCGTGCCAGTCCGGTTCGTTTGGCGATGGTCGAGAACTCCGTGACCTCCGGGTGGAGGTGCATATAGTCCCACAGCTTGCGCTGCTTCTTTGTCAGCTTTTCCGGCGGGGCGATGCCCGCAAGCTGCTCCTTGAGATTTTTGCGTTCCTTGTTCATCTCCGCGATCAGCGCCTTGAGCTTTTCCTCGCACTCCTCGCGGGTATGCGCGTAGACGTTGCGGGAATGTTGCGTCCCATCAGGCCATATGGGAGAATAGCGTCCCTCAAACAGGTGGTCATTGAGTTCGCTGACGCAGCCGGTGCCCGGTTTCCTTTTCTTCCCCACATAGGGCTGGAAGTCTATGATGTCTTTCCGTTCCGGCTCCGCTTCTTCCTGCGGCTCCATCTTGCCGATGCTCCGGTCGATGCTGGCGGCGGCTGCGCGCTGCATATCGCCGGTGATGTGGGTGTAGATGTCCAGCGTTGTCACCGCCGACA
>ERZ833963.2271-NODE-2271-length-18930-cov-11.026861_pt1 | contig 18930 bp, 9 predicted proteins | sample MGYA00519693_ERZ833963 | MGnify/ENA primary metagenome ERZ833963 (study PRJEB31850, sample SAMEA3708748) | human gut metagenome | biome: human gut; feature: human-associated habitat; material: faeces | place: China | collected 2014 ... | reverse complement strand
GATTTTCTTTCCGCAATTTCTGCCATCTTCGCCTCGTTCAGACGGGTGTCGCCATGGACACGGCTGTAGGAAAGATAGCCGTTCATACGGTCAATCTTCGTCAGGTTCTTGGAACCGCAGACCGGGCAGACATCCATGTCGAGTTCCTGGTGGCCGCAGTCATCGCAGTAAGCCAGGGACAGGTTGACGCCCTCGTAGTAGCCAAGCTCCATCGCACGCTCGATCAGTGTCTTGATCGCGCCTTTGTTGTAGCCGACCGGATAGCGCACGTACTGGATTTTTCCGCCGTTGCAGAGCTCCCAGAAACGTCCCTCGAGATCCTGTTTCTGGATCGGGGTAATGTCCTCGGTTACGTGGCAGTGGAAACTGTTGCTCACATACGGGCGGTCCGAAACGTTGCGGACGATGCCGTACTGTTTGCGGAACTGCTCTATCTGCAGGCCGCACAGGGATTCTGCCGGTGTGCCGTAGATCGCATAGAGGATGCCGTCCTCTTTCTTAAACTCGGCAACCTTGTCGTTGATATATTTCAGCGTGTCAAGTGCGAACTGTCCGTCCTCAACAAGAGATTTTCCGTTGTACAGCTCCTGCAGCTCGTTCAGCGCCGTGATACCGAACGATGCGGTCATCGGCTTTAACAGCGGGCGGATCTTGTCGGACGGTTTTAAGTGGCCGCCGTAGAAACCTCCCTCACAGTAAGCCAGTGGGTTCGTGGATGCACGCATCTCGCCGAGGTAATCGTAGGTCCGTTTGTGCAGATCGCGGATCATCTCGAGGTAGAAGTCGAGCACTTCGTGGAAATCGCGGTTCTCGGAACGGGATTTTGCCAGGATCATCGGAAGATGAAGGGAAACGGCTCCGATGTTGAAACGTCCGACAAAGACCGGTTTGTCGTTCTCATCTGCCGGCTCCATGCCTCCGCGCTCGTACCACGGGCTAAGGAAAGCACGGCATCCCATCGGGCTGATGACTCTCTTGTATTTCTTGTACATCTCGGCGATGTAGCCCTCGCCGCTCATCGACAGCCAGTCCGGATACATGGTTTTAGAGGAACAGTCAAGTCCTGCCTCAAAGACATCTTCTGCGATGCCGCCCTCTCCGTGAATTGCCTTGTCATATAAGAAGACGATTTTCGGGAAGAGCACCGGCTTTTTGTGGCCTTTCTTGCCCTGTCCGTTTTTGTGGACCTCGAGAAGGGAGATGGAAATCATCTTCTCGAACATGCTCGTTCCAAGGCCGAGGGTCACGGTAACGAACGGATAATCACCGCGGGAAGATCCAACAGTGTTCAGTTTATACTCAATTCCCTGCCATCCCTGATCGCACTCTCTTCTTACTTTGTCGATCGCATACTCGATGGCTTTCTCCTGTGCACCCTCCCAGGATGCGTCGGTATATTTCAGGAACTCTTTTACGTAGTAATCGTAGCTCTTCTGTGCGTACGGAGCAAGGATCTTGTCCACCTCCGGCACGGTAAAGCCGCCGTACTGCTGTGCAGCGGTGCTGAGGACGATATCGCCCATGACATCAAATGCGGTGTCGAGTGTCTTCGGCTCGTTGTACCAGACATTTCCCATCTCGAAACCGCCTTTTAAAACGTTTCCGACATCGAACAGACAGCAGTTCATGGTATCGAGACGTGCGGACTGGTCGTGGATGTAGATGTAGCCGTCCTTACAGGCCTGCAGCTCGTTGCGGTTCATGAAGAACTTGCGGTACAGCTCTTTGTTCAGCTCGTTGAAAATCAGGCTTCGCTTCGTTGCAACGAGGGCGCTGTCGGTGTTGGCATTGCTCTTGTCGCCGATGTAGCGGATGGACTGGCTCTTCGTGTAGACCTCGTCCATCATATGGATAAAATCAGTTTTGTAATTGCGGTAATCGCGGTAGCTTTTTGCCACAGCCGGGTTTACTTTTTCGAGTGCTCCCTCCACGATATTGTGCATATCGCTGATCGGAATTTCGGTCTTTCCAAGGGAATATACGTGCTCGGTTGCGAACTTACAGATAAAGTCAATCTCCTGCTGTGAGAAGGTATACAGGATTCTCTGTGCGGATTTATTTACGGCACGGACGATCTTCTGCGCGTCGAATTCTTCTTTGGTGCCGTCCTTTTTGATAATATAAACCATTGTGGTGTCCTCCAAATCAAACACTATATCTTGTGTGTCCCCCACCCTTTTCTTGTAGCGGGCACCACATATTGTAGCATGTTTCTTTTGAAAAGAAAAGGCATTTCCTGTAAGTTTTTATTTTCAGAATATTGCATACTGCTCTTTCGTGCAGACAGAAATCTGCATTTTTCAAATTCGTTCTGCAAGCGTTCCTTCAAAAACGGTCTCGGCCGGGCCGGTCAGAAGGACCTTATTTTTCGTCCGGTCCCATGTAACGAAAAGCCTGCCGCCGCGCAGTTCTACGGCAGTTTCTCCCTCCGAAACACAGCCGGAAAGCATCGCCGCGACGGCTGCCGCACACGCTCCCGTTCCGCAGGACAGCGTTTCACCGCTCCCACGTTCCCAGACTCTCATTTTTATTGTGTGTTGATCTAAAGTCTGGATAAACTCTGTATTGATACGGTCCGGGAAGCAGGAAAGGTGTTCAAAAGCGGAACCGGTCTTTGCAATGGATATTTTTTCCACATCTTCCACCGGAATCACCGCATGCGGATTTCCCATCGAAAGGCAGGTCATCGTATAATTTTCCCCGCACACGGTAATTTTATGCTCCAGCACATATTCCCCCAGAGAAACAACGGGGATCTGTGCGGCGCGGAATTCCGGCGTTCCCATCTCCACTGTCACCTGACAGATCTCATTCGGATTCTCCCCCGTCTGCAGATGAATCACACGGTTTCCGCTGACGGTTTCGATAGTCAGCGTCGTTTTTCTCGTCATCCCATGCTCGTACACGTATTTTCCCACACAGCGGATGCCGTTGCCGCACATCGCGCCCTTCGAGCCGTCGGCGTTGTACATTTCCATCGAAAAATCTGCTGTTTTGGATGCCCCGATCAGAATCAGCCCGTCCGCGCCGATGCCGAAATGGCGGTCACTTACCGCTTTTGCCAGCCGTCCCGGACTCTCCACCCGCTCCTCCATGGCATTTACATAGATATAATCATTTCCGCAGCCCTGCATTTTTGTAAAACGCATACACAGCCTCCTCCCAGACTTCTGCCCTTTCCAGTTCCTTACTAAATATGTATTCCGTACCGCGCTTTTGAAAAACCATTTTTCTCAAATCCGCTTCAGACATTGGAAAACGAAGCGGAATGTGATAGAATAGGGGGAACTGATATCGTTACTTACATGAAGTAACTCTCAAATATTTTTAACCATTTATTATGAGGAGGTTTTGATGAAAAAATACCGTTGGGTTTTAACAGCAGTATTTGCCGCTTTCCTCGCGGGAACGAGCGGCTGCGGAAAGAAAACAGAAACGATTCCGATCACAACCATCAGTCAGAGTACCGACGATGACGACCCCAAAGACAATCTGGCGGCCTCCGGCGATTCCGATGAGATTCCGGAATACGATGTGGATCTCTCGAAGAACCTGAACAGTTTTCAGCTTGCCATCTGGGGCGATACATACGAAATTCCGGAATCCTACGCGGATTTTACAGCGCTTGGCTGGGTCTACAGCGGCGACGACACAAAGGAAATCCAGCCGGAATCCTTCTCAGAGGGCGAAAGCTTTGAAAAGGACGGAAACCAGATTACCGTCGATATTGCCAATCCGGACACCACGGCAAAGCCAGTGGCGGAATGCCTGATCGGAGGCATTCACATCGATACCTCGACCGCTGAGGGCCAGAATATCTATGTCGGCCTGCCGAACGGCGTCACCCTGCAGCAGTCGCTGATGGAGGATGTGGAAAGCATCTACGGTGCGCCAAAGGACCGTTATGAGGCCGATACCTCTGTGCAGTTCACGTATGAGTACGGGCTGTACCAGACGATCACGCTCGGCTTCGATAACGAAACGGGAATTCTGTATTCCCTCGATATGCAGAACTTTACGACCACGGCTGATGCAGAAGCGCTCGATGGTGTCAGCGATGCCACAACACCGGAAGTGGAGGCCTACCAGGCACCGGAAGCCGACAGCAGTGAAATCAACGACTGGACCGTCCGCTTTGACGATGTACTCTATCATCTTCCCGTTCCGGTCAGTGAACTTCTGGACCACGACTGGACCGTCAATACGAAAGAGTCCGATACGGCCGTTTTAAACGGAAAATACGGCTACGTCACGCTGGAAAAGGGCGGTCAGAAGCTTTACTGCACCGTACATAATTACGGCGCGGAGGCGACGACAGTGCGCAACTGTTTTGTTACTTCGCTGTACGGCGATCTCGATACGACAAAGATTCCGATTTCAATCACAAACGGCATCACGCTCGGCACTTCCGAGAGCGATTTTCTGACGAAGGCAGGGGATGCCAAATCAGAAAAAACGGAAAAAGAGGATAGTAACCTGACACTCTACACATTCTATAGTGATGACGAAAAGCTGGACTACACTGAAATCGGCATCGACAACGATCTGAAGCTGGTACGCAGCATCAAGGTGGTTCACAACCAGCCGGAAGCGCCGGAAGAAGAAGCCAAAAAAACTTCCGCGGAAGATTCATCTTCCGTTTCCGACAGTCAGGAACCGTCCGAAACACCGGCTCCGTAACGATACTTTCAGAAAAATGGCTGCATGGCAGCTTACTACAGACGAAAACGAGGATTTTTATGGAAAACTTATACGACGTTATCATCATCGGCTCCGGCCCGGCGGGTCTTTCTGCCGCGATTTATGCGAAACGCGCAAAGCTCTCCTCTCTTACGATTGAGGCAAACTTTGCAAGCGGCGGCCAGGTGCTGAATACCTATGAAGTAGACAACTATCCCGGCCTTCCGGGCATCAGCGGCATGGATCTCGGAAGCACGCTGCGCGCACACGCTGAAAAAATGGGCGCGGAATTTTCCCGTGAGCGTGTGAAGGAGCTTGTTCTTGACGAAGAGATCAAGATTGTCCGCACAAGAAAAAATGAGTATCATGCCAGAACGGTCATTCTTGCAACCGGTGCGGAGCACCGCGCGTTAAATGTACCTGGTGAAAAGGAACTCTCCGGCATGGGCGTCTCTTACTGTGCAACGTGTGACGGCGCATTTTTCAAAGACAAAACCGTTGCCGTTATCGGCGGCGGCGATGTCGCCGTGGAGGATGCGATTTTCCTTGCCAGAACGTGCAAAAAGGTTTACGTGATCCACCGCCGCGATGAACTGCGGGCAGCCGGTGTTCTCCAGGATGCACTGCTGGCACTGCCGAATGTGGAAATGGTGTGGGATACGGTTGTGGATTCCATCGAGGGAAACGAGATGGTGTCCGGCGTGAAGGTAACGAACAAAAAGGCAGGGGAAGCCGGTATGATCACGGTAGACGGCGTGTTTATTGCCGTCGGCATCGTTCCGGTCTCCGCACTGATCGCAGGCATCGTAGAAACCGATGAGGCTGGCTACATCAAAGCCGGCGAAGACGGTGTGACGAGCGTGCCGGGCGTGTTCGCCGCAGGCGATGTCCGCACGAAGCAGCTCCGTCAGATCATCACGGCAGCCGCCGACGGCGCGAACTGTGTGACTTCGGTAGAGAAATATCTGATCAGCCACTGATGGCTTCTTTCGAATAGAATACGGCAAAAGCAGGCATTCTTCGTATTGTACGGAGAACTGCCTGCTTTTTTCTGTTTTTCCGTAGTTTCTGAAATCTGAAAAACCTTTCATGTCAGTCGTATAAAACTTTAAAACCTCTTTTGTCGAAATTGCACAAAGAAACCGGGGTTTTTCCACACGGGCCAATTTTATAAACATCCCGTCCACAAGTTATCCACATAGTTAACCACCGAAAACATGCCTAAAAACAAGTTATACACCGAGTTATCCACATTATCCACGAAAAACGGTGTGGAAAGCATGTGTTTAAATTTTGCGAAATCAGAACGCGTGTTTTGGTCATAACAGAGAAAACCGTTATTTCGCCAAAAGATTTTACAAAGCACTTGACTTTTTAAGTGTCAATCTCTGTTGGTTTTTGACTTGAATTGTGTGAATTTTTCGTACAATTTAATATTACATTTTTCGTGTTCTTTTGCTATTTTTACAATGGCTGCAAAAAGAAAATCTCCTGTTCGGAAAACGATTGTTTCGTTCCCAGACAGGAGATTTTGATTGGATTTTTCTTTGTTTTACTCTGCCAGCTTTCCAAGCCGCTTTGCTTCTGCCCTCAGCTCTTCGATCCGGCGGTTGCACATGCCCACCGGGACGCCGGTGTCGATGACACGTTCACAGCTCTTCATCAGCTCGCAGGCGCGGGCAAATGCCTCGTCGCCGATCTCCTGAAACGGTGCTTCGGTTACCGTCTCCATCGCCAGAATGCGGGCGAGCTGGTAATCGATATCGTTCGTATACAGGACGCCTGCCGCAAACGGGACATTTTCCTTCTGCAGTTTCCGGAACACCGGGATTCCCGTTCCGCCGCCTGCGAGGACAAAGACGCGCGGTGTTCCCTCCGGCCGCGGCAGCTCGATGCTTCCGAAGCACGGGTCAAACGAACCATTGTCAATCTCGTACAGTTCGCGGATGATATCCTCGCGGAAAATTGTCTCCGGTGCGCCGAAATGGGAAATAGCATCGCCCTTGACGCAGATGATCTTATCTGAAATTTTCTGTGCCAGATCGATCTCATGCAGCGACATGATGACGGTGATGCCCTTCTCCTTTGCCATGCGGCGCAGAATCGCGAGCAGTTCCAGCTTGTGGCGGATATCGAGGAAAGAAGTCGGCTCGTCGAGGATGATGACCTCCGGCTCCTGACAGATCGCACGCGCAAGAAGCACTCTCTGGCGCTGGCCGTCGCTGATAGCGTTGAAATCACGGCCGCCGAGCTCTTCGGCATGAACGGCGCGCATCGCCTTCTCGACCTTCTCCTCATCCTCGCGGGTCAGCATGCCGAGCCGTCCGGTGTACGGATAGCGGCCCGTTGCCACGATATCGTGGCAGGTCATCAGCTCCGGCTTCATGCGCTCCGTCAGCACAACGGCCATCTTCGTGGACAACTCACGGAACGAAAGCTCATGCAGGTTTTTCCCGTCAAACTCCACATTTCCGCCGACCAGCTTTAACTGGCGGGTGATGCTTTTCAGAATCGTTGATTTACCGGAACCGTTCGGTCCGATCAGCGTAACGATCTCGCCTTTTTCGATGCCGATGCAGATATCTTTGATCAGCGGCTTCTTATCATAGCCGACCGTCAGGTGGTCCAGATGAAAATAATATTCATTCATATTCTCTTACCCCCTTTTCCGGCGCAGCATCATGAAAATGACGACCGGCGCACCAAAGATCGATGTGACCGTACTGATGGACAGCTCCAGCGGTGCAAACGCCATACGCGCGATCAGGTCGCACATCATACAGAAGACGGCTCCGCCGAGGAACGTTCCCGGGATTACGACGAGCGGACGCGATGTGCCGAGGCTCTGTTTGACGAGGAACGGGACGGCAATGCCGACAAACGAAATCGGACCGGCAAATGCGGTGACGCATGCGGAGAGAATACTCGAAAGCAGAATCAGCGCGATGCGGAATACTTTGATGTTGACACCCATGCTCTGCGCATACGCCTCACCGAGCTGATATGCACCGATCGGTTTTGCCATCAGGAACGTGATGACAAAGGTGATGCCGATCACAGCCGCAGAGATCGCTACGTTGCTCCAGCTCATGCCGGAGAAGCTTCCCTGTGACCAGCCGTGGAGGTTGACGATATCGGAATCCTCCGCGAAGGTGACAACAAAATCCGTGACCGCCGAGCAGATGTAACCGATCATAATACCGCCGACGAGAAGTCCTGCCATATTTTTGATCCGTCGGGACATCAGCAGAATGAAGCCGACGGAGAGAAGGGATCCTAAGAATGCTGCAACAATCATCGTGTAAGATGTGATATTGCGCGCCCACTCCAGATAAAAGATCATGGTCAGCGCCACGACCATTTTGGCTCCCGAGGAAATTCCAAGAACAAACGGACCGGCAATCGGGTTTTCAAAGAAAGTCTGTAAAAGGAAGCCCGACAGGGACAGAGCACCGCCTAGGATTGCCGCCATCAGAATACGCGGAAGGCGGATTTTCCAGATAATATTGTACGCTTTCCCCTCTCCGGTCCGCCGCAGCAGAATCCGGAAAATTTCCGGAATCGAAATATTTACGTTTCCGGAATTAATATTCAGCACGGTGATGGCAGCGAACGCCAGAATCAGCACCAGAAACACAGCGGCATACCGCGAACGGCGCCGGAAGTTTTCCATATGGAAACTGTTCTCTTTTCCTGTCATATTTTTTTTCTCTGACATACGTTCCTCCATCAGGATAATTTTCTTAAGAATACCATCTGATCCGGATCGCCGCCCGTTACCAGAAGGTTAATGTCGTTGGTAAACTGTGCAATTTTATCGGTTGCCTGATACATCGATTTCTCGGTTGTCCAGACATTGCCCTCTTTGACTGCTTTGTAATCGGCAAACATAGAATCCTTTGCCAGCAGGTCGTCCAGGGTTTTGACGGTGGAATCGATGCTTGCGTTGTAGATCAGGTAGTCCGCATCTTCGGCCGTATCGTAGAACTGCTCCATCGTGATCGGCACGGATGTTTTTCCGCTGTCGTCCTGGAGATCACGGAAGGCGTTGCGCGCACCGCCAAGCTCGATCATGTTGGAAATATAGTCCTCCGGGTTCCGCACAACGGCAGCTCCGCTCGTATTAATATAGAAGAAAGCGACCGTTTTTTCGGTATTCTGGAAATCCTTCAGATTTTCCACAACACTTGCCTGATTTGCAAAGAAGTCGGCTGCCTCCTCCTCTTTGTCCAGCATGGCACCGTAGAGTTTGATCCATTCGGTTCTGCCAAGAGGCTGGGATTCGTAGCTGGAACGGTCGATGAAGACCGGAATATCGAGCATCTCGATCATCTCCTGTACCTTCGGGGAATGGAGGATCATCGTGGATTCAATGGCCAGATCACAGTTCTCACTGACCAGAAGTTCGTAATCCGGCTCACTGTATTTTCCGGCGAAGATCATCGTTCCGGCATTCATCGCGTCAACGGCATCCTGTACGTACCAGTTGTCTGCGGTTTCACCGGAGAGACGAATCGTATCGAGGGAGTCGATGGCATCGAACAGCGCCATCGGAGAGGTTGCTGCCATGTAGATGCGTTCCAGCGGCTGATGGATTACAATTACGTCGGAATCGAGGTCATCCGGCGCCTCTTTTCCGTCCGGGACGAGCAGATACTGCGCGCCGTCTTTGACATCGATCAGTTTATAGCCGTCTGTGCAGTAGTATACGTTAAAGCACTCGGCGTAATTCAGGACCATCTTGCTCTCGATGGTGATTCCGGTGATGTCCGGTGCGTCGCTGACATCGTCTGTCGTTGCGAAACCATCCGCGGATGCGGTATCACTCCCGGAGGTGCTGCTCGCAGCAGTGGCTTCGGAGGTGCTTTCACTTTCAGCCGTACTTTCCGAGACGGATGTGCTCTCCGTCTGGCTTTCGGAAACATCTGCTGCGGATGCTGTGGATGTGCTGCTCTGAGAAACTGCCGAAGTGCCCGACGCGGACGATGTGCTGCTTCCCGTTGATGCGGTGCTGCCGCAGGCCGTCAGTGACATCGCTGCTGCAAGAAAAAGTGCAGCCCATTTTTTCAGCTTTCTTTCGTTTTTTCCTGTCATTTGATATTCCTTTCTTAAAGAAAAAGCCGCTGCCATACGGCAGCAGCCCTTTCTCATTTTTTGCTGCAAATTATTGTACTTATTTATTCTCTTCTGCCTTTACCATCTGCTGGAACAGCTCGTTTGCCTGATCCTCGCATCCGAAGATCACGCCGTAGACTTTCAGCCACTCTGCTTTCGCAAGATCGGTCTTCTCGTCTGCGGAACGGTCAACCAGCATCGGAATGGTCAGGGTTGCCAGACGCTCTGCGGTGTCGGACAGACGCTCATTTTCCTCTTTCAGAAGTTCTTCCGGAGTCTTGTCTTCGTCTGCTTTCTCATCCGTTGTCTTATCGTCTTTATCGTCCTTCTGATCCTCAGCTTTGGTATCTGCGGTCTCGTCGGCTGCATCAGCATCTTCCTCATCTTTTGCATTTCCCGGAAGGAACTCAGACGGAAGAATTGCAAAATCGATTTCGTCTTTTACCAGAGCTTTGTAGTCCAGATCATCGAATGCTCCGTCGAAGGAGATTTTTTTGTCTTCCATTGCTTTTGCAATGTTTTCGATCTGGCAGTCTTTCTGCTCCATGCCGACTGCTTTGATGCTCTCTGCTGCGTCTAACTGCTCATCGAGAAGTTTCAGGGCATCCTCAGATGCTACGTATGTTTTCTCAACCGGAAGCTGGATCACGATCATATCTTTGTCCAGTCCTGCCGGAATCTCAACATCTTTCGGAACGATCAGATATTTGACAACATTGCCTTCGTACAGCTCTTTTGTCTTTTCGGTCAGATCTTTCGCTTTCTCAGTGCTGGTCTTTTTGGAATCGGATGCTGCTGCCGCTTCTTCCTCGTCGGTTGCTGCTGCGGTATCCTCCGCTGCTGCGGTATCGGTATCTTCTGCTTTCTTGTCGTCCTCGGTCTGTTTCTCCGGATCACGCTCGGTATCTTTTGTCATATCGATCTCCAGCAGGGTGATGCCTTCGTCGTAATGATACATCTTGAAGTACTCTGCGTAAGCAAGTTTTGTCTCTGCTTTGTATTCCAGTCCCATGATCTCTGGAGCGGTGGTATCCAGCTTGGAGTTATCGGTGCTGATCGTGGAGATTGTTCCGTCTGCTTTTACAAATCCTGTGCTGGAAGAAGTGCTGCCGCCCTTCTTTGCTGCTGCCAAGGAGATGAAGATGTTGTAGGAAATCTCATGGGCAACGGACATTCTGGTGGTCATACCGATGATGGTATTGTTCTTGTTCAGCTCAACCGGAATGGTGAAGATGCTGCTTCCGCCGCTGACATTTGCCATGTATTTATTTCCGTTTGCTTTTACATATCCGTAGTACGGACTGCTGAATGCGATCGTTGCATAAGCCTGTCCGTTCGTTACAGTAATCTTGCTGCAGGAGATGGTTACCTTTCCGGATCCGCCGGAGAAGGAGAATCCGTCTGGTGTGTAAACGCCGTCTGCCAGTGTGGTTGCACTGTCTACTTTGGATGTGCCGCCGCTTAAGTCAGACTCATATTTGGATTCCTGCTCCGGTTTGGTATCTGCCGGTTTCTGGGTCGGTGCCGGAGTCGGGGTGCTGGTGGGTTTTACAACCGGTGTCTCAGATGGAGATACGGTTGGGATATTGGTCGGAACGAGGGTTGGTTTCGGAGTATCGCCCTTGTTGTCATCCGACGGAAGGTCTCCGGTCTTTTTCAGGCTGGAAGATGCAATCGTGATGGCTCTGTCGTACCATTTGCCGCTCTTTACTGCATGAGCTGCTACAGCAAATTCCTGATCAAGTGCCTCTACCGGGATTTCAAACTGCATTCCGGTTTTGGTTTCACCGTCTAAGGTGTAGTCCACTTTTCCGGTGGAAGCGATCCATGCGCCGCTCTCTGCTGCCGCATCTTTTCCGGTTCCCATATACAGATAATCATAGCCGCTTCCGCTTAAGGTGATAACTGCTGTCATTTTTCCGTTTTTCGCGGTCAGTTTTACGCCGACTACCTTGAACATTGCTGCATTAGTTGTTGCCTCTGCACTGTAAATACCATCTGCTACTTTATTGGTCTCATCTGCCGGAAGATCTGCGGTCTTTTTCAGACTGGAAGATGCAATAGTAATGGTTCTTGCATACCATTTATCCCGTTTTGCAGAATGGGAAGAAACAACAAGTGCCTGATCGAGTGCTGCTACCGGAATATCATACTGCATTCCTGTTTTCGTCTCGCCGTCTGCTGTTGTGTAATCAACGGTGCCGACGCCTGCAATCCATGCACTCTTGTCTGTGGCAGCTGCCTCTTCCGGTGTTCCCATGTACAGATAATCGTAGGCAACACCACTTAACGTGATGCGTGCTTTCATGTCGCCGTCTTTTACGGTCAGCTCTACGCCGACTACTTTGAACATAGCTGCGCCGGTCTCCGCGGTTCCGCTGTAGATACCGTTTTCTACTTTCGCCGGTTCCGGAGTTGGAGTTGCGGTTGGAACCGGAGTCTCACTCGGAGTCGGGGTTGCAGTCGGGACCGGAGTCTCGGTCGGCTCCGGTATCGGAGTTACTTCCGGTGTTTTGCTTCCCGGAACTGCAAGATAAAGCTGCTGTTTGGTGTACCAGGTTCCGTCTTTCTTTCCAAGAACGATCGGAACGGTTGTGCCGGCTTTGTCCGCATCTACTTCAAATGTAAAGGAATAACCGCCGTTTGCTTCCTGCATTCCCTGGATAGCCGGTGTTTTTGCAAGGTCATCGTTCTTTCCAAGATACAGTTTATCAAATGATACGTTGTTTGTTTTCAGTGTAAGAACGAGTTTATCGCCCTTGTTGATCATTGTTGCCTCGGAGATGACGAACATTTTGAATACGCTGCCGTCCTCTTTGGTAACCGGTGCTTCTACACTGGCTGGCTTATTCGAGGAATCCTCACCTGGATTTTCGCTTGGAGTCTCGGTTGGTTCCGGTGTTACCGTCGGGATTGCATCGGTGCTGTGGATCGTAACGGTTTTATCAGCCCATGTTTTTTTCTTGGCTGAGCGAACGGCAACATCCATCTGTTTGTCAAGCTCTTCCACCGGAATTTCAAAACGATATCCGGTCTTTTCTGCACCAGTCTTCGTATCCGTATAGGTTTCGCTTCCTGTCGGAGCAATCCAGCTCTTTTCATCTGCTGCGGCAGCTTCTGCTGCTGTTCCCATATACAGGTAATCATAGCCGGTTCCACTCAGCAGAATGGATGCTTTCAGTTTTCCATCTTTTACGATGAGTCTGGAAGAAATCACACGGAACATGCTTCCGGTTGCTTCTGCAGAAGTCTCATACTCACCATCTGCCGGTTTTGCTGCTTCCGCTGCTTTTGTTTCTTTCTCCTCGGCTGTATTGGATGCCTCATTTTTGGTTGTTTCTTTTACTTCCGTTTTCGGCTGTTCTGCCGCCGGACTGGTATTCTCTTTTACAGCATCTTTGGTTTCTTCTTTTGCCGGTGTTTCTTTTTCAGCATCTTGGGAAGTCTCATCTGCTGCTTCCGGCTCTTTTTCTGTGGTATCGGCAGTCTCTTCACCGTCTTTTGCAGTGTCCTCTGCAGTATCTTCCGAAGCATCCTCATCTGCGGATGGTGTCTCGGTCTCGTCAGATCCTGCCGGTGTCTGATCCTCTGCAGGCGCGGCCGGTGTTTCCGTCGGCTCTTCTGCCGGAGTCTCTGCAGTGCTTTCACTGCTCTCGGTTTCTGCCGGTGTTGTTTCCGGTTCTGCCGTCTCTGCTGTTTCTTCGCTCTGCGGCGCTTCCTCTGCGGCTGCGCTGCTTTCTGTCTGTGCTGCTTTTTCCTGCGTATCTGCTAATACGCTGGCAGTCGGGCTCATGATCATGGACGCCGACAGCAGCAGTGCCAGAAATTTGCTTGAATTTCCTTTCATAACTTCTCCTTTTCTTCGGATCTCCTTCGCGCATCTGCTCCGGATTCCGTCTGACTTTTTCAGGCAACTGGGCGGTGCCTGTCCCCGTCAATGATGTCTCCCTGCAAGTAATCTTGTTTTTGAGGACACATTTTTTCTGCGAAAAGACAAACAGACATCTGCTTTTTCTGCAAAAGAGTTTCTCCACCGGAGCTCTTTTTCGGACGCATGGCGACAAAAAAGCAGATGTCCGATTTTACTTCGTACATCTTTCCATGAATATATGCTTTCATCGGAAGCGATTCACTAACCTTTCCAGCAGGTTTCCTGACTCGCAGATCTTCACGGCAGCCGCGCCTTCTCATGCGTTTCGCACAATGGCATTTCTGCAGCTAACACTCCCTGCTTACAGTGACCGGATCGCTCAGGATTTCCACCTGATTCTCTTTTACCTTCGCGGATTCTTTTTCAAATCCGTTCTGCACTGAAAAGTCCCTTATTTCATTCGTTACTGATTATAGCAAAGCCGTTTTGGAAAGTCAAATGAAAGGCCACGGAAAAAGCGCATAAAATCAGCATTTTTTACATACTTTATGATAACTGTCCGCACCGGAGCCTATTCTATGAAACCAGCTTCTCTGCACCGCCGCATCCTGTTCCCTCTGCTTCTGTGCGGCGGACTTCTTTTCGCCCTGCTGTTCTGGTATTTTTCCCCGTTCTTTTCCCCTGGTGAGAACCGCCGGTTTTCCGCGTATGTGGAGGAACGGTTCCACTCCGAGGTAACCTCTTCTGCCATCACGCTCCACTATACCCTCGCTGATCCGGCTTCCCGCGGAATTGCCCCCGGCACCGCCTCGTTCGGCACGGTTTCCATCCCTGACCGCACCTCGTATGATGCCCTGCTGCAGAGTGTGGAAACAACGCTCACATCCTTTCATCGCAACCGCCTCTCCGCGGAAAATCAGATCACGCTCGATCTTCTGCTCTACGAGCTGGACTGCGAGAAAATGCCGGGCAGCACCAGCCTTCTTGCGGAACCGCTCGGTCCGTCGCTCGGGATTCAGGCACAGCTTCCCATTCTGCTCGCGGAGTACCCGTTCCGCACACAGCAGGATATCGCCGACTACCTCCATCTTCTGCAGGATCTCCCGCGCTATTTCTCCGACCTCATCGCACTCGAACAGGAAAAATCCCGGCAGGGCGTGTTTCAGAATGACCTTGCGGTCGATGGCATTATCCGCCAGTGCAGTGCTTTTCTCGCCGACGCGGATACACCGGAAATCCATCTGCTCCACACCGTTTTTCAGAATAAACTGCAGGCGTCTTCACTGTTTTCTGAGGCGGAAAGGAATCTCTGTCTGCAGACGCATGAAAAACTCCTTACCTCCTGTGTTTTTCCCGCCTACCGCTCTCTTTCCGATGCGCTTTCTTCACTCCGCGGCAAAGGAACACAGAACGCCGGTGGTCTTTCCCGGCAGGAAGGCGGACTTTCCTACTATGCATATCTTCTCCGCAGCCGCGTCGGTGTTGATGCTTCACCGGAGGAGCTGACCCGCCTTTTAACACAGCAGCTTGCGGACCAGTGTGCCGAAATGCAGATCATTCTCGATCAGAATCCGTCGCTCTCCCTCTCCGAGCAGGCGCTCGTGCTGCCGTTCTCCACGCCGGAGGAAATGCTTGCCGATCTGCAGAATGCCGTTTCTGAAGATTTTCCCGTTCTTTCGGGTATCGCATACGAAGTAAAGACCGTGGATGACTCCCTCAAGGATTTTTTAAGCCCCGCCTTTTATCTCACACCGCCCGCCGATATCAATTCACCCAACTCCATTTACCTGAATCCCGCGGATGAGATGACCGGCATCGAACTGTATTCCACACTTGCCCACGAGGGCTTTCCCGGCCATCTGTACCAGACCGTCTCGTTCTCGCGCTCCGACCCGCTTCTGATCCGCCATCTCTACGCGCCGTCGGGTTATGTGGAAGGATGGGCAACCTACGTTGAATCATATGCCTGCCGCTACGCCGCACGTAATCTCGATGCAAACACGCAGGCGCTCTGCCGTCTCTGGTATCTGAACCGCTCGGTGCATCTTACCCTCTGCTCGCTGCTGGATCTCGGAATCCACAGCCAGGGATGGCTCCTCTCGGATGCGTCAGCCTTTCTGGCGCAGTTCGGCATCACGGATGCGTCGGCCGCTGCCTCTTTATATCAGTATATTCTCGAGACACCGGCGAACTATCTGAAATACTGTGTCGGATCGCTCTCGTTTTCGCAGCTCCTCTCGGAAGTGCGGGAACAGGAAGGTGACTCATTCTCATTGATCGGTTTCCATGAAAAACTGCTCCGTCTCGGGCCTCTGCCGTTTCCGCTCGTAGAAAAATATCTGTAAACGGTTCGCCCTGCTGAAAAAAAGATCCCACAGACTTTCTTCTATAAATAATAGAAAGTTCTGTGAGATCTTTTTCATTTTCAAAATTCTTTAACCTAAATTGTAAAGAGATGGATCTGTCGGCCGCTGCGGATCAATAACAGAGGCAGAATCAAACAGATCGCTTGTTCTGTCCTCGCCGCCTCCGTAGAGGTTCTGGTACAGACGGTATCCATCCAGGTTTCTTCGTCCCATACGCAGGTAATTGTCTCTTACCTGAACAAAATACTTGGAGGAATCTACGTTGCAGTAGATGTTGAAGCCCTGGCTCTTTAAGTAAGCAAACTTCTCATTGTCCATCGTGTAATCGTGCCAGTCGGAAAGATCCTGTCCATGTGCAAAGATGATGATATCGCTTCCGCCGATGAGCGGTGCAACATACGTCAGCCATTTCTCGGTATCCGCCTGGATCGTCTCGATCGGTTTGTCGCCGACACGGATATGGCCCCAGGTATGGCTTGCGAATGTCCAGCCGTCTGCTTTGATCGCATCGGCTACTTTTTTCGCCTCCTCGCACTCTTTATCCCAGTCGAAATCCGGGTGTGCATCAAGCCATGCTACCTGATCATCCGTCAGATCTTCTCTCGTCTTGTAATCACCGTCGGTGCGGTATCCGAGGATTCCATCGTAGCCGGTCAGTGCTACGGTTCCGCGCGCATTGTGGTATACGGCATCCGGATGCGCTTCGATAAACTGATCCATCAGCGGGATGCAGTCGTAAGCACCGGTCACAACAGTTCCGTCATCCTGAATATATTCGCAGGTCGGTTTTCCGTCGTCGCCGACTACCATCTTGCTGGCAATGCCGCGTCCGTCGTAAGAGTGGTAATAGGAAAGGTCATCCAGAGAAAGAACGAATGCTTTCTTGCCCTCCGGCAGGTAAATGTCCCCTTCCTCGTAATGAACGGTTCCGTCATCATCTACGGTCTTTTTCACGAGATCGTTGATCGAAACCATGACATATCCTCTGTCGTACATCTGCTGGGTGATCGCGTTGAACTCATCCACGGTGGTCATCCACTGGCAGAAGCCTGCGGTCTGTGCGTTGTCCTGATAGAAAGCTTTCTGCGGATCGACTACAAGAGAATGATAGAAAATGTGGGTTACTTCGTTGACGTTGACGCGCACACAGGCATCTCTCGTGCTGGTGTACTCTGCTACTTTTGTGATGATATCCGCGTCGGTCGCTGCGCCCTCTACGCTCTGGAGCTTTTCAATGGCTCCATCGTAATCGTATGTCTGCGCAAGTGCATCGGCTTCCGCCATAATCTGTGCTTTCGTTGTCGGCGCTTCAGCACTTCCCGTGCTGTCCGACGATACGGAACCGTCCACCTCTGCTGTTTTCTGATCCTCTTTTTTCTGTGCTTTCTGCTGGATTTTTTCTGTTCCTCCGGCCAAAGCCCAGATTCCAATGCCGAAGATGACAAGCAGAACACATAGAATTCCTGTTTTGATCATCAGCGCACGCTTCCGCTTTCTTCTTCGGAGCTCCTTTTTACTGATGTTTTTTTTCTCACTCATTTTTCCTTCCTCCCAAAACAGCTTTTGCTTTTCTGGCAAATATTACAGTTTTACCGGATTGACAGAAATTCAGCCCGGACTCTGTTTTTTTTATTTTAGCTCAAAATACCGGTTCTGTCGAGTAGTTTTCCGGCAGGTTAAGAGAAATGTAAGAAAACCGGTAACGCTCTTTCTTTTATGCGCGCTGGCCGTGTGCCTCATACATGAGAACGGCGGATGCAATCGCTGCGTTTAACGACTCCACTTTTCCTTCCATCGGAATACGGATCAGGCACTCAGCGGCCTCTGCCATTGCATCGGTCAGGCCGTTTCCCTCATTTCCGATCAGGAATGCCGTTCCTTTTGTGTAATCCTCCTCGCGGTAGGAATGCACGCCGTGCAGATGTGCCGCGTACGTACAGATCTTCCGCGCTTTTAAGCCTTTTACAAATCCGACCACATCGTCGACGATCAGAAACGGCATACGGTAGATCGAGCCCATCGTCGAGCGGATCGTTTTCGGATTGAAGATATCCGCGGTACCGCGGCTCATGATGATGCCGGTGACTCCTGCGCCCTCTGCAGTGCGGATGATTGTTCCGACATTTCCAGGGTCCTGCAGATCCTCAAGTACCATCAGAAGCGGTGTCTTTCCGTTGTCCATCACCTCCTCTTCGGTGTAATGCGGCATGCGGATCACACTTAAAACACCCTGCGGCGTCTTCGTGTCGCACATGGACTGGAACACGCGGTCGTCCACTACTTCGTATTCTGTCCCGTCGGACGGCATTTCATGCATTTTGCTGCCGCTCTCAGACACATATACTTTTTTCAGCCATTCCCGCGGCGCTTCCTGGAACATTTTCCAGCCCTCCGCCACGAAAACGTCCTGCTCCCGGCGTTCTTTTGCTTTTTTGTTCAGCGCAATAATGTTTTTTACCTGTGCATTGCTGCTGCTTGTAATCATGAATGGTCCCCTCATTTCCTGTTTTTCATCAATTTGGCAAGTTCTTTGTTTTCGCCAATCAGAATCAGCACTTCCTCTGCGCGGAGCAGCGTCTTCGGATTGACCGTGACACGGATGTCTTCCCCGTCCTTGACGGCGATTACGTTGATACTGTATTTCTTCCGCAGATCCAGCTCCTCGAGGTTATGCCCCGTCCACTCTTCCGGCACGGGAAGTTCTACCATGGAGAACGAATCCGACAGCATGAAGAAGTCCTGGAAGCCACCGGAAATCAGGCTTTTTCCGAGGCGGATGCCCGTCTCACTCTCCGCCATCACGACGCGGTCCGCGCCGACTTTTTTCAAAATATTGGCATGCATCTGGCTCATGCCCTTTGCGATGACGAGCGGCACGCCCGCCTCTTTTGCCTGCAG
>ERZ833963.2249-NODE-2249-length-19137-cov-3.592286_pt1 | contig 19137 bp, 13 predicted proteins | sample MGYA00519693_ERZ833963 | MGnify/ENA primary metagenome ERZ833963 (study PRJEB31850, sample SAMEA3708748) | human gut metagenome | biome: human gut; feature: human-associated habitat; material: faeces | place: China | collected 2014 ... | reverse complement strand
TCATGTGTTTCATGAATCTCGACTACCGTCGATTTCGATTCACGCTCGCTACGTTGTTTATTTTCACGTCAATATTGTTAAAGAACTCTTCTTGTCATTTTCATCGCCCTCGCTTTTTCAGGAGCGAAAGCGGATGCAAAGATAAGGCGTTTTTATCTTTCCTTCCAAATCTTTTTCGAAGTTTTTTCAAACTTTTTTTCGAGGGCCTCGTTTAAGGGACTTCCCGTCGTCAAAGATCGTCATCAACACCACCAGAACGCCGCCTCCACGTGAACTCTACTCCCTCTTTCATCCTCCCCCTGTCCCGTTTTAGCGGGTGCAAAGATAAGGTAAACATTTACCCTTTTCCAAACTTTTCAACCACTTTTTTTCAAACTTTTTTAATCGACACTGGAATCCAGACTTTTAGAACGAGAAGAGCCAGGCTAGAACCAACCCGGGAAGCGGGAGGAAACGGGGTAAACCCCCTTCAATACCCGGACAGGCACGCTTCAAGGACACTCCCGAACGCCTTTGAAACGTCTTTGATTCGAATGTGATACGTCTTTGAACCCTACCTTCTCCCTCTCTTCAACGGGAAAACTACGGGAAATGGACCACCTCGCAACCCTCACTCTAGGGTTAGGCCGGGGATCCACTAGGGCATGAACATACCATCTACATACCATCTACATACCATCTACATACCATGAACACTCCCCGGAGTTCATGACGTGTCCGGAAACTGTAGTTTCCGGGACCTTGCCATAGTCCAAGGGGTAGCAAACTCCGGAGAAACACCGGACAAGTGAGGGAGAAAAAAGAGTCCGGGAAGAGAAACCGGTTGGCTACAGTCCCTCTCCCCGGGCAACTTTGTAAACGCACCACGAATATTTGCTATTTCACGATTATCGTGAAACAATCGTTCACATCTTTGGAATACCCTTCGTTCCTAAAATTCAACGAGATCACGTAACGCCCAGCAGGAACATCGTGATATAACGGTATTTCAAACGTCCCATCCCCACGCACGGAAAGGACTTTCCACAATTTCTCGGGATCACCCGAAGTTGAAGTTATATTTTTTATTGATACATAAATCGCAATTGTTCCTTCCACCCCTTCTATCGGGGTACTTACCCAAGGAGCCCCCCACTTCGAACGATAATAATCTTCCTCTCCTAGTTCATCATCCAACACGGTTTTCACCACGAGCGTGTCCGGGTTATAACTCGCATCTTCTGTCAGCAAGTACCCCACGGTTACATCCTGACACCCGATCATCGATAGTACTAAAACGGTAAATAGTAATAATATGACGTTCTTCATAACTTCAATTCTAAATTTTAAATCTTAAACCTAAATTTTCCCCAGTACGAAATTATAATTCAGCGCGTGTACTACCCCGTTCAGCGGCTGGATGTCCGGCGTGGCCAAGGGTACTTGTGTTTGAGCCGAATACGAATACAGGTACATTGTCTCCGCTCCCACGTCGGGCACGCCCCCGTATGACGATTTATCCACGTACGCTTTCAATTTCCTACCACCCACCGTAGTTAATGCAGTCCCACCATCCTGCTTCTGGTCCGTGATCAAATAGTCCGGGTTTCGGTAAGCGATATCGGCTTTCAGATCATTATCCCACAGGTAACGCAAGATCGTGTAACTCGGGATGGCAAAGAACGTGATTTTCTCGTAATCGGGATCCGTTCCCTCGAACATGGCCGTCAGCCCTCCCCGTTCAATCATTTGAACCGTCAATTCCCAGTTATATTGATCTCCCCGCAAATATTCCATTATCGAGCAATCGTGATAGGGAGAAGAAACTCCCGTGTCGATCCAATCCTGTGCCGTGTCACAACTTGTCAAACAAAACGGCACGAGTAAACTCGCCAATATATATTTTAATGTTCTCATTAGATTCTAAATTTTAAATTATTCTACATCCTTTTCAGCCAATACGTGTTCTGACGAGCCAAGGGATTTTCTGAAAACTCGTTATTATCAACAGCATTAAAGAATACTCCATCAAGAATATCTTGCTTTGACACGTTCCGGAATCCCCCGTACAATTCAGTTTTGTAATACTCGTTCCGGATCACGTCATACCATCTACATCCCTCCATCAATAATTCCTTTTCCCGTTCCTTGAATATAGCATAACGCAAATCCCCACCATATTCCGAAGAATGATAAAGCTCGGCATTCGCACGTTCCCGTATCGTGTTCAAATCGGCAATAGCCCCCTCGTTATTTCCCAACCGGACCCGACACTCTGCCCTCAACAGGATAATATCTGCCAACCGGAATACGATTCGGTTCTGGTCGAAATTAATAAACTCACCTGCAGACCAACCGGAAGTACCAAGTTTTACCAAGCGAAATTTCCATGGATAAGCGTATCCCTCAGTAATATCCAGTAACGTATCGTGTGCCATAGAATCTACCTTATAGAAATAAGCATCTTTCCTCAAATCGGTTATCGTGTCGTTTCCGACAATTCGTTCCGAGTACATCTCACACACCGTGGTACTTAATATTTTCCAAGAGCGAAACGCAAGGCTCCCAGCACTCATTCCCGGTATCACCGGCCAGGTCTGGTACATTGGTCCAAAATAATAAAAAAGATCATGAACAGAATAAGGAGATTCGTTTTCCAATTCATTCCAGTAATCGCGCAACACGATTTCATAAATGCTTTCCGCATCACTACCAACCAATGTACTCGTACATACCTCCTCCGGGGTTTTTGCCAACTTATAAATACCCGACGAAATCAATGCGGTACAAACAGAATCTGCTTCTACCCACAAAGCTCGTTCATCATAAGTTGCCTCTTCTGGCTGTGCCATATATTTACACCCTGCTTTCCAAGCACACAGATTCGCCAATAAAGCTTGAGCAGCACCCTTGTTGGGAGTACATTTATACGTGATGGAATTCCCTTTATAATCTGTCATTTCCGAATAATCCGGAAGTAAACGTACGGCCTCCCGGGCTAATTCTAACGCATAATCAATTACTTCTACCCAAGAAGAATAGGTAATCGGAGCGTACTCTACCTCATCTCGAATTACCGGACAATCACCCCACTTACGCCCCAATTCAAAGTAAGCCAGTGCTTTCGTGAAATAAACCTGCCCTTTATAAAAATCACGACGTTCCTGTGACATCTCCACTCTATCGATATAAGGTAACATTACATTTACTAGCGCAATAATTTCATAATAATGCGACCAAGCTGCCGTATAAGCTTGTGGATTACTCTCCCGTAACAAACCGGCATCGCCTTTATACCGATAATCCGTATATTCACCGTGAGACGATGGTATTGTCGTAAGATACAAACTTTTACGAACATACCTCTCCACGGTAAGTAACCCAATTTCAATCTCGTGCTCGTTTTCGAATGCGTTCTCAAACGTAACTGAATTTTCCGGAATCATCCTCAACGTGTCCTCGCAAGACAAAAACAAGGAAGACAATAATAATACCAGAAGATAATAATATTTCATTGTTTAAAATTTTAAAGTTAAACCCAACGTGTATTTTCTAGCTAAAGGATAATTCGACATTAAGTCAAATCCACTTGTGATATCCACGGTTTCCGGATCCAAACCGGAGTAATTTGTCCAAGTAAACAGGTTCTCCCCGCTAACAAACACTCTCAACTCGTCAATCCCCGCCTTCCGACTCCATTTTTTCGGGAAGCTATATCCCACGGTCAACGTTTTCAATTTTAAATAATTGACCTTTTCCACGTCCCGGTCCACATAACTCCACATACTATTCATTCTATCACTCTCTAATTTCGGGTAATCGGGATGATCACCCGGTTTTTCCCAAAAACTAATAGCATTCAAATCAGTCATGAGGGCATACTTCCCATTTGTCAAAACCGCTTTTGACAAATTATTCACGATATGACGCCCTAATGAATAAGCCATTAACATGTTCAAATCAAAGTTCTTCCAGCGAAATTCATTCACGATTCCCCCGCTGACTATCGGTAGAGCACTCCCACAGTACACGGCATCACCAGAACCGATTGTCCCATCCCCGTTAACATCAACAAACTTGTAATCTCCTGGCTTGTAGAATGCACCTTTATAAAAGTTTGACAAGTAATTACTAACTCCCTGCTGATTATAAAACACTTTCATCTCATCCTGTTCGTTAATAAAACCATCTGTTTTTAAAGCATATATCCCATTCAAAGGCTTTCCTATGATATTTCCCCCAAAATCCTTCCCATCATACGATTTCTCGAAACGATTCCAGTTTCTCGCCCCATTTACTGAAATTTTCCAATATAAATCTTCCCGGTTGAAAATATCATATTTAATCATCACCTCGATCCCCTCGTTTGAAATGGCACCCGCATTTCGCCATTGTGAACTATAACCATTATGGATCCCTGGCAACCAAATTGTAGTCAACAACTTATCAGTATACCGATAATAATAGTCCAAGGTAATACCCAACCGATGATTGAAAAGATCCAAATCCAGACCGAAGTCATATTGATCTGTTTCCTCCCAAGAAAGATCATGATTGTACAACCCTCTTACCCACTCCGGCTCTATCGTCGCCTGCCCCCGATAAGGAGTCGCTCCCACGTTCATAATTCCAAGCGCCAGATAATTCTGGGAAAAATGCATCCCCGAGCGCCCCCAGCTTGCCCTGATCTTCCCGAAAGAAAGCCAACTGAGATTATCTTTCACGAAAGATTCTTCCGAAAAAGTCCATCCTGCAGCCACCGAAGGAAAGGTTCCCCAGCGATTATCTTCCCCGAAGGTGGAACTCCCGTCCCGGCGCAAACTGAATGAAACCAAATACTTATCCCTAAAACCATATTCCAAACGGGCAAAATAGGACAACAACGTTTTTTCTTGCATGTCTGACTGGTAATGTTTCAAGGCGATCGTTTCCTTCGTTCCGTTAGATTCCTGTATTCCAAGATCAGGCATTCCTGCCGGGGCATAATAGATTTTATCACTAGGAGCGTTTTGCGCCGATCCCCCGTTGTATTCCGTTTGGTCATACTGGTAAGAGAATCCCGCCACGAAATTAACCATGTGTTCTTCCTTGAACGTGCGATTATATGATACCAGATTCTCGTTCAGTACCATCAGGTTAATCCCTGTCTCCCCGACACTCTTGGAATAATCGTCATCACTCATATAGGATGGTTGAAAATAATTCCGGCGATCGATGGAGTAATCCGCCGCCAATGAAGTCGAGATGTTCAGTCCGTCTATCGGTTCATATCCTAGTCGGAAATTCGTCCGCAAACGTACTCCTCGATTTTTCTCCTTTGTACCTTTTAATGCATCCAGAACAGCATTCCACGCTACAGATCCTTCACCGGGTAATAAAGATGATAATTCTTGAGGATCCCCCGGAACTGTCTCCACGGGAGAAGCCGATTGCAATGTCCCATCCCCGCTCGTTCTATCACGATTCGATAAAGAGGCATTTAAACGCAAATCCACGTTCAACCGATTTACGGGAGTCACGTTCATCGTAGAATTCAAATCCACCCGGTTATACCCTGTTCCCCGGAAAATACCTTTTTCATTATAATACCCTAACCCGATGCCGTAAGTCATCTTTTCCGAACCTCCATAAGTCTGGATATTTGCATTGATTACTTTCCCTTTCACGTAATAAATCGGGAAATAATTGGTAGAATTATTATAAAAAGAGTTCAAACTATCCTGCAACATACTACCATTCTCCGTATTCCTAGGAACCACAATAAAATTTGCATCCAACTTCGCCCCCTGTGAGCTATAATCATATTGTTCCCGAAGCGTGGTGGGGTATTTGTATCGATTAGTTTCCGGATCAACATAAGCCCAAGGAAAATCTCGGGCAACACGTAAACGATGTAACCGTTCTCCTCGTCCCGTTGTCACGGTTGGCAACTCCGGCAACATACTCCACGTGTACGAAACATTCGCCGTGAATGTCGCTTTCTGATTTTGTTTCCCTTTCTTTGTCGTAACAAGAATAACACCGTTCGCGGCACGGCTACCGTAAATTGCCGCAGAAGATGCATCTTTTAAAACTTGAATCGATTCGATCATATCCGGGTTCAAATCCGACAACAGATTCGTTCCGGTAATCGGAGAACTGAAAGAATTCATCGGTACACCGTCCACAACCCATAACGGATTCGAAAATCGACGTCCTTGTTCCACGTCTAACGAGTTATAACCCCGAATTGTAACTGCCGTTCCACCACCACCCGGGGCTCCAGACATTTGCGTAACATCCATTCCGGCCACACGTCCCTGCAATAAGGTGGCGATGCTGGCTGCCGGGATTCCTCGCAATTCCTCCCCTTTCACCACGGAGATCGCACCCGTACTCTTTCGACGGGTCGTGTTTCCATACGCCACGACAATCGTTTCATCCAACGCCTGTATATCTTCTTCCATGATCACCCGTAAGGTATCGCTTTGAGCATTAAAAGCGACCATCTTCTTTTTAAAGCCTACAAAAGAAAATTCCAACGTACCACTCGTCACGGGTAAATCCATAGCGAACCATCCCCTCGTATCCGTTGCCGTACCCAAAGATACTCCCGCCACCTTCACCGTCACACCGGGCATGGGAACTCTTTGCATATCGTACACGAATCCCTTCACCCGCAATGATTTCTTTTCCGGTTCATCAGGGAGGGCAGGCTTGATGATCACCATCCGATCGATATATTCCCAAGTAAATTTATCTCCAAACATTTGTTGCAACACCTCATCAATCTTCGAGTTTTTAACATCCAGAGAAATCGTTTGTTTCACGTCCACCTCGTCAAAACTATAAAAGAAGTCCAGTTGCGTCTGACGTTTCAACTCGGAAATAACCTTGGTAAAAGGCATTCCTTCCACTTTCAGCGTTACCATCTGATCCTGTGCCCTCACTCCCGCCGATAGGGAAAAAACAAACGCACACATCATCAAAAAAGTCAATTTCATAATCATCAAAATTTTGGCACACCGATTTCTTAACGGAATCCACGTGCCCGTTCGATTTTTTTTCATACTTTTGTAATAAGAGTTAAACAATCATCCTTCAGGGATCGCGAGTCCCCGGGGGACGTTTACCACACCGGGAGTTGTTGCTGCAATTCCCGGTTTGTTTTTAATTATTCCTGTTTATTATTTATTTCACTCACCGTCACCACCCGGCCGTTCACGTTAAAGCGTACCCGCGTGGTTTTCTCGATAATCGAGAATATCTTGTTTGCTGAATATTCCTTGTTAATCACCCCGGCAAAAGCAAAACGTTTCACGTTCTCGGAAGTAAAGAAGAAATCGATGTCATACCAACGTTCCAGTTGTGACGCAATTTCCTCCAACGTGGCTCCCTCGAAATAGAATTTCCCGTTGATCCAAGCGGTATAAATTGACGTGTCGACCTCTTTTGTCGTAAAAGTTCCGTCTTCCCATTCCGCTTGTTGCCCCGGTAAAATAATCTCACCCTTTCCGGTTAACCGATCTCCAACCCGCACTTTACCATCCACGAGCGTCGTCCGTACAGCCTGTTCCGAAACATAAGCACTCACGTTAAAACTCGTTCCCAGCACCCGCACATCCACCTCTTTCGCCTCCACGATAAAAGGTTTCGCAGTATCCTTCGCCACCTCGAAATACCCTTCCCCTTCCAGATACACTCGCCGCTCCTTTCCCTCGAAACGAGTCGGGAAACGAAGTTTTGATTCCGAATTTAAGTAAACTTTCGAACCATCAGCCAGAATCAATTGATATTCGCCTTTGCGAGGTACGATGATCGTGTTGTACTCGATCTTAGCGGGTGTCCCGGCCACCCGTTCATACGTCACGCTTTTAGAGGAATCGAGCCGGATTCGGACATCTCCTTTATTCAGGATAGTGTCACCGGCAAATAGCGACAAGTCTATCCTTTCCCCTTGTTCTATAAGCAATACGGCACGAGGTGTTCCTGCCTCAATCTCCGGTATAACTTCCGTAACAAGCATCTCCCTTTTCTCTCGCAGATTCATCCATAAAGTTCCACCCAATAACAAAGGTAACATCACGGCAGCCACCCAACGCCACGCAGGAATACGCCTCCGGTTCATTCCTTCACCCCGGTATTGCTCGATGACTTGCCACATCTTTTCACGATCCGCCACCAACTTACGCTTTTTCCTCATCCCGACTTCTCTCAACACACGCCTCACAGCGGTAAAATCCCTCTCCTTCCATATTCTCTCCCACCCGGCATCTCCCGGCTTGACCTTGCCCTCCAATATCGCCTGTAACCAATATTTTTCGTCTTTTGTACTCATATTATCTCGTTTTTAGAGTAAAGCCTTCCCTTTTCAGCTTTCTACACGTAAAGCGAGAAACAGATCAATTAGGGTGAAAAGAAATCATGATTTTTTTTAGAAATTTGTGATATTTCTCTTTTTTGCCCGTCGATAACTATGATAACAACCAAAACCGGCACGAATCGCCAAATCCGTCATGCTCACTCCCGCACAAGTTGAATCAGCCAAAAAAGCTTTCATCTCACGCAGGCGACAATCATTAATATAGGTATTAAAATTCATCCCATACGTACGGTTAATAAACGTGGAAAGATACGTACGATTGGTCTGTAACTCCCCGGTTAGGTCCGTTATTTTCAATTCCGGGTTCAAGTAAGGCTTTTCTTCCCGGATATATTTCTCGAACCTCTCCTTGTTCAGTAGGGGCGTTTTTTTGATCTCCTGCCGATCACCGGACGATTCCTCCACGCAAGAACACAAAACGTAATTTCCGACAATAATATTATAAGCCACGATCGAATATTGTAACAACAAAATTCCAATCGGGAGAAAATCAAGCCAGTAACTCTCGGCGAAAAGAGGATCCAACAAGGGCATACATAAAGAAAAGAGAAACAGGAGCAACACGCATCCCAGCCAACGCAAGGGTGGCTCTTTCATATCTCCCAACCGTTCCCGCATAACACGCCAGTAGCGGAACAGACGTTTCAGCCCCAGCAAAGTATAACAAAGACAAAACAGGAACGCCACCATCAACTGGGAAGTGAAAAAACGAGTAAAATAAAAATAAACATCTTCCAGCGGGCTATCCACGGCCACGATCGCCACCTGCACGTCCAAAGGCACGAAAAGGCTCCACACAAGGAGAATCACCGGGATCAACACGGGCAGATAGTAGTGCCGCATGGAAAAATGCTCGGAAGAATCTACCCGCGTCAACCAGAAAACAACATGATAGAATGTCACGGACATCATGATAAATGAACAATAACACAAGCTATTCAAATAGACGAAAAGACGAGGCGACCACGTGTAGATGATCACGCAGGCCCACCCGAAAGCGACCGAGAAATAGAAAAAGAATAAACCCCGTTTCAAGTAACGCTCTTCCTCCCGCACACTATCCTTGTAGGTAAGTATCATTAACAGGCAACAGGTCAAGGCCGAGATCACCGGAAACAGGTTCGTGAGAATCGAAATCCATGTTTGCATACTCATATCATGCAAATATATCAAAAAACGTGCAATAACATTCTGGCAAACAAGCTCTTTAATTATCATCATTTGTGCATATCATTCAAAATTCTCCCTCTACAAGCGCATATCGTACAATTTGTCACGTCGTTTTTTCTTACTTTTGAACGATTTGAACGGTCGATTTATATACTTTGCACGTTGAAGTTTCCATCTTTACCCTACTTTTATCGGTAAGAATTTTTATTGATAAAACGATGGATGACGAAAACTTATTTGAAATAAACCTTGCAGATTCGGTCTGGCGATGGGATTTTATCGATTTCTGGGCTCAACCGTTAAGCCAAAGGGGAACTAAACCCGGAAGAGAAAAGGATGACAAGCCCCCAGCCCCGGAAAAGGATCAATGATTCGTCCTTTTCCTGATCTGCTCCACACCCCATGCCAAAGCGATCCCGATCAAAGCTCCAACTGTGGCCTCACTAAAGCGCAGGACACCATTCACGAAAGGAGAAATCGAGGGAGACATTTTAGATATAAGCAGGATAATTACCAAAGTAATGGTGGCCATCTTACCATCATCGGGGATGCCCAAAAGCATACATAAAATATCCAATAAAAACACGGTGACAATCATTCCCAAAAGGGTGAATGGAAAAAGAAGTAGATACACGTAAGCAATCACGGCCCCGATAAACGTCCCGAACACCCGCAGACCTCCCTGATGAATAGAAGTTTTCACGTCTTCCTGCAACACGACAATAGCGGAGATTACCGCAAGCATGGACCCCATCCAACGGGATTCCACGTGAAAATGCCCCGTGAGGTAAGCCCCAACCAAATAGGACAAAAGTACGGCCACCCCTTTCGCCGTGGCCATCAATGGGCTCACCGGATGAAATACTCGTTTCACGTCTAACTTCATAAAAAACAGATTTTCTAGCTTTTACCGTTCCCACGGAAGAAAAGTTACAACCTATTTCTCCACCTCTTCTTTGAAAAAAGAATTACACAGGATTAACATGAAATTTTTATCCCGATCGCCAAACTCGGATTTAATTTTCTTGTAAGCGACCTTGACCTGTGTCTTCACGGTATTCACGGACACGCCCAATTGTTCGGCCACGTCCTTGTAACTCAATCCCTCGACACATCCCAAAATAAAAATCTCCTTGCACTTGGGCGGCAAGCTATCCATCACGATTTGCAATCGCTCGTACAACTCTTCGAAACTCTCATAATCCTCACTTACTTCTTCCCCTGACGCCATCATTTCCCGCTGGTACCTTTGTTTCACCTCCTCGTGAAGTTTACGATCAATACAAGAATTCTTGACGGAACGACTTAAATAAGCATAGATCGATCCCGAGTGAGAGATTTTCGCCCGGTTGACCCATAGGTAAATAAACGTATCCTGCACGATGTCCTCCGCTTCCGCCCGGTTCCCGACAAAACCTAACGCGTAAAGGTATAACCGTTCCGAGTAAGACTCGAAAAAAGAATTGAACGCATTCCAATCCCCTTCCTGCATTTTCCGGAACAAAGTTAACTCATCCTGCATAAGCCATAATATTTATAACAAAAGTAATGATTCTCTTTATAATTTATTCCCCTCATGTCGGGAAATTACAAATAAAAGACAGCTTAATACTATCGCAATACCAACCCTTTCACAAGGTAATAATCCCCCATGTCCCATTCCACGCCCTTTCATTCCCCTTTCATAGCCCTTTTACCATACACGGGAAAAGGGGAGAAAAGCCTGAAACAAGGCTTATAGAGAATTATTACTTATATATATCCCAGATATTTCAATGGTTTTATCTTAAAAATACAAGACCACCCCGTCAACACCCAATATTTATTCCACCGAAGAGTTTCAAAAGAAATCAGAATCGTTTATATTTGCATCACTATTAAGATAAAAGCTAAAAAAGAAGACATGGCACAGACTCCATCTATCCCGAAAGGAACAAGAGACTATTCACCGGAAGTTATGGTGAAAAGAAATTATATATTCGACACGATCAAATCCGTATTCAAACTTTATGGTTACCTGCCGCTGGAAACTCCGGCAATGGAAAATCTTTCGACCCTTATGGGGAAATACGGCGAGGAAGGGGATAAATTACTTTTCAAAATACTGAACTCCGGGGATTTCTTGGCTCCTGTCACCAATAGCGAAGTGGAGGAACGTAATATTCCCCGGTTGACCAACAAGATTTGCGAGAAGGGATTGCGTTATGACCTGACCGTGCCTTTCGCCCGATTCGTGGTACAACACCAAAATGAAATATCGTTCCCGTTCAAGCGCTACCAGATTCAACCCGTGTGGCGGGCTGACCGTCCGCAGAAGGGACGCTATCGCGAGTTCTACCAGTGTGACGTGGATGTCGTGGGAAGTGATTCCTTGCTGAACGAGGTGGAATTGGTTCAAATCGTGGACGAGGTATACAAACGGCTGAAAATAAACGTACGCTTGTTGATCAACAACCGGAAAGTGCTGGCGGGAATTGCCGAGACAATCGGGCATCCCGACAAGCTGGTTGACATCACCGTTGCCATTGACAAGATGGACAAGATTGGAGCCGAGAACGTGAACGCCGAACTCCGGGAAAAAGGAGTGTCAGAAGAGGCCATCGAGAAACTGCAGCCGATACTACGCCTGGAAGGTTCCAACGAGGAGAAATTGACCCGCTTGCAGGAAGTCCTGAAAGGCAGCGAAACCGGATTAAAAGGAGTTGCAGAACTCTCCACCGTGTTCCGTTACCTGAATCAATTGGACATCCAAACGGAAGTAAAACTGGACCTAACGCTTGCCCGCGGTTTGAGCTACTACACCGGAGCCATTTTTGAGGTAAAAGCCAAGGACGTGGAGATCGGGAGTATCACCGGGGGGGGACGTTATGACGACTTGACCGGTATCTTCGGGATGAAAAACATGTCGGGTGTCGGCATATCCTTCGGAGCCGACCGAATCTTCGACGTGATGAACCAACTGGACATCTTCCCCAAGGATTCCACGGCAACGCCCCGTGTACTTTTCGTGAACTTCGGGGAAAAAGAGGAGGCTTTCTGTCTTCCCGTGCTGAAAACCCTACGGGCCGCGGGAATCAACTCCGAGATATACCCCGAAGCCGCCAAGATGAAGAAGCAAATGACTTACGCCGACAAAAAGAGTATTCCCTACGTGGCCTTAGTCGGTGAAAACGAAATAAACAATAACGTGGTCACGCTGAAAAATATGCTCACCGGAGAACAAGAAAGTGTAGCCGTTTCCAGCCTGGTTGACAAACTAAAAAGCGAGAATTAAAATATGCAACTCTATCGCAAAGAACAACGTCCGCTGAAAAGCCACGGATTTGATGTCAGATTCCCGTGATCGGGAAATAGGTTATAAAGTTTGTAAGGTTCATAAAGTTTATAAAGTAACGAAACTTTAAAAACCGAAGGTTTAACCTTATGAACCTTATAGACTTTACAAACTCGCGAGGCTCCCGCCTCGCTCGTGTGCGTACAATTTAAAATCTAAAATTTAAAATCTAAAATTCCAATGACTCATTATATTACCCCAGAGAAATTAACTTTCGAGCAGATCGAAAAAATCTTAACTAAAAAGTATAAGTTAGCTTTATCAGACGAAAGCAAGAAACTGATCAATGATTGCAAGGCTTACTTGGATCACAAAATCGCGACTTCCGACAAACCGTTGTACGGGATCACGACCGGGTTCGGCTCTCTATGCAAAATTTCTATTTCGCAAGAAGACTTAAGCCAATTACAGGCTAATTTGGTAATGTCTCACGCTTGCAGCTTGGGAGAACCCGTGCATAAAGATATTATCCGTTTGATGCTGTTGTTGAAGGCTCACGCTCTCTCTTTAGGAAAATCCGGGGTACAACAAGTGACAGTAGAACGTATTATTGATATGTTCAACCATGACGTTCTTCCCGTGGTGAAAGAGTTGGGTTCTTTGGGTGCATCCGGAGACTTGGCCCCACTGGCAAACTTGTTCTTGCCGTTGATCGGTGAGGGTGAAGTATTCTACAAGGGAAAAATCTATCCGGCAAAAGAAATTAATGCCAAATTTGGATGGGAACCCATCCAACTGGGAGCCAAAGAAGGATTGGCCTTGTTGAACGGTACTCAATTCATGAGTTCTCACGCTGTTTACGCTTTATTGAATGCCTTCAAAGTGGTAAAATACGCTGACATTATCGGGGCGTTATCACTGGAAGCATACGACGGACGTATCGACCCGTTCTTACCACAAATTCACGAGGCCCGTCCTCATCCGGGACAAATTGAAACGGCTCGCAATATCCGCACCTTACTGGAAGGTTCAGAATTCCAGAAAATGGAAAAAACTCACGTGCAAGACCCGTACTCTTTCCGCTGTATGCCGCAAGTACACGGGGCAGTGAAAGACACCGTGGCTTACGTGGCCTCTGTCGTTGAACGGGAAATCAACTCGGTAACCGACAACCCGACGATTTTCATGGAGGACGATTTGATCATTTCCGGGGGTAATTTCCACGGAGAACCGCTAGCACTGGTATTAGATTTCTTGAGCATCGCTATTGCCGAATTGGGTAGTATCTCAGAAAGACGGGTATATCGTTTGATTGCCGGAGATCGTAAAACACCTGAATTCCTCGTTGCCAATTCCGGCTTGAATTCCGGTTTCATGATCCCGCAATACGCCGCTGCCGCTATTGTTAGCAAGAACAAACAATTGTGTTCCCCGTGTTCCGTGGACTCCATCCCGTCCTCCAACGAGCAGGAAGACCATGTCAGCATGGGTGGTAATGCCGCAACCAAGACCGTGAAAGTGATCGAGAACGTGGAACGCGTGTTAGCTATCGAATTGATGAACGCCGCACAAGCCATCGATATGCAACGTCCGACGAAAACATCAGAATATCTGGAAAACTTCTTGGCTGAATTCCGTACCATCGTACCGTTCAACAGCCAAGACCGGGTAATGTACCAAGACATTGAGGCTGCCGTTGAATTCTTGAAACAAGGAGAATTTGCTAACTTCGAATAAATCAATATAGTGATATGAAAAAAGCCGGTGAAAACCGGCTTTTTTCATATCATTATTCGACTTTAACCCACTTCACGGCATCTGCAATGATTATTTGGTAACAAGTAACATTTGTATTTCTTCTTAACATTCTTGTTTTTATTACCGGTTGCAAATCAGTTCCACCCTTATCACTTAATCGTACAAAGTAGTCCCCCTCACGGAACTCATATGTTCCCAACTCAATCCATCCCGGAGTTTCCTCGTTCAGATCCAGCTCTACATAAGTATCTCCTTCCTCCGAAAATACTTGATAATACAACCTTGCATTTTTCAAAAAGGACCCCAAGAAGGTTGCATACAAAGATTCAGGGACATGAGCGACAACACGATATTTTCCCGGTTCTTTAATCTTCACCATCCACTCGGCATACTCTTCCCCAATCCCAGCCTTTTTACAGTAAGCACTCTTTATTTTATGCCCATATAAAGAAGAAGAAATTGAAAGAATCCATTCATCACCCACATCCTCCACATTCTGGTACTCTCGTTCTTCTTGAAGATGTTCGCCCCATTTCTTACGCTTATCCTTTCCCACCAAACGGAAACCGACATCTTCATTATCCACAACAATTTCATTCGGCGATAACCTAAAACTACTACTATCAGCATCTCTAATTCCTTCCCAATCCCACTCTGTTTTCTCTGTATCATTGTACATTATAGAAATTCTATCAGGTAAATTACAACATAAACCCAGTTCCACGGAAAAACTCGGTATAGTATAGTTCCTCACTCGAACCTCTTTACAACTTTTCGCTGGAATTAAAAAATAGTTCGGTCGTTGCCGACGTAATTTCTGATCATACCCATCCACCTTTAGTATACCATCGACATCCGAAGGATTATATACCTTACAATACCCTAAGGGAATATCATTATAAGATTCCATTTTCAAGTCTTGAACAAACAAGATTGGTAATCGATTATCATCATAGTAGCGATCCAACAGACTATCTATATTCACATTGAATTGATCTTTAAATTCACGAGCAAAAACATCAAAATCAACTCGTTGATAAGAATGACGTTTTACAAAATCCTCGATAAAATCCCACATATACATCATCTCTACCCGAGTCGCAATTAATGAATTGATATGCTCTCTTTTCTTTTTGAGCATCATGTATTCAACCGGATTATCCCTATCCATCAATGCTCCACGCAAGCTTTTTCCATCCCAATATTGAATGATTTTCACCTTTTCATTTAATGATAAATGATCTTTAGACTGACCGGAAAACCGCATCTCGTATATCAAATCTCCAATACAAGGAAACTTATCCGAATATATTGTGGCTCGAAATTCCTGATACATAGGCATAATATTATAAATCGGTTCGAAAAAACGATTTATCACGTTTGACCGCAGTACAACCCCTTCTCTCTCAAGAACTCTCTCGGTCTTTATTACTTTCAAAATATCCTTCATCGACCTATAGGATTCGGTAAAAAGTTTCTCCGGGAAGAACACAAATTCAGGTTGTACGAAATTACTTCCCAATTGGCCCTGTCTAAGATAAGCTCTAAAATTCAATGGTATTTCGACTATCGACAAACGATTCGTTGGAAGTGAATTTCCTATTTGATGTTTCAACATTCCCAACTGATCAGATATTAATAATCTCAAGGAATCTGACGACAAACGATGATCTTTAACCCAAAAATCATGCCCCGGGAAATAATATACCCCGAATGAAAGTGAATCAACGGTTATCGTCTTCTGTTCATAATCCCCTATACATAAACTGAGACGAGGCAACGGATGAGCATTGGAATAACTAATCCCTTTTTCATTTCTCTCCATGCAGCCTTGAGAAATAACAGCCTTACCTTCTTGCCCTTCCACCTCCAATTGATAATCCGTGAAATCGAAATCTTTCATTGAAGGCATTTGCAGGTTCACTGGTGGTACTGCCGATAAATACCACAAACATTCGGGCAAAAGAATTGTATATTTATTCCCAACATGGGCAAAACGTCCTCCATTACTATACAGTTCATGCCGGGTTTTAGGCATCTTCCCCGATGGATCAGCAGAAAACGGAAGAACTCCCATTCGCGTATTATGATATTCTTCATCAGATAGTTCTAAATAACAAATAGCCTCATCAATTGTTCCCTCATATTCTACCCGCAAAGGTAATTCCTCCCCACACTCCATTTTCCGATTCATGACGACCACGTGTCCTTCTCGATTATAAGCCAACTCCTGCCCTTCACTTGTCAAAGAAACAATGCCTAATCCGGGATTCAAATAAAGTATCGGGGAGTCTATCGGTTGCTTACTCTTATTCACCAGAAGTAAAAGACTTTTAACGTTCAGCCTGTTCCCGGATTGTTTATACACCATACGGTTGGAGACAATCTGGACCCGATCATTCTTCATATATTTTTCCTGAGCAATCCTGAATCTTACACGTCGTTGATTTATATCCAGGTAAGTATTCAAATATAATGTACCCGCTAAGATTCCCAATAGGACGAAACCACCCGCTAAGATTCCCAATACTTTCCGAAAAGCAGAACGTTTATCATCCATACGTTTCATTAACAGCATCGACAAAAATATCAGACCGACTCCACAAGAAAAGTATGCCAAGCGATGTAACAGGAAGATCCCGATATTGGCAAAACCGATTGCATCAGAAAATAACAACGGCTGGGAACGAGCCCATGGATCAAACATTCCATATAATGTCCACGGAGCGGCAAAATAACACCCGATGAACCCAATTATCAAAAGCAATAATGCCAGATAATGATTACGAATCAACATCGCAACAAACAACGAGATTCCAAGAACAAACACCAAGGCAGGGAAAGTCAACGTCAATAAATAAAACAAATAGAGAAATGGATTAAAAGCTACCGTCTCCATGAATAACAAATGAATCATGATAGCGATTCCTATTGAAACAAGATTCAACAAGAGACAGATCTTCATTACTCCCCATATCTTTCCAAACATATACTCCACGTTTGTCTCGGAACGACTTAAAAAGGTTTCATTGGTACCTAACTGCCGATCCCTCCAGACAAATTCCACCCCGACAAAGATAACCAATAAAGATTGTAACAAATTGAACAACCATGCGTTCATGTAAGGTACCGTAGCAGATAAAGCAGATTCCACCCATACAGTGGAATCTACTTGTAAATACCATTGTACACCTGTAATTCCAAAAACAATACAAATAAGAAAAATCCAAAACAACAAATGTCGCCGAATGATCTTTCTCTCATAACTTGCAATTAGTCGAATTTTATCAAGTGCCATACTTTATTGGTTTTAATTGAAATTCAAACAACGGAGCGAATTGAATCCCGTTTAAAAATAACGGTGTACGATCTTTATCGCTTTAGAACGAGACATCTCACCGGGGCTTGTTCCAAGAATACCCTCCGGGATCGGAGTTTTATGGCGCTCGAAATGTTTCTTCCACAAGGGACTGGTTTCCCCCGTCTCCTTGTCTTTAAATGACATTGGAGTCGCCTTGAAAATCGGCTTCCCGTTAGGACGCAAAAAAGCCAAATAGATGATCTCACTACAATAATATTTATCATTATCCGGTAAAAACACGTAATCATAAGGTTTCCCTAAAAATGACTTCAATATTTCTATCGCACGGGGAATGGACTTCTGATATTTCGGTTTCAGCCTCCCGACCACAACCAACGGATTCCCGTTCACGGATTTAGCCTGTTTAAGAAATTTTTCTAACGGGGTTTTACAAACATCGGGCTGAGTGGCCTCCAACACGAAAACCTGTCCGTCCTCAACCAGCACAACCCCGACATGGGAAAAGTTCAAGTCATCCAAACTGGTTGTCACGTTTTCGATTGCCTTCACAAAAGAGGTTCGAGCCTTATTGGTCTGAAACAGGATATCTCCTGTTTTCAGATCAAAAGGTTTTTGGGCGTAAAGAGCTATCGTTAGTAACAAAACGCCCAAGCTTAATATAATTTTTTTCATCATGCTGTCATTATTTACGATTCGGGAAAATAAGTACGGCAATAAAACCATAAATTCCACATACCAATGTCACGGCCAGATCCAAATAATTAAATAAATTCCGCATACTCCGTTTATGGTACAACTTGATACAGAGTAACAATAAGGTTAACGCTATATTCAAATAAATAAACCGTTGCATATCATAGGCCTCCACTTTCAACTTTTTGGCTCCATCACGGGTGAAACGAGCTTTAAAGGGGAATACATAGTTCTCTCTCTGTCCCACTTTCGAATTTTCGTAGAGAGGATAAACCAATGTTTCGGAAGCCAGCAAATTATGCTCCTTGTCCACCACGTAAATTTTTACACGATCCAAACCGTACAATTGATAGGTATAAAAGAAAAGATCCTCACTCATCGTAATCAGACTCCCATAGTCCTTGTAATCATATATCGGGAGCTGGAAGAAACTATAATCTTTGATACGCATCAAATAGATGTTATAGTTCTGATCGTACACGTATCCATAATTTACATTATCCACGAGACAATTCATTCCATTTACCTGCATACCGACAGGAAGAGGTATTTTATGACATTGAGGTTCTCCATCATACA
>ERZ833963.2237-NODE-2237-length-19228-cov-6.249518_pt1 | contig 19228 bp, 15 predicted proteins | sample MGYA00519693_ERZ833963 | MGnify/ENA primary metagenome ERZ833963 (study PRJEB31850, sample SAMEA3708748) | human gut metagenome | biome: human gut; feature: human-associated habitat; material: faeces | place: China | collected 2014 ... | reverse complement strand
CATCACCCGCGAGCAGATGGCCGTCCTCCTCTACGGCTACACCGAAAAGTATGCGCCGGCCTACCTCGGCGGCGCAGCATCGCTCAACAGCTTCCCCGATGCCGCCAGCGTCTCCAACTGGGCATACGCCGCCATGAGCTGGGCCGTCGGCAACGGTCTCATCTCCGGCATCGCGAGCAACGGCGCCGACTATCTGGCCCCGAGCGGCGGTGCCACACGCGCGCAGATCGCAGCCATCATGATGCGCTACTGCCGCCTCACCGGCCTGTGACCGACGCACTGCTCACCGCAAAAGCCAATACACCTGCCCCGGGAGCGTTCTGCTCCCGGGGGTTTGTGCACTTGCAGAACGCAGAGCAGGCGGCGGGTCTTGGCGCGTGCAGGGCAAAAGCGCAGCAGGATGCCGCTTTGCCGTACACTTGTGCGCATAGGGAAGAACAGCACCGAAAAACGGGAAAACCAATCCGTAGTTAACATAACATCGTTAATTGCACCCCATTTGTGTTGAAAAGTCTGTTGATAATGTGGAGAATCGGTTTCCATAATGCCGTTTCACCCTGTGAAAGCCGTCGACCGGCGCGCAATTATGCAACATTTTGTCGGATTACGCGGTGCTGGTTGAGATATTTCAACCAGAAACAAAGCGGTTTCGGAAAATTGGATGAAAATGTTCAAAGTGTTACACTCTATAAAATTTGTCACTTGCGTTTTGATACTTTTTCCGTTACAGTATTACCTGTAACCGGCAATACCAACCATCCGGTGCCGTCTGTTGTGTGGGACGGCGGCGGAAATCTGACGAAAGGGGTAAAGGAATATGCTGTATGGTGCTCTGGAACTGGCTGCGAAGATCCTTGGCATCTGCGAGGAGTATGAGGCGCAGGCCATCGTGCAGGAAATTGCAAACTCGCTGACCATGCCCATCTGACGATGGAATATCCCGACACCCGAGGCTGAGGCCTCGGGTGTTTTTTATAGTGTTTGCCCGCTCCCGGAAGCGCCGACAGCCTCACCGCTCTGCGACGCCGGTGTATTGGAACACATAGTCCACGGCGCGGTTGCTCACGCGCTCGAGCGACTCGTATGTGCTGCCGCCGATGTGGAAGGTGGCGATGAAATTGTCCAGATGGATGAGCGGATCATCGCTCGCCGGCGGCTCGTGCGCGAACACGTCGCTCGCCGCGGCGCGGATCTGCCCCGTGGTGAGCGCGACGTAGAGATCGTGCTCGTTGACGATGCCGCCGCGCGAGGTGTTGACGAGCAGCAGCTCCGGATTCGCCGCGGCGAACACCGGCGCGTTGATGAGGTCGCGCGTGGCATCGCAGAGCGTGATGCTCACGTTCACGAAGTCCGAGCGCCGGAAAAGCTCCGGCAGGGTCTCGACCTGTTCGTAGCCCCACGCGGCACATTCGGCGGCCGTGCGGCGCGGATTCCAACACAGGACGCGCACATCGAACGCCGCGCGCAGAGTGTCCGCCACGCGGTGGGCGATGTTGCCCGTGCCGACAAGGCCAAGCGTGCGGCCGGTCATCTCATGGCAGACAAATTCCTCCGCGCCGAAGTGGTCGAAGCGTCCGGCGCACAGGCCGTTATTGACAAATTTCAGCTGCCGGTTGAGCGCCAGCAGATCCGCCACGGCCAGCTCCGCGACGGCCGGCGCGCCGAGGCCCGGCACATTCGGCACCGGCACGCCGAACTCGGCGGCGGCAGCGGTGTCGATCGTGTCGCGGCTGACGCCGTGCATGGCGATGACTTTCAGATTCGGCGCGTGCGCGATGACCGCGCGCGGCACGACCGCGCGGCGGATGACCATGGCGGCGAGCCGCTCGGGATGGTCGAAATTGTCCACGATCTCAAAATGGCGCGCCAGCCTTGCATACGCCGACGGCGCGATGTGTTCACTCAGATAAACATCCACAATGTATGCCTCCCGGGTACAGATGGGAAACGGTCAGCCTCTGCGACCGCAGATCTGAACACGATCATACTACACCGGCGTCAGTGAGGCAAGACGAAACCTTCGGGAGCAAAGCGTTCAAAGCGCAAAAAAGCTCCTCCGTATGTCTGCATACGGAGGAGCTATCTGATTTCGTGTGCTGCCGCTCCGGCGTGGAATTTAACCGCGTCCATTTCCGCCGCCGCGGCGGCGGCCGCGCGAACGGTCGTTATAGAGACGGTTGCCGGCCATGCGGCTGTCCGACTCCTGCATGAACTGCTTGAGCCGGTCCTCGAACGCGGCGTCCCCGCTCGGGCCGCTGACCTGCCCCGCCGGCTGGGCCGGACGGTTGGGGCGCGCAGCACGCGGTGCGCCGCCGTTATTGGGGCGGCTGCCGCCGGGACGTCCGCCATTCATCGGGCGGTTGTTCGGACGGGCGGGCGCTTCCTCCGCCTTCTTGATGGACAGGTTGATCTTCCCGTCCGGCGTCACGGCCAGCACGCGCACCTTCACCTTGTCGCCCAGCTTCAAAAACTCATTGACATCGCTGACGTAGGTGTTGGCGATCTCGGATATGTGCACCAGACCGCTCTTGCCGTCCGGCAGACTCACAAACGCGCCAAACTTCGTGATACCGGTAACGGTACCTTCCACAACTGCTCCGACTTCCACCTGCATACGGTTCGTTTCTCCTTGCTCAATCACTCGTGTCGTAAAAAATCTTCTCACCGGGCTTGACCAGACCGAGTTTTTCCCGCGCGACCGATTCGCGCATGTCATCGTCGTCGCTGTGGTCGATCTGATATTGCAGCTCGGCATTGGACTGGGTCATCTCGGACACCTGCTGCTGCAGAGCCGCGGCGCGGTCCTGAAGCTGTGCCGTGCGCTGATGTACCACGACCAGACTGATGAGTGCGTACACCATCAGCGCCGCGATAACCAGTTTGGTAAATATGCTTGCCTTCTTGAATTTCACGGTCGGCAGTACCTCCCCCCGGATCGTATCTGCGTCCAGTAATACAGCCTATTCTAAAACATCTGCGGCGAGATTGGAAGTGTTTTTTTGCAAAAAACAGAACTTTTTTTATGAATTTTCTTCCCGGAGCCGTGATCTGGCGCATTTTTCGCGCGCACAGACGTCCAAATCGCTCCAGCTGCGGGAAAATGTGCCCGCTGAGCCAGAGAAAGTAGCACGTCCAGCCGCCGGCGATGGCCGCGAACAGGAACAGGCGCACCTGCCCGTCGCCGGCCGTCATGCCAAGCAGGAACACGGCCCCGAGCGCAAGCAAGCAAAACACGCCGTCGAGCAGCGCGCGGAAAACCGCGCTGCGCGCATGGCGGCGCGGCACGCGCAGCACATCAAACGCCAGCCCGAGCGCCGCGCCGAGCCCGAGCCCGAGCATGAGCTGCGCAAGCTGACCGAGCAGCGACAGCTTCATCCGCCAAACAGGCGCGACCAGAAACCGCCGCCTGACACCGTCTCCTCCGTGTAATCGAGCGCGTCAAACGCGCCGTCGATCGCAAGCTCCCCCGTGTCGATCGCAAGCCGGCCGACGCGCAGCCCCTCGCCGTGCACGGTGAGCATCCCGCGCGACGTGCGCATGGACACCTCCGTGTCGTCAAAGCGCACGACCTCGTCCACTCCCGTAACGGTCAGATGGCTGCGCTCGTCGAGCGTGACCGCGTGCGGCCGGCGCTGCGGCACGGCCTTTTTGTCCTCATATGGCATGGCGCTCCCCTCCTGCTGCGTTTGCTACCACAGTATGCGCGCGCAGCCGGCGGTATGCATGGAAAACCGCCAACTATGTTCGTTATGTAAACCATATTAAAACTGTATCCGCAGAAAATCAGGGCGTCCCGCGACGGGACGCCCTGATTTGTTTTCGTTATGTCAACCGAGATCCGCACGCAGCGCATTGCTCAGCGCGGCAAACTGCGCCAGCTCGAGCGTCTCGCCGCGCACGCGCGCATCGAAGCCGCAGGCGGCGACCGCCGCGGCGGCGCGCGCCTTGTCGCAGCCGGGAACACCGGCCGCGAGCGCATTGATGAGCGTCTTGCGGCGCTGGCTGAATGCCGCGCGCACGATGGCGAACAGCAGCGCTTCATCCTGCACGTCTGCCGGCGGTGCGCTGCGCATACGCAGCCGCACGACGGTGCTCGTGACCTTCGGCGCGGGGACGAAGCAGTGCGGCGGCACATCGAACAGCAGCTCAAGCTCGGCATACCACGCGGTCAGCACGGTCAGCAGACCGTAATCCGCCGTTCCCGGCCGGGCGCAGAGCCGGTGTGCGGCCTCGCGCTGGATCATGACCGTGACGGTGTCGAAGCATCCGGCGGTGAGAAACGCCGTGATCAGCGGCGTCGTGACATTATACGGCAGGTTTGCGCACACGACCGGGCGCAGGCCAGGGAAGCGCTCGGCCACCAGCTGCGGCAGATCGAGCGCGAGCACGTCGCCAAAGACGAGCTCCACGTTCGGATAGGCGGCGAGCGTCTCGGCCAGCACGGGGCGCAGCCGCTCGTCCAGCTCGACCGAGACGACCTTGGCCGCGCGCTGCGCGAGCTGCTCGGTCAGGCAGCCGATGCCGGGGCCGACCTCGAGCACGCCGGTGTGCGCGTCCGCGCCGGAGGCGTCGGCGATGTCGGCCGGGACCCATGCGGCCGTCAGAAAATTCTGCCCCATGGACTTGGAAAAGCGGAAGTCATGCCGCGCGAGCAATGTGCGGATGTCCGCAGGATTCGTCAGCTCCATACGCACCTCACTTCAGCAGCTTCTCAAACGCCTGACGGCGCGGATCGTGCCCCGGCTCGTCACACAGGATGTTGCCGCAAAAGCGGTAGCCATGGCGCTCGAGGAGCTTTTTCTGCGCGCCGTTGTGCCGGTGCGTATCGACGCGGATGGCGTGCGCCCCGCTTTCGCGCGCGCGCTGCTCCGCCGCCTGCATGAGATGGTCGGCCATGCCCGTGCCGCGCCAATCGGCTGCAACGGCGTTGCGGTGCAGCACGGCGGCATGGTCACGGTCCGAGCGCCAGCGCCCGTCCGTGAGTGCGTCATAGGCGGGGTCGGGCGTGCGGCTGAGCGTGAACATGGCGGCGACAGCGCCCTGATACGTGAGCACATGGCACGTGCCGGCCGTGATGTCGGCAGAAAACGTGTCCGCGTTCGGGTAATCGCCCTGCCACTGGTCGACACGGTGGCGGCGCAGATAGTTGCGCGCCTGCTGCGCGATGGCAAGGATGGCCGGAAGGTCGTCCTCCGTCGCGGCACGGCAGACGGGCGGCTGCGTGAGCTGCGGGCGGCTGCGGTCACGCCGGATCTTATCGAGCAGGCGCTGCTCGTCCGGTGTGGGCGGCGTTTCCCGAAGGAGCTCCGGGCGCTTTACGAGCGTGCGCTCCAGACTCTGCCGCGTGCGCCACGCTTCAATTTCGGCGTGATTGCCGCCGCGCAGCACCTCGGGCACGGTGCGCCCCTCCCACGTCTCGGGACGGGTATACTGCGGGTACTCGAGCCGGCCTGCCCAATGGCTCTCGCCGGTGTAGCACTCGGTGTCCGACAGCACGCCCGGCACCATGCGGCAAACACAGTCCGTGACGACCATCGCGCCAAGCTCACCGCCCGTGAGCACAAAGTCGCCGATGGACAGCTCCTCGTCCACGCACGCCTCGATGAAGCGCTCATCCACGCCCTCATAGTGGCCGCAGACGAGCACGAGCTGGTCATAGTCGGCCTTGAGCTGGCGCGCCTTCGCCTGCGTAAACGTCTGCCCCTGCGGGGAGAGGTAGATCACGCGGCGGCGCGCAGCGGGTACATCGGAATCGGCAAGCGCCGCGTCGAGACAGCTCTTGAGCGGCTGCGCCATCATGACCTGACCCCAGCCGCCGCCATAGGGGTAGTCGTCGACCTGCTTCTGGCGGTTTTCGGTATAGTCGCGGATCTGGTGGCAGCGGATGTCGAGCAGACCGCGCGCCTGCGCCCGGCCGAGAATGCTCTCGCCGAGCATGGCACGCATCGTGTCGGGAAAGAGGGTGAGAATGTCGATGCGCACGCGCTCACATCCCTTCGATCAGGTGCACGACCATACGCCCGGCAGCCGGGTCGATGCTGCACACGAACTCCGGCCGGTCGGGGATGAGCACCTCACGCGCACCCTGCACGACATAGACGCTGCCGCGCGGCAGGTCGAGGATCTCGCGCAGCGTGCCGAGCGGCTCGCCCGCATCGGTCTCGACGGCGATGCCGATCAGATCCTGCTGAAAATACTGCCCGTCCGGCAGCGTGACATCCGCGCGCGCGATGGACACGACGCGGTTTTTGAGCGTCATGGCGGCGTTGACATCGTCATAGCCCGCAAACTTGACGACGAGCATCCCCTTGTGCACGCGGCTGTGCGCGACGCGCACGGGTGCGCCGTCGATATAAAACGTCCGGAAGCCGAGCAGGAACGCCGCGTCATCCGCCCACGGCTGGATGCGCACCTCGCCGCGCACACCGTGCGTGTTGACGATCTTTCCTGCCTCCAGATACGGTTTTTGCATAGTTATTGCCCCCTTTTTGGGTGTAGGTGCAAAAAACGCACTGCACGGGTGCAGCGCGTTTCCTGCGTCAATCCATGATCTCCACGGAGACTTTCTTGCCCTTTCTCTGGGCGACAGCCTTCATCAGGATGCGGATCTCTTTGACGATCCGTCCCTGACGGCCGATGACCTTGCCCATATCGCCGTCGGCGACGCGCACTTCAAACACGGTCTCGCCGTTGGCCTCGCGCTCGGTCACAGAGACCTCGTCCGGTTTTTCCACGAGGTTCTGCACAATATAGGTCAGAAGTTCTTTCATCTTTGGGGTCTCTCCTTATTCGGCTGCGAGGGCCTTCTTGAGCAGCGCACGAACGGTATCCGTCGGCTGTGCACCGTTGGCGAGCCAGTAGTTGGCGCGCTCGGCGTCGACGACGATCTTCTTGTCTGCGCTCAGCGGATCGTAAGTGCCGATCTCCTCAATGCATCTGCCGTCACGTGCGAAACGGGAATCCGCCACCACGACGCGGTAAAAGGGAGCCTTCTTAGCGCCCATTCTGCGAAGTCTGATCTTGACCATGTATCTTCACCTCCATAAATAATCTCTGTATCTCCAGCTCCCTGCGGGAGCTTGGAACCTGTTTAGAATCCGAAGGGACGGCCACCGCCGCCGCCGAACAGATTGCCCAGACCGCCCAGTCCGCCGCGGCCGCCGCGCTTCATGCGCTTCATAGCCTTGCTGTTGCCGGACATCTGGCGCACCAGCTGCTGCATGAGATCAAACTGCTTGAGCAGCTTATTGATCTCGACTACGCTCGTACCCGCGCCCGCCGCGATGCGCTTTTTGCGGCTGGAGTTGAGGATACCCGGGTTGTCGCGCTCGCCGGGAGTCATGGACTGGATGATCGCCTCGATGCGGCCCATGGCCTTCTCGTCGACGTTCGCGCCCGAGAGCGCCTTCGCGTCCATGCCGGGGATCATGCCGGCGATATCCTGCAAGGAACCCATGCCCTTGAGCTGCTGGAGCTGGTCGTAGTAATCAGTGAGCGTGAAGCGGTTTTGCCGCAGACGCTCCGCCATCTCCTCGGCCTTCTTCTGGTCAAGGTTCTGCTCGGCCTTTTCGATGAGCGTGAGCACATCGCCCATGCCGAGGATGCGCCCGGCCATGCGGTCGGGGTGGAAGGGCTCGATCTGGTCGAGCTTCTCGCCGATGCCGGCGAACTTGATGGGCTTGCCGGTCAGCGCCTTGATCGACAGCGCGGCGCCGCCGCGGGCGTCACCGTCGAGCTTGGTGAGCATGACACCGGTGATGTCGAGCGCATCGTCAAAGGCCTGCGCGGTCGCAACCGCGTCCTGACCGATCATCGCGTCGATGACGAGCAGGATCTCCGCCGGTTCGACGGCGGCCTTGATGTTCTGCAGCTCGGTCATGAGCGCCTCATCAATGTGCAGACGGCCGGCCGTGTCGAGAAAGACGAGGTCGTTGCCGTATTTTTTCGCGTGCTCGATGCCGGCCTTTGCGATCTCGACCGGATCGCCCTGACCCATCTGGAACACGGGAATATCGAGCTGGCGGCCGACGGTCTCAAGCTGCTGGATGGCTGCGGGACGGTACACGTCGCACGCGACGAGCAGCGGACGCTTGCCCTGCTTGCGCATGAGGCCGGCGAGCTTGGCGCCGTTGGTGGTCTTACCCGCGCCCTGCAGGCCGACGAGCATGACGACGCTCGGCGAATGGGAGCTGATGTTCAGCTTCTGATTCTCGCTGCCCATGAGGGCGGTGAGCTCTTCGTTGACGATCTTGATGACCATCTGCGCGGGCGAGAGGCTCTCGAGCACATCCGCACCCGTCGCGCGCTCGGTCACCTTGCGCACAAAGTCCTTGACGACCTTGAAGTTCACGTCCGCCTCGAGCAGCGCGAGCTTGACCTCACGCATGGCCTCCTTCACATCGGCCTCCGTGAGCCGGCCCTTGCCGCGCAGGCGTTTGAACGCCTCGGTCAGCTTGTCCGACAGGGATTCAAATGCCATGGTATCTATCCTTTCAGATCCTGAAGCTGCCGCAGCGCCTGCTCGGCCAGCGGCCGGGCGTCGCCGCCGACACAGTCGCGCAGCTTCGTGAGCGTATTCTCCAGCGCGGCCGCGGCCGTGCGCTGCGCGGCAAAGCGCTGCACCAGACCGAGCCTGGACTCTGCATCGCGCAGCGCGGCGTCCGCACGGCGGATGTTGTCCCACACGCCCTGACGCGAAATGCCGCTGCTGGCGGCGATCTCCGCCAGAGAGAGGTCCTGATTATAATGGAGGTCGTAATACTCGCGCTGCTTTTCCGTGAGCAGCTCGCCGTAAAAATCGAACAGCATCGTGCGCCACACGGTCTCGTCCGGCATTGCAAGTCCCTCCCCGCTGTAAACCGTTTTCCCTTTACAGCATGGGTAGTATACGCCACCGCCGCGCGGGTGTCAAGTATTTTTTCTTGTCACCGCATAGTTTCTTTTCCGCGCGGGCAACATTTTGGTACTGCAAACCGTTTTTGGAGGGATCTTCATGGCCGAAACCAATGCCGCCGCCCTGTGTAAGGCGGGGCGGCGCGATGCCCAAGCCCTGACCGTGACCGGCCGCCGCCGTGCGCACACCGGCAGCATCCGGCACGCTGCACGCACGCTCGCACACGCGGCAAAAACCGTCACGCCCGAGACGCCGAACGGCGCGTGGCTGCGCGACAACCGGACTCTTGCCCGCGCCGCCGCAAGCGACGCCGCAGCCGCGCTGCGCCATGCGCATACGCTGCGTGCATCCGGCGCGCAGACCGTGCTGCACGCCTGCTGTGCGGGGCTGCTGCGCGCCTGCGGCAACGCGCTCACGCCCAAGGCTGCGCAGGCATATCTCGCCGGCTTTCAGGACGTGCTTCCGCTCGAGACGGCGGAGCTTGCGCTGCTCGTGCCGGGGCTGCAGGCGGCGGCAGTCTGCGCGCTGGCAGACACCTATGCACATGACGGAGCTGCCGCGCCCGCGCTCTTCACGTCGCTGCGTGCGCTCGGCACGGCCGCGTGGGCAGCGCTCACCGAGCGGTGCGATCGCGTGGGGCGCATCCTCGCGCGCGATCCGGCGGGCGTCTACCCCACGATGGACGCAGCCACACGTGCTTACTACCGGCAGACCGTGGCGCGGCTGGCGCGGCGGACAGGCCGGGCGGAGATCGACATCGCCGAGGACGTGCTCGCGCGCGCGCAAAGCGGCGAGGGTGCGCGGCGGCACGTGGGCTGGTTTTTGCTGCGCGAGGTGCTCGGCGCACCGGAAAAGCACCGTGACGGCACGTGGTACATCGCAGCCGTCATCGTAGGGACGCTGGCCTTGTCACTGCTGCTGGGCTTTGCGACCGGGAGCGTGTCGGGCGCGGTGCTGCTGCTGATCCCGGTGTCGGAGGTGGTCAAGGGACTGCTGGACGCAGTGCTGCTGCGCGTGACAAAGCCGTGCTTCGTGCCGCGGCTGGCGCTGCGGCGCGGCATCCCGCCGGAGGGCAGGACGCTGTGCGTCATCGCGGCGCTGCTCACCTGCCCCGACGATGCGCACGCGCTCACCGCGCGGCTGGAGGAATACGCGCTGTGCAACCGCGATGCGGGCGAGCAGCTCCTGTTCGGGCTGCTGGCAGATCTTCCGGAGGCGGCGCAGGCACACAGGGCCGGCGACGAGGCGATCCTGCATGCGGCGCACACGGAGATCGAGGCGCTCAACGCACGCTATGGCGGACGGTTTTACCTCTTCACGCGCGAGCGGGTGCAGACACCCGACGGGAAATGGAGCGCGTGGGAGCGAAAGCGCGGTGCGCTGCTCCGGCTCGCGCAGCTTCTGTGCGGTGAGGCGGACGCGATGCACTGTGCCGCCGGCGATGCGGCGGCGCTGCGCGGCACGGCGTATCTGCTCACGCTCGACGCCGACACGCGCCTGACACCGGGCGCTGCACGCGCGCTCGTGGGCGCAATGCTCCATCCGCTCAACCGCCCGGTCGTGGACGCGCGGCGCGGCGTGGTCACGCACGGCTACGGTCTGCTGCACCCGCGCATGGCCACCGAGCTGCAGAGCGCACGCGCGAGCGACTGGGCGCGCGTATTCGCCGGTCCCGGCGGCAGCGACCCCTACGGCGGCGTATGCGGGGAGCTGTATATGGACTGCTTCGACCGCGGCGGCTTTTCGGGCAAGGGCATCCTCAACGTGCGCGCGCTGCTCGCCTGCTGCGGCGGCGATGCCCTGCCCGAGCAGCGCATCCTCAGCCACGACGCGCTCGAGGGCGCCTACCTGCACGGCGGCTTTCTCGGCGACGTGGAGCTCACGGACACCTTCCCCGCCGCGCCGCTTGCATGGGGCGCGCGGGCGCACCGGTGGATTCGCGGCGACTGGCAAAACGCGCCGTGGATCTTCTCCCGGCGCGCGCGGGCGCTGCACCCGATCGACCGGTTCCGGCTGGCGGACAGCCTGCGGCGCTCGCTCGTTGCCCCGGCGACGTGGGCAGCCATCTTCCTCGGCTGCGTGCTGCGCTGGCCGGGGCTGCGGCTGGCGGCATATGCCGCGCTGCTGGCGCTGGCGCAGGGGCTCATCTTTGCGCTCGGTCACCCGATCGTACACCCGGCGGACGCGCGCGTGCGCTATCACAGCAGCGTTCTGCCGGGGCTCGCCGCCGCCGTGGTGCAGACGGTGCTGCGGCTGATCCTGCTGCCGTGGGAGGCGGTCCTCAATGCCTCCGCCATCGTGACGGCGCTGTGGCGCATGCTGGTGTCGCACAAAAACCTGCTGCAATGGCAGACGGCGGCGCAGCGGGCGGCAAAGCGCGACGGGCTGGGCGCGTATCTGCGCGCGCTCTGGCCGGCGAGTGCGCTCGGGCTGCTCACGGCCGTGCTCACGCCGAGCCCGACGGGGCTGGCGGCCGGCATCGTGTGGACGCTCTCACCGTTCGTGCTCGCGGCGCTCGGCGCGCCGAACACACCCGGTGCAGCGCCGCTGCAGCACGCGGCGCAGCGGGAACTGCTGGGCTGGGCAAAGGCGACGTGGCACTATTTTGAGACGTTCTGCACCGCCGGGGAGCACTATCTGCCGCCGGACAATGTGCAGACGCAGCCGCCGACCGGCACGGCGCACCGCACATCGCCGACGAACATGGGCTTTGCGCTCTTGTCCGCGCTCTGCGCACACGCGCTGGGCGTGGACAACGGGCGCGGGTTGACTTTGGCAGAGCAGATGCTCACGACCATGGAGCAGCTCCCGCGCTGGAACGGGCACTTTTACAACTGGTATCACACGTGCACGCTGCGGCCGATGCCGCCGCTGTATGTGTCCACGGTGGACAGCGGCAACTGTGCCGCCGCCCTGCTCGCGGCGGCAAACGCCCTGCGCGGCTGGGGGCAGGGCGCGCTTGCGGCGCGGGCACAGGCGCTCTGTGACGGCATGGACTTTGCCCTGCTCTACGACCCGCAGCGCCGCCTGATGCACATCGGCATCGACACCGGCAGCGGCAAGCGCTCCGAGGGATATTACGACCTGCTCGAGAGCGAGGCGCGCCTGACGTCATACTTTGCCGTGGCGCGCGGCGACGTGCCGCGTGAGCACTGGCGCGCCCTTTCCCGCGCACAGGTGCAGCATGAACGCTACCGCGGCTGCGTGTCGTGGTCGGGGTCGGTGTTCGAGTATCTGATGCCGGAGCTGTTTTTGCCGCCGCAGCGTGATTCCCTGCTGTGGGAGAGCGCAAAATTCTGTCTGCGCGTACAGCGGCGGCGCGTGCGCGCGGGGCAGCCGTGGGGCGTGTCGGAGAGCGCGTACTTTGCGCTCGACAGCGCCCTGAGCTACCGCTACAAGGCGCACGGCTGCGCTGCGCTGGCCATGCAGCCGGACATGGACCGTGAGCTCGTGCTCTCGCCGTACAGCGCCTTTCTCGCGCTGGCCGTCGCACCGCGTGCGGCGGTGCGCGATCTGCGCAGATTCGCTGCGCGCGGTCTGCCGGGGCAGTACGGCTTCCGGGAGGCGCTCGACTGCACGCGCGCACGCACGGGCGGCGGCGGGCAGATCGTGCACTGTGTGATGGCGCACCATCAGGGCATGAGCCTGCTGTCAGCGTGCAACGCGCTGTGCGGCGGGCAGGTGCAGCGCTGGTTTCTGGCAGACCCCGCCATGCGCGCGCACATGAGCCTGCTGTCCGAGCGCCTGCCGCTTGGCGCACCGGCGCTGCGCCGGCGTCCGGAGGCGCAGCGCAGCAAGCCCCGCCGCCGCGCCCTGCCGGACTACACGGTCGAGGGCACGGGCGTGGACGCAGAGGCGCCGCGCTGCACGCTGCTCTCCAACGGCACGTACTGCCTCGCCGTGACCGAGTCCGGGCAGAGCTTTGCACGCTGGCACGCGCTGAGCGTCTGCCGCCGGGGGACACGCAGCGACCCCGCCGCCGCGCCGATGCTGTCGCTCGAGACCGGCGGCGTGTACACGCCGCTGCTGCCGGGCACGGCCGATGCGGCGCGGTGGCGCTTTACGGTGCGCGCGGCGCAGTTTTCAACGCGCCACGGCAGCGTGACCGCCGTGCAGACCTTCACCGTACCGGAGCGTGTCAACGGCGAGGTGCGCGCGCTGACGCTCTCGTCCCCCGACGGGATCGACGGCACGGTACGGCTCACATTTGAGGCCGTGCTCGCCCCGTGGGAGGATTATGTCAACCATCCGGCGTTCGCGCGGCTCGGCTTTCAGAGCGTGCTGCGGCGCAATGCGCTGCTGCTGCGCCGGCTCGGGCGCGGCGGGAAGCCGGAGACATGGCTGTGCGCCGCGTGCGACCGACAGGCGGACTTTTACGCCGAAGGGGCGATCCCAGGCTGGCTGCGCGCAGGGTATGTGCAGGTGCGCGTTGCAGTGCACACGCCGCCGGACACGCCGTGGCGCGTGCACTTTGCGCTCGGTGTGGGCGCGCACGAGGACGATGCGTTCGCGGCGGCACAGCGCGCGCTCGTGCTGCCGCCGGAGTCGGCGGCGGCGCTGCCGGGGACGCTGGCGGCGCAGTACGGCATGACGGACGCAGAGCTCGAGGGCGCGATGGCGCACATCTCGCCGCTGCTGTTTCCGACCGCCGCGCCGGATGCATCGGCGCAGCAGCTGGAGCGCCCGGCACTCTGGGCGCACGGCATCTCCGGCGATCTGCCTGTCTGGTGCGCGCGCCCGGAGGCGCACGTGCTGCGGCAGTGGGCGCTGCTGCGCGCGCTCGGCATCGGGTGCGATCTCGCGCTGTGCACCTCCGACGGCGGAGACTACCTCCAGCCGACACGCACAAAGGTGCGCGGAGCGCTCGCGGCGCTCGATCTCGCGCACTGTCTGGATGCGCCCGGCGGCGTGCACCTTGTGCCGGAGGACGCCTTCGCAGACGTGGCGGCGGCCGCTGCCATCCGTCCCGGCATGGCGCACACGCGCTGCACGCTGCCGCTGCTGCCCCCGCCGGGCGACCGGCGGACAATGCCAACCGGCAGCGAGGTGCGCTGGGACGCCGACGGCACGGTCGCCTTCACCGGACTGCCGCCGCGCGCGTGGAGCAACGTGCTCACGAACGGGCGCTTCGGCTTTCTTGCGACCGACGCGGGCACGGGGCATCTGTGGTACCGCAACGCGCACACCGGGCGCATCAACCGCTGGCTGTGCGACCCGTGGGTACTGCGCGGCACGGAGACGCTGCGCATGACAACGCGCACGGGCGCGGTATCGCTCTTTGACGACGACGGGCACGCGCGGGTGGAATACGGCTTCGGCTGGGCGGCGTGGGAGCGCACCGTGGACGGGATGTCCGTGCGCGTGACGGCATTCGTACCCGAGGATGCGAACGCGCGCGTGCTGCTCATCGAGTGCGCGGGGCACGCGCGCATCACATGGCATACCGACCTCGTCTGCGCCGGGCGCGACGCGGACGCCCCCGCCGTGGTGACAGCGTATTCCGGCGGCGTGTTCACGGCCGAAAACGCGCGCACAGACACGCCCCTGCGCGTCTGCGCGGCGGCGGGTATGCCGCTCACGGGGTGGACGTGCGACCGGTTCTCGTTCCTGCGCGGGCAGATGGACCGGCGCGTGGGCGCAGGGCTGAGCCCCTGCTTTGCGCTCGAGGGCATCGTCGAGCGGCAGGGCGTGCTCGTGTGCGGGTGCGACACGCGCGCAAACCTCCTGCGCCTGACGCAGCCGGACGAGGCCGTGCGCGCGCTGCACCGGGTACGTGAGCGGTGGCTGGGCGCGGTGTCGCGCCTGTGGATCACGACGCCGGACGAAGCCATGAAGCGCTATCTCGGCGGCTGGGCGGCATATCAGGCACTGTGCTGCCGGCTGATGGCGCGCACGAGCCTGTACCAGAACGGCGGCGCATTCGGCTTCCGCGACCAGCTTCAGGACGCGGTGAATCTGCTGCTGCTCGACAGCAAGCCCGCGCGCGAGCAGATCGGGCGCGCGTGCGCGCACCAGTTTTCCGCCGGGGACGTGTGCCACTGGTGGCACACGGGTTTCGGGGTCGAGCACGGCGTGCGCACGCGCATCTCGGATGACCTGCTGTGGCTGCCGTGGGCTGTGTGCGAGTATGCGCAAAAGACCGGCGACACGCAGATCCTGAGCGCGGAGTACCCCTTCCTTGCGGGCGAGGAGCTGACGGAGCACGAGCGCGACCGCTACCAGCCGCTCACACCGGGGACGGAGACCGGCACGGTGCTCGAGCACTGCCGCCGCGCCTTTATGCGCGTGCTCGCGCGGGGTGTGGGCGCGCACGGCCTGCTGCACATCGGCACCGGCGACTGGAACGACGCCTTCGACCGTGTGGGCGCGCAGGGGCGCGGCGAGAGCGTATGGCTGACGTGGTTTTTCGCCGTCACGGCGCGGAAATTTGCCGCCCTCATCGGCGGACACGCGGCCGAGCAGCTCACCCTTGCCGCCGACCGCTGCACGCGCGCGGCCGAGGCCGCGTGGGACGGCGCGTGGTATCGCCGCGGCTACTATGACGACGGGCAGCCGCTCGGCTCTGAAAAAAGCGGCGAGTGCCGCATCGACGCGATCGCGCAGGCGTTCGCGGCCTTTGACACACACGCCGACCCCGCGCACGTGCACGCGGCGCTCACAAGCGCCGTGGAGCAGCTCTTCGACCGGGAGCACAACGTGGTGCGGCTGTTTGACCCGCCCATCACACGGCGCACGCCAGAAACGGGCTACGTGCGCAGCTACGGCGCGGGGCTGCGCGAAAACGGCGGGCAGTACACCCACGGCGCGCTGTGGCTAGCCATGGCGCTGCTGCGCACGGGGCGCACGGACGAGGGCGCGCAGATCCTGCGCGCAGTGCTGCCCGCGGCGCACGACCCGGCGCGCTACGAGGGCGAGCCGTATGTGCTCGCGGCCGACGTTGCCGCCGGGGACAACGCCGGTGTGGCCGGCTGGACATGGTATACCGGCGCGGCGGGCTGGTATCTGCGCATCACGGCGGAGGAGCTGCTGGGGCTGCATCTGCGCGGCGGTGTGCTCTACCCCGAGCCGCGGCTGCCGGCCGGCTGGCCGGAGTGTACCGTGCGCTGGCGCGACGGAGCGGGTCTGCTGCACACCGTCCGCCTGCGGCCCGCCGGCGTGACCGTGGACAATGCGCCCTACGACGGCGGCGGCATCGGCAAAAAACGGCCGAAACCCTATTCCCAAGATAGGTAAGGCATGATATAATAATGTATTCCGGAAAAACGGAAACACCCATCTGGGAAAGGAGCGCAATTATGCAACGCATCCGCACGGAGATCCTGCCCGGCGTGTGGCTGACCGCCCTGCGCACGGAGAAATTCAAGACCGCGTGGCTGAGCGTGAATCTGCTGACGCAGCTGCGGCGCGAAACGGCCGCCTGCACGGCCGTGCTGCCGTATGTGCTGCGGCGCGGCTGCACGCGCCTGCCCGATCTGGAGGCAATCGCAGCCGAGCTCGACGGGCTCTACGGCGCGCACATCACGCCGGTCGTGCACAAGCTGGGAGAAATCCAGGCCGTTGGCTTCGAGGCCGATTTTGCCGACGACGGCGCACTCGGCGAGGAAATATTTCCCCGTCTCGCGGCCGATGTGGCCGACCTGCTGCTGCACCCGAACACGCGCGGCGGCCTGCTGCGGCCGGACATCGTCGACAGTGAGCGCACGCAGCTGATCGCGCGCATCCGCGCGGCCGTGAACAACAAGCGCAGCTATGCACGCGAGCGCCTGTACACCCATATGTGCTGCTGCGAGGATTTCGCCGTGCCCCGCCTCGGTGAGGAGGCGGACGCCGAGCGCATCCACTACCGCAAGCTGACGATGCGCTACCATGACCTGCTCTCGACGAGCCCGGTGGAGATCTTCTACTGCGGCTCCATAGACGGAAGGCGCGTTGCGCGCATCCTCACGGATGTGCTCTCCACGATGCCGCGCGGAGCGCTTGACGAGGACATCGGCACGGACATCCGCATGAACGCGCTCGAGGAGCAGCCGCGCTATGTGACCGAGACGCTCCCGGTCGCGCAGGCGCAGCTCGCCGTGGGCTATCGCCTCGGCACATGCATGGAAGACCCCGACCTGCCGGTGCTGTTCGTTTTGAACGCGCTCTACGGCGGCTGCGTGACGTCGAAGCTGTTTTTGAACCTGCGCGAGCGGCTCAGCCTGTGCTACTCTGTCGGCTCGCAGCTGGACACACACAAGGGACTTCTGACCGTGACGAGCGGCATCGCCGCAAATCATTACGAGCGCGCGCTCACCGAGATCACCGCACAGCTCGACGCCGTGCGCAGCGGTGACTTTACGGACGAGGAACTGCGCTGCGCCATCCGCAGCGCGGCCGGTGATCTGCGCGCCAGAGCCGACGCACCCGACACGCTGGCGTGGTACTGGCTCAACCGCACGGTACAGGGGCTGGACATTGACCCGCCGGAAATGGCCGCGCTCGTGGAGGAGGTCACGCGCGACGACGTGATGTCCGCTGCCGCCGGCATCGTGTGCGACTGTGTATATCTGCTCAAGGGAACGGAGGCTGCTGCCGATGACGAATGAACGACCCGAAAATGTCTGGGCGGCGACGCTGCCGAACGGCCTGCGCGTGCGCGTGCTCTGCAAGCCCGACTTTCAGCGCAGCTACGCCGTACTTGCGGCCTGCTACGGCGGAGCCGACCGGCGCTTTCGCGTGGGCGATGCGTGGACGGACACACCCGCCGGCGTCGCGCACTATCTTGAGCACAAACTCTTCGACATGCCCGACGGCTCGGACGCGCTGACAGCCCTCTGCGGCAACGGCGCCAGCCCGAACGCCTTCACATCGGCCAACATGACGGCATACTATTTTTCCTGCACGAACCACTTTGAGGAGAACCTGCGCACGCTGCTGCGCTTTGTGTCCACGCCGTATTTCACCGATGCGAGCGTGGCCAAGGAGCAGGGCATCATCGCGCAGGAGATCCGCATGGGGGACGACGACCCCAACCGCGCCGTATGGCGCAACCTGATGCGCTGCCTGATGGCGCGCGACGGCGCGCGCGACGCCGTGGCCGGTACGGTCGAGAGCATCGCGCAGATCACGCCCGAGACGCTCTACACCTGCCACCGTGCGTTTTACGCGCCGTCGAACATGGTGCTGTGCGCGGTGTGTCAGACTGCACCGGAGCGCGTGGCCGCCATCGCCGGGCAGCTGCTGCCGCCGGAGCTTGCCCCCGTCCCGGTCACCGATCACGGCGCGCCGGAGGAAATGACCCCCGCCGAGGTACATATGCGCGTGCAGCTCGCGGTGTCCGCGCCGCAGATGCTGCTGGGTGCGAAGTTCCGTCCGGCGCAAAAGGGCGCCGGGCGCCTGCGGCAGGATCTCACGGCCAGGCTCGCCGTGCAGGCCGCCTTCGGCAGATCGAGCCCGTTTTATAACGATCTCTACCGCGCGGGGCTGCTCGGACGCAGCTATTCCTGCGGCGCGCAGTTTTGCGGCCCGGTCGCGCTGGCCGTGCTCGGCGGTGAGAGCAGGGAGCCCGACGCCGTGTACGCGCGCGTCAGGGAGACCGCCGCACGCATCGCGCGCGACGGCTTCGACCCCGACGCCTTCGAGCGGGTACGCCGCGCCATGTACGGCAAGCTGCTGTGCGGTCTGGATCAGTTCCGCAGCGTATGCATCGACATGGCCGAAGGGCTCTTCGGCGGATATGAGATGATGGACGCGTTCCCGCTCCTGCCGGAGATCACGGCGGCGGAATGCGCCGCCTGGCTGACCGAGACGTTTGCACCCGAGCGTCTGGCGCTCTCGGTCGTGACACCGAAAGGAGGTGACGGCGATGCCGACGATGATGCGTGATGCCGCCATCAGCTTTCCCATGCTCGGCGACTGGAGCATCGACCCCAGCGCGTCGTTCACGCTCTTCGGCCACACGTTTTACTGGTACGGCGCGATCATCGCCGTGGGCTTCATCCTCGCGATGCTCTACTGTGCGCGGCACTGCCGCCGCTGCGGCATCAAGCCGGACACGCTCTATGACTTTCTCATCTGGATGATCCCGCTGGCCATCATCGGCGCGCGGCTGTACTACGTCATCTTCCAGTGGGGCGACTACCGCGAGCACCCGCTCAACGCGTTCAAGATCTGGGAGGGCGGGCTCGCCATCTACGGCGGCGTGATCGCGGGCATCCTGACCGGCATCGTCTGGTGCCGGAAGCGGAAGATCCCCTTCGGCGCGATGGCGGACGTCTGCGCACCCGGTCTGCTCATCGGGCAGTGCATCGGCCGCTGGGGCAACTTCATCAACCGCGAGGCCTTCGGCCGCGAGAC
>ERZ833963.2229-NODE-2229-length-19277-cov-30.439913_pt1 | contig 19277 bp, 18 predicted proteins | sample MGYA00519693_ERZ833963 | MGnify/ENA primary metagenome ERZ833963 (study PRJEB31850, sample SAMEA3708748) | human gut metagenome | biome: human gut; feature: human-associated habitat; material: faeces | place: China | collected 2014 ... | reverse complement strand
GAGCCGCCGCCACACGCGGCGGCTCTGCCGGGTTAATACAACAAGGAAGGGAGCCCCCTAATGAGCTTTACCACAGGCGCGGCGCTGCTGGATGCCGTGGTGCTGGCGGTCGTATCGCGCGAGGAAGAAGGTACTTATGGCTACAAGATCACCCAGGAGATCAAGCAGGCGCTGAAATTGAGCGAATCGACACTGTACCCGGTGCTGCGGCGGCTGCAAAAAGATGGCTGCCTGACCATTTACGATGAACCGTTCAATGGCCGCAACCGCCGCTATTACAAAATTACCCCGCTGGGGCGGCAGCAGCTGGCAGGCTACAAGGCAGAGTGGAAAGTTTACGCCGCCAACATTGACCATATTTTTGAGGAGAATGCAAAATGACAAGGCAGGAATATATGCAGCAGCTGGCAGCTCTGCTGGCCGCAATGCCGGAAGCCGAACGCCGGGATGCCCTGGATTATTACGAAGAATACTTTGATGCTGCAGGCCCCGAAAAAGAGGCCCAGACCATCCAGGAACTGGGCAGCCCCCAGAATGTGGCGGAAAAGATATGGGAGGGTGCCGGGGCACGGTTCGGCACGCCGATGCCGGATAACAGCATGCCAGAACAGGGCAGCAGACGCAGAAAAAGCCCGGTGTGGATTGTGCTGGCTATCCTTGCAATTTTGATTGTTGTGCTGCTGGTGTTCAACGGCTCTTTCAAAATTGTGACAAAATATCAGTACAGCATTGCAGAGAGCGCAACGGCAGAAGAAGTTCCCCCGCAGGAAACCACCGGGGAAGCCAATGGGGAAGCCACCGGGGGAGCAACCGAAAATGCAGAAGAAAGTGCGGATGAAAACACCAAAACAAGCATTGCCAAGAAAAGTACAAAAAGCGAAAGCACCAACCGGTTGGAAAGCAGCACGATGACGCTGGATGCAAAGCAGGCCCAAACGATGGTACTGGACCTGGACTGCGGCGAGGTTGCTTTTGTGCGCAGCAATGCAGCGGATGAGATAACGGTTCGGTTTGAAAATTTCTATTCCGGCTGGCTGGAGCGCACCTTGGACGAGGACAGCTTTAAGGTGCAGTACAAATTGCCCAAAGACTATATTTCCGGCAGTGACCCCACGCCCACGCTGAGCATCGCCCTGCCGGAGATAGAACTGGAACAGATAGAGCTGAATCTGAACCTGGGCAGCGCCGACCTTGGTACACTGAAAGCCAAAAGCATACAGGCAGACCTTGCCCTCGGCAGCCTGTATGCGGATGAGCTGCAAACCGGGCAGCTGGATGCAACGCTTGCCCTGGGCAGTGCAGAGCTTGGCACCGTGCAGGCAGAGCGCGTGACGATTGAAAACGCCCAGGGCGATGTGACGATCAGCCGCTTGGTGGGGGCCAGCCAGGTGCAGGTAACCGACCAGCTGGGCAATATTGCCCTGACCCTGGGGGAAAAGGCAGACGGTTACAGCGTGCAGGCTGCATGCGGCCTGGGCAGCATTACGGTAAGCGGCGCCAAGCAGGCAAGCCCTTACGGCACCAACAGCAAAGCAGCCAACGCTGTGATTCTGGATGCCGCGCTGGGGGATATTACCCTGAACTTTGAGGAATGAGCGGGGAAAAGAGCATCACATGTGCGGCATGCCGGAACGCGTTTGGAGCCCGTTCCAAACGGCGGATGGGTGCCAATGTGCAAAATGTTTTGATTAGTCATACTCTTGTGCCTGGCCATGGTGCAGTTTATACAACTTTTGCCCAAAAGGCCAAAAAAAGATTTAATACAACAAATTTTGCATATTGTACGCGAATGTGGTACAATAACCAATAAGCAAATCAGGCAACGAAAAGGGTAAAGGAGAATTGCGAAATGGCGTATTATTTTAGTGAACCGTCCCGTACCTTCGGCGAGTATCTGCTCGTCCCCGGCTATTCCTCTTCGGAGTGCATCCCCACGGCTGTCAGCCTCAAAACCCCGCTGGTCAAGTACCGCAAGGGCGAAGAAGCCTGCCCCCTGACCATGAACATCCCCATGGTTTCGGCTATCATGCAGTCCGTTTCCGGCGAAAAGCTCGCCATTGCCCTTGCCAAGCAGGGCGGCGTTTCTTTCATTTACGGCTCCCAGTCTGTTCAGTCCGAGGCTGATATGGTTCGCCGTGTCAAGGCTTACAAAAAGGGCTTTGTCACCTCTGATTCCAACCTGCCGCCGGAGGCTACCCTGGCTGATGTGTTGGACCTGAAAACCCGTACCGGCCATTCCACCGTTGCCATCACGGCTGACGGCACCCCCCACGGCAAGCTGCTGGGCATTGTGGCATCCCGTGACTACCGCCTGTCCCGCATGAGCACCGATCTGAAAGTGACTGAGTTCATGACCCCGCTGGACAAGCTGGTTACCGCACCGGCCAACACCAGCCTGCATGACTGCAACGATATCATCTGGGATAACAAGATCAACTCTCTGCCGCTGGTAGACGAGCAGGGCAACCTGCAGTATATGGTTTTCCGCAAAGATTATGATTCCCACAAGGAACATGCCAATGAGCTGCTGGATGCCAACAAGAGCTATGTTGTCGGCGCCGGCATCAATACCCGCGACTATGCCGAGCGCGTGCCCGCCCTGGTGGATGCCGGCGTGGATGTGCTCTGCATCGACTCTTCCGAAGGTTACAGCGAATGGCAGTCCCGTACCATCGCCTGGATCCGTGAGCATTACGGCGACAAGGTAAAGGTCGGTGCAGGCAACGTGGTGGACCGCGAGGGCTTCCTGTTCCTGGCAAAAGCCGGTGCAGACTTTGTCAAGATCGGCATTGGCGGCGGCTCCATCTGCATCACCCGCGAAACCAAGGGCATTGGCCGCGGCCAGGCAACCGCCGTTATCGAGGTTGCCAAAGCCCGCGATGAATACTATGAGCAGACCGGCATCTATATCCCTATCTGCTCCGATGGCGGTATTGTGCATGACTACCACATCACCCTGGCATTGGCAATGGGCGCTGACTTTGTTATGCTGGGCCGTTACTTTGCCCGCTTTGATGAATCCCCCACGAACAAGCTGCGCGTTGGCGGCAACTATGTGAAGGAATACTGGGGCGAAGGTTCCAACCGTGCCCGCAACTGGCAGCGCTATGACCTTGGCGGTGCCCAGAAGCTGAGCTTTGAGGAGGGCGTTGATTCTTACGTTCCGTATGCCGGCCCGCTGGCCGATGGCGTGCAGACCACGCTGTACAAGGTGCGTTCCACCATGTGCAACTGTGGTGCGCTGTCCATCCCGGAACTGCAGCAGAAAGCCCGCCTGACGGTCGTTTCTTCCACCTCCATTGTGGAAGGCGGCAGCCATGACGTTATCCTGAAAAACAACCCGAACAATGTTTAAGCTATTCCGGGTTGGGGCACCACGGCCAGCAGAATTTGCGCTTGCAATCTGATAGGATTTGTGGTATTATAACCAACATGAGATGCAAAGGGGCAGCTACCAATACAGCTGCCCTTTTTTGCACTTTTGCAGGTTCAGGCGGTAACATTGTGCGTTTTAACCGCCTGGGGCCGGGGACTCAGCCCCAAAACAATCAGGGGCGCGGCAGAATGGCTGCGCCAATTAAGAGAGGGAAAGAATTATGAAAAAATTTGCCTGCGCTGCGCTGAGCACTGCACTGCTGGCCAGCATGCTGGCTGCCTGCGGCAGCTCCGCATCCACCACCCCAGCGGCTTCCTCCGCTGATACATCCTCCGATACCGGGGCATCTTCCACCGAAGCTGCCGCTTCCACCGGGGCTGCAGCAGATGGTTCGCTGCACGTTGCCATGAACACCGATATCCAGACGATGGATGTGCACAAGACCAACAACGACTACATGGTGCCGCTGAATATCTTTGACCGCCTGTTTGAGATCAAAACCAATGCGGACGGCTCCACTGAGCTGGAGAAGAGCCTGGTGGAAGACTACACCGTTTCGGACGACGGCCTGACCTATGATTTCACCCTGCGCAGCGGTGTTACGTTCTCTGACGGCACCCCGCTGACCGCCAACGATGTCAAGTATACCTTTACCCGTATGCTGGCCCTGCCGGACAGCGTGCAGACGGATTATGGCTCTGCCATTGCCGGTGCGGAAGCTGTGATGGATGGCACCGCCACCGACCTGGAAGGCATTCAGGTGATTGATGACACCCACTTTACCATTACCCTGTCGGAGCCGTTTGCCGGTTTCCTGTATGAGCTGGCAACCGCTTCCTGCTCCATCATGAGCGAGAAGAACGTGGAGGAAGCAGGCGACCAGTTTGGTATGGACTGCTCCAAGACCATCGGCTCTGGCCCGTATGTGGTCACCAGCTGGACCCGCGACAGCAGCATTGTGCTGGATGCCAACCCCAACTACTGGGGCGAAAAGCCCAGCGTGCAGCATGTGGAAATTTCCATCGTGCCGGATTCTTCCACCATGAGCATGATGTTCCAGAACGGTGAGCTGGATATCCTGGACTGCGATTACATTGACGCTGCCGTTGTCAACTCTACCTACAAGACCCAGTATGCCGATGATATCGTAACCTCCAACCGTCTGGGCACCACCTACATGGCTCTGAACGAGAATGTGGAGCCGCTGAACGATGTCAAGGTCCGCAAGGCCATCCAGATGGCCATTGACCGCCAGACCATCCTGGATACCGTGTATAACGGCGATGGCAACCTGGTGGACGGCATTTACCCCAAAGGCCTGATCGGCTACACCGAGGACAACGAGGGCTGGCTGAAGTACGACCCCGAACAGGCCAAGAGCCTGCTGGCCGAAGCCGGTTACGCGGATGGCTTTACCATGGAGATTGCTGCCGATAACTCCAGCAGCGATTCCACTCTGCTGGTCATCCAGATCGTGCAGCAGTACCTGCAGCAGATCGGGATTAACGCCGAGATCAAGAGCTATGACCCCGCCAGCTGGCTGGATCTGCGCAAGAGCGGCGATATGGTCAGCTTTGTCAGCTCCTGGACGGCCGACTATAACGACCCGGATAACTTCATTTACACGTTCTTCGGTACCCCCGAAAAGAGCAATGTGCGCAGCCTGAACTACTTTAACACCGACGTTATGAGCCGTGTTGCTGCCGCCCGCGGCATTGTGGACGACACCGAACGCCTGACCGAGTACGCCGCGCTGGAAAAGCAGATCGTGGAAGAGGACGCCGCATGGGTACCCATGTTCAGCCGTTCCCACCTGTTTGTTAAGGGCGACCGGATCGCCTCCTTCACCCCGCACTGGGCCGGTTATAACGATACCCAGTATATCAACGTTACCTTGAAGTAATTTTTGGACAAAAAAAGTTACAAATAATGCAATGCAGGCTGCGACCACAGGTTGCAGCCTGCATTTTTTATGTTATAATTTTAATGCTTGTATATTTTACAGCATAAAAGTGTAAAAATATACAGTCGCTCAAACAGACTGTCCATAAGGTAAAACTGCATTCTGCCTGGCAGGGACCGTAAGGGCGCACATTGTGCGCCCACGAACCTGAAAACTTAGCGCTTTTTATAAAAGCGCTGTGCCGAAGCAACGCCTGCAGGGAAAATGATGTTCACCTGCACAGAGCATGGTTTTAACCGATTGGCAGTTTGGAAACAGCGGCTGTGAGGGACAAAAGGAGAGTGACTCCGTGTGAAAAGCGTGATAAAGCGCATTTTGGGCACCATTCCGGTGCTGATCGGCGTGGTACTGCTCATCTTCATCATGCTGCGCATTGTTCCCGGCAATGCGGCGGCTATGCTGCTGGGTGAACATGTGGACCAGGCCACCATTGACCGCCTGACTGAAGTGATGGGGCTGGATAAGCCGGTGATCGTGCAGTTCTTTGACTATCTGGCCGGGGCGATCCATGGGGACCTGGGCATCAGTTATAAATATAACCGCGCTGTTACCGATATGATCATAGAGGCGTTCCCCTACACGCTGGAACTGGCCCTGCTGGCGGCGCTGTTCGCCTGGGTGCTGGGCCTTGGCACCGGTATTATAGCAGCCATCAGGCAGAACAGCCTTGTGGACCACCTGTTCATGGGCGTTTCGCTGGCTGGCGTTTCCATGCCTATTTTCATGGTGGCGCTGCTGCTGCAATACCTGTTTGCCTTCAAAATCAAGGCATTCCCGCTTACGCTGGATGGTACCTTCCTTTCCATGATTCTGCCCGCCATTGCTCTGGGCTGGAACAGCGCAGGCAGCATTGCCCGAATGACGCGCTCCAGCCTGCTGGAAGTGATGCAGGCGGATTATATTGATACCGCCCGTGCCAAAGGCCTGCGCAAGCAGGCGGTCATTCTGGGCCATGCGCTCAAAAACTCCATGCTGCCGGTCATTACCATGATGGCATTGCAGTTTTCCGGCATGCTGTCCGGCGCAGTTATCACCGAGAGCATTTTTGCCATTCCCGGCATCGGCCGCCTTGCCACCACAGCAATCCAGAACCGTGATATGCCGGTGCTGCAGGGGACTGTGCTGTTTACCACCGTGCTGGTCATTGCAGGCAACCTGATTGCGGACCTGCTGTATTCTGTGCTGGACCCGCGCATCAGAAAGGAGGCATAAGCCATGGCAGACGAAATGTTGAAAAATGCCCAGCCGCAGGAACTGGAAAGCCAGATCGGCGAAGAGGACGGCCTGAAAGAACAGTTGCTGCGCATGTGCCGCCAGAACAAGCTGGCTGCCTTTTCGGCTGTGCTGATTCTGGTTGTCATCCTGATGGCTATTTTTGCTCCCGTTCTGGCCCCCTATGGTGAGGCTGAGCAGGACCTGATCAGCCGTTTGCAGGGCCCCAGCGCTGCCCACTGGTTTGGCACGGATGAACTGGGCCGCGATGTGTTCTCCCGTATTCTGTATGGTTCGCGCCTCTCGCTTACCATCGGTATTCTGCCCAGCATCATCTCGCTGGTGGTGGGCATCTTCTTTGGCCTGCTGGCCGGTTACTTTGGCGGCTGGGTGGATTATGTCATCATGCGCCTGGCGGATATCATGCTGTCCATCCCGTCCCTGCTGCTGGCCATGGTGGTTATGTACACCCTGGGCCAGTCCACCGTCAACCTGTTTATCGCGCTTTCCCTCACCAGCTGGGCCAGTGTGGCCCGCGTGGTGCGCAGCCAGACCCTGAGCCTGAAGGAGAGCGAATATGTTGAGGCTGCCCGTTCGATCGGCGTCAGCAACGGCAAAATCATGCTCAAGCATATCCTGCCCAACTGCATTCCCTCATTGATCGTTCTGTTTACCCTGAATGTTCCCTCTGCCATCCTGTCTGAAAGCTCGCTGAGCTTTTTGGGCATCGGCGCACAGCCCCCGGCAGCATCCTGGGGCCTGATGGTCAACCAGTCCAAGCAGTTTTTGTTCACCCAGCCCTGGCTGGCCTTGGCACCCTGCATTGCCATTATGATCGTGGTGCTGGCGTTCAACTTTTTGGGTGACGGTCTGCGCGATGTGCTGGACCCCTACATGAAGAACCAGTAACGGCGGGGGAGAAGTAAAAGATGGAAAATAATAATAATGTTCTGGAAATCCGCGGCCTGAACTCCTATTTCTTTACCGAAAAAGGCGTGGCCCCGGCGGTGGATGGCCTGGACCTGGATATTCCCAAGGGCAAGATCATCGGCCTGGTGGGGGAGAGCGGCTGCGGCAAAAGCATGACCGCCAAATCCATTATGGGCCTGCTGAAATACCCCGGCCGCGTGGCGGGCGGCAGCATCCGGTTTGAAGATCAGGACCTGACCAGACTTTCGGATAAAGAGCTGCGCAAGATCTGCGGCAATGATATTTCGATGATCTTTCAGGAGCCGATGACCAGCCTGAACCCGGTGCTCAAGGTGGGCCGCCAGGTGCGCGAAACGCTGCTGGTGCATAACCCGACCATGAGCAAGGCGGAAGCCAAGCAGCGCGTGGTGGAAATGTTCCAGCGTGTTGGCATCCCCGAAGCGGAAAAGCGCTATGACTGCTACCCGCACGAGCTTTCCGGCGGCCTGCGCCAGCGCGTGATGATTGCCATGGCCATGGTATGCAAGCCCAAGCTGCTGATTGCCGATGAGCCCACCACCGCACTGGATGTGACAATTGAAGCCCAGATCCTGCGCCTGATGAAGGAGCTGCGGGACGAAACCGGCATGAGCGTGCTGATCATCACCCATAACATGGGCGTTGTGGCGGAAATCTGTGACTATGTGTATGTCATGTACGCAGGCAAGATCATGGAACAGGCCGAAACCTTTGAGCTGTTTGACCATACCATGCACCCCTATACCAAGGGCCTGCTGGATTCCATCCCGCGCATTGGCCAGAACGCCGAGCGGCTGCACACCATCCCCGGTGTGGTGCCCAACCTGCTGCACCTGTCGCAGGGCTGCCCGTTCAGCAACCGCTGCGAATATGCCACCGACCAATGCCGCACGGAAAAAGCGCAGCTGCATCCCGTTGCACCGGATCATCAGGTGCGCTGCTTCCGCTGTGAGGAGGAACATCAATGAGCGAGGTAAAACACGAAGTTCTTTTGCAGGCAAAAGGTATTTATAAAAACTTTGAAACCAGCAAAAAAGACCAGGCAGTCCATGCCCTGACCAATGTGGATCTGACCCTGTACCGCGGCGAAACGCTGGCCCTGGTGGGGGAGAGCGGCTGCGGCAAAAGCACCCTGGGACGCACCCTGATCCGCATGCTGCCCGCAACCAGGGGCAGCGTGACCTTTGAGGGGCAGAACATCACCGCCATGAAGGATAAGGAATTTGCCCCCCTGCGCCGCCGGATGCAGATGGTCTTCCAGGACCCGTATGCCAGCCTTGACCCGCGCATGAAGGTGCGGGATATCATTGCCGAACCGCTGGAAACCTATCATGTATGCAAAACCAAAGCCGAAACCACCCACCGCGTGCTGGAATTGATGCAGGCTGTTGGTGTACCGGCAGAGTTTTTGAACCGTTACCCGCACCAGTTCAGCGGCGGCCAGCGCCAGCGCATCGGCATTGCCCGCGCCATTGCGCTGCAGCCGGACCTGATCGTCTGCGATGAACCGGTCTCCGCGTTGGATGTTTCGGTGCAGAGCCAGGTGTTGAACCTGCTCAAGGACCTGCAAAAGCAGTACGGCCTGACCTATCTCTTCATCGGGCATGATCTTTCTGTCATCAACTTTATTGCGGACCGCGTCTGCGTAATGTTCCTGGGCCATGTGTGCGAGGTTGCCACCAAGGAAGAGCTCTACAGCCGCCCCATGCACCCCTATACCGCCTTTTTGATGGATGCCATCCCGCAGGCGGATCCACACCGCCGCAACCAGCACCGCCGTGTGCTGATGGGCGAAGTGCCCAGCCCGGTCAACCTGCCGTCCGGCTGCTGCTTCCATACCCGCTGCCCTTACGCAACGGAGCGCTGCCGCACCGAGGTTCCGGAGCTGCGGGAATGGGATGGCCGTATGGTTGCCTGCCACCGCGCGGGCGAAAACTGGGACTGAGATAACACAGTGAGGAAATAACAATGCAGGCAGTAATCAACGTGGCCATAGCGCCGCTTACCACAAACCCGGCCCTCTGGGCGCAGAACCCGCAGCAATCCCGTCTGGTGGATGAGCTTTTGCTGGGCATGCCGGTGAAAATTACCGGCGAAGCCGAACAGCACATGGTACCGGTACGTACCTTTTACGGCTATACCGGCTGGGTAGCACAGGATGCTTTGCTGACTGGCCCCAAGGCGGAAGAATGGCTGGTTCAGCCGCAGATGGTGGTCATAGCCCGCTGGGCTGATGTGCTGGCGGAACCCCGTGTGCAGGGGGCCTGCGTGGCTGCTGGCCTGCCCTTGGGCGCCCGCGTGGCCGTGCAGGGGGAGCCGGAAGACGGCTGGCAGGCCGTAACGCTGCCGGATGGCCGCACCGGTTACCTGCGTGCGGACGCGCTGGCCCCACTGTACACCCAGCCCTGCGAGCAGGACCAGGAAAAGCTGCGTGCAGCCATTGCCCAGGCAGCCAAGCGCTACATTGGCACGCCCTACCGCTGGGGCGGCAAAACCCCGGCGGGCATTGATTGCTCCGGCCTGTGCAGCATGGCATACCTGCTGTGCGGTATTTCCATCTGGCGGGATTCCGAGCTGAAAGAGGGCTACCCCATCCATCCGGCCCATGTTTCGGATATGCGCGTGGGAGATCTGGTGTATTTCCCCGGCCATGTGGCGCTCTATCTTGGCAATGGAGAGTACATTCATTCCACCGCGCGAGCAGGGGATAATGGTGTTGTGATCAACAGCTTTTACCCGGATTCCCCCCTCTACCGCCCTGACCTGCCCAAGCAGATCACCGCAGTAGGCTCCTACTTTGCCCGCCGGGAGGCAACCTGATAAAATTGAAATGAAGAAAAGCGCCTCTCTGTGATAGGAACAGAGGGGCGCTTTGATATGGGTTTTATAATAAATGCGGTCAAAAGTGCGGTCAGATAAAAAAACTAGACGATAAAACATACGTTTTAACGTTCAACACTTTGGCGGGAGCTAGTGGATTCGCCAAGCCGCGGTCTAAGCAACAGTCCGCAGGACTGTTGCTTGCCGCCTTCGGGCGGCCGACCTGTTCGAACCCTACCAGTTCCAGCACAAAAAAAGACCCGCAACCTCAGTTGCGGATCTCTTTTGGTGGGAGCTGGTGGATTCGAACCACCGAAGCATTAAGCAGCAGATTTACAGTCTGTCCCCATTGGCCACTCGGGAAAGCTCCCATATTCATTTGTGCGCCTGCCTTAACAGTGCTTGATTAGTATATCAGAGCCTGAGCAAAAATGCAAGCCCTATTTTGAAAAAAATTGAAGTTTTTTGCTGCAATGCGGGAAAATGGGGTAAAAGATGCTGTATAACGAACAATTTTCGCGCGAGAAGGCACAGTGGTTAATAATTTGAAGAAAAGCCCAAAAAGCCCTTGCTTTTTTGCGGCGGGTATGCTAAAATACTTTTTGCAATGCCAAGGCATTGCCTTATGCGGAAGTGCTGGAATCGGCAGACAGGCACGTTTGAGGTGCGTGTGTCTATGACGTGTGGGTTCAAGTCCCATCTTCCGCACCAACCAAAAGAGCGCTGAATCGTTGAGGTTCAGTGCTCTTTTGGTTTATCAGTACCCATTCTTTCAACAAAGCCTCTCACAACGTACATAGAACAAAACAGGCCGCACAGCCTGCGCCATTCTTTAATGGCGGCAGCCGTGCGGCCTGGTCTATTTGAATCATTCGTAGGTGCGGCGTCCGGCAAAAATGCACAGAGGGCGGTTACACTTGCCGGTGCCCATCAGCTGGGTGGCGGCACACAGGGTTGCGCCGGCGCTGGAACAGGCGGGGATGCCGTCATAGAACAGCACCTCCCGTGCGGCGCGCTCGGCATCGGCCGAGGAGACCGTCAGCACGGTATCCACTACATAGGGGTTATAGTTTTCCGGCACAAAACCAGGCCCGATGCCCGCAATGCTGTGGTGGCCAATGAACCCGCCGGAAATGGCGGCGCATTCGCTGGGCTCCACGGCCACAATGCGGATCATGCTGTTCCAGGCTTTCAGGTATTCCGCCACGCCGGTAATGGTGCCGCCGCTGCCTACGCCGATCACCACAGCATCGATCGCATCCCCGGCGGCTTTTAAAATCTGGGGACCGGTCACGCGGCGGTGGTATTCGGGGTTATCATCATTGGCAAAGTAGTTGGTAAAGTAACCGTTATAGCGGGCGGCGGTGTCTTTGGCAACCTGTTCCAGCGCACGGCGGCCGCCGCTGCCGCATACCACAATGCGCGCCCCCAGGTTTTGCAGATGCTGCCTGCGGGAAAGCGGCAGGCTGCTGGGCACCACCAAGATGCAGGGGTGGCCTGTGGTGGCGCAGCTTACCGCAAGGGCAGCGCCAAAGCTGCCGGAACTGGCTTCCACCACCGGCATACCGGGCTGCAATGTGCCGCGCTCGGTGGCAAAAGCCAGCATGGTTTCGGCCACGCCGTCCTTACAAGTGCCGGTAGCGCCGCCAAAATCCAGATATGCCAATATGCTGGAAGCAAGTTCGTGCCGCCCGGAATACCCCGAAAGCCGCACCACCGGGGAACGGTACACGTCCTGATAATAGCTCTGCAATATTGCCATAGCCTGGCAGACCTCCTTGCAAAAATCAGGCAGGGGAGAACACGCAGTCCGTAAAATCCGCCCCGTTCTGTAAATTTCACCCAATATACAACATATTATAGCATATCCGGCGCGGCTTTGTACATGAAAAAAACATATTTTGCCGCAGTTTTTACGGCAAAAATGCTGGGCGGGCACAAAAAGCTGAAAAAAACGCAAAAAACAGCCGGATACCGCACCTTTGGGCCTTGACAGTATGACTTTAGAGTGTTATAATTCAAAAGCTGTAAAGAAAAACACTTTACAGCAGTCAGAGGAACAGACAACACAAAGGGGGCACGGCCGTGGCAGCCAAAGCAGGTAAGGACCTTGGGTTTTCCATCCTGCTGGATTATTACGGCATGGTCCTGACGGAAAAACAGCGCAATATTCTGACAGAATATTATAACGATGACCTTTCGCTGGCCGAAATTGCCGAAAATTATGGCATAACCCGCCAGGGAGTACGGGATGCCATCAAGCATGGCGAAGCGACCCTGATGGAGATGGAGGAAAAGTTGGGCACTGCCCGCCGGACCGAAGCCATTCGGGCAGATCTTGCCCGGCTGGAAGAGCTTGTCAGCGAGGTGCGCGTGTGCAATACTGGGTTGTTTGAACCGGATACCCGCGTTCAGCGGGCTACCGAGGAGATGCTGACCATTATTCACCGCCTTGATACGCAGGAGGAACTGCCCGATGGCATTTGAATCTTTAAGCGAGCGTCTGAACGGCGTTTTCAAAAAACTGCGCGGCAAAGGCAAGCTGAGTGAAGCGGATATCAAGGCTGCGATGCGGGAAGTCCGCATGGCGCTGCTTGAAGCGGACGTCAACTACAAAGTCGCAAAGGATTTCTGCGCGCAGGTTTCGGAGCGCGCCATGGGCCAGGAAGTGATGGAAAGCCTGACCCCCGCCCAGCAGGTTGTCAAGATCGTCAACGAGGAACTGACCAAGCTGATGGGCGGCGAGGAACCCCAGACCCTGCACATCAAAAATAAGGGCCAGACCGTTATGATGATGTGCGGCCTGCAGGGTAACGGTAAAACCACCCATGCGGCAAAGCTGGGCCGCTATTATAAAGCCCAGGGCCGCCGCCCACTGCTGGTAGCCTGTGATATCTACCGCCCCGCAGCAATTGACCAGCTGCGCATTGTAGGCGAGCAGGCAGGCGTTCCCGTCTATGAGATGGGCACCGAAAAGCCGGAAAAGATTGCCAAGCAGGCAGTTGAGTACGCCAAAGACCACGGCTATGATATCGTTATCATTGATACCGCAGGCCGTTTGCAGATCGACGACCAGCTGATGGACGAGCTGGTGCGCATCAAGCAGGCTGTTGAGGTGGATGAGACCCTGCTGGTTGTGGATGCCATGTCCGGTCAGGAAGCCGTCAACGTTGCCAAGACCTTTAACGAAAAGGTTGGCATCAGCGGCGTGGTCCTGACCAAGACGGACGGCGACACCCGCGGCGGCGCGGCGCTTTCGGTTCTGGCCGTTACCGGCAAGCCGATCTACTTCCAGGGCACCGGCGAGAAGCTGGATGCGCTGGAACCGTTTTACCCGGCGCGCATGTCCAGCCGGATCCTTGGCATGGGCGATGTGCTGAGCCTGATCGAAAAGGCCCAGACCTTGCAGAATGACAAGGAAGCCGAAGAAGCCGCCAAGCGAATGATGGCCAACAAGTTCGATATGAACGATATGTTAACCCAGTTCGCCCAGATCCGCAAGATGGGCGGTGCGTCCGCGCTGTTGGCCATGATGCCCGGCGCCAACCAGATCAGCTCCGAACAGATGGACCAGATCGATGAAAAGGCGCTGCCCCATATTGAAGCCATCATCTACTCCATGACGCCGGAAGAGCGTGCGCATCCTTCCATCATCAACCCCAAGCGCAAGCGCCGCATTGCGGTGGGCAGCGGCCAGACGGTTGAGGATGTGAACAAGTTGCTGCGCCAGTTTGAAGCCATGCAGAAGATGATGAAAAAGGTCAAGCGCAACCCCAAGGGCTTTATGCGCGGCCTTGGCGGAATGAGAGGCCTGCGCTGAGCAGCCTGTTATGAATTTGATATGACCCGTAAGCCTCTCTGGCCCCAGGGTGATATATAAATTGCAAGCCCACGAGGGAAAACCACGGGGCCGTAAAAACAAAATTTTGGAGGATATTTACCATGGTTAAGATTCGTCTGCGCCGCATCGGCGCCAAGAAAGCTCCTTTCTACCGCATTGTTGTTGCTGACAGCCGCTTTGCTCGTGATGGCCGCTTCATCGAAGAGATCGGCTACTACGATCCGACCAAGGAGCCCAGCGTTGTCAAGATCGACGCCGACAAGGCTAAGCAGTGGCTGGCCAACGGCGCTCAGGCTACCGATACTGTTCGTGTTCTGCTGAAGAAAGAGAACATCCTGTAATTAAACGGAGGAACGCCACATGCAGGAACTGCTGATTGCCGTTGCCCGTGGCCTTGTGGAAGATAAGGACGCGGTGCAGGTAACGGTTGACCCCGCGCGTGAGGACGGCACGGTTGTGTACCACCTCACGGTGGCAGAAGGCGACATGGGCCGCGTGATTGGCAAACAGGGCCGCATTGCCAAGGCAATCCGTGTTGTCATGCGTGCCGCCGCCGTCCGCCAGAACGAAAAAGTCGTGGTGGAAATCGGCTGATTTTTGCCACCCAGCACTCTGCCGCTTTGCGCGCAGGGTGCTTTTTATTTGCCGCCGCTTTTGTGCGATTTATTCTAGGAGGTTCCCCCTATGCAAAACTATCTGCCCGCCTGCAAAATTGTTTCCACCCACGGTGTCCGCGGCGAAATGAAAGCCCTGCCGCTGTGCGATGGCGCACAGTTCCTGGCCAAGTTCAAGCGCCTGTACGCTGCCGCAAACGGCAGCGGCGAGGTTGCGCTGCGCGGGGTGCGCGCCCAGGGCAATATGCTGCTGGTCAAGCTGGCCGGGGTGGAGGATATGGATGCCGCCCGCGCCCAGGTGGGCAAAACCTACTATTTTGCCAAGGCGGATGCCAAACTGCCGGAGGGCCGCTATTTTATTGATGATCTGATCGGCTGCACTGTGCTGCATGCGGACGATGGCCGCACCCTTGGCATCGTTGCAAAGGTGGACCACCCCGGCGTACAGGATATCTATATTGTGCGCGATGCAGCGGGGGAGGAGCACTGGATCCCTGCCGTGCCGGAGTTTGTGGTGGATGTGGATATTGCGGCCCGCACAGTAAAAATGCGCCCCATTGCGGGTATGTTTGATGAGCCGGTCAACGGCGATGAGGAGTAATTGATGCGCATTGATATTGTCACCCTGTTCCCGGAACTGTGCGATAGCTTTTTGAGCACCAGCATCCTGGGCCGTGCCCGCGCCAAAAAACTGTTTGAAGCGCACTGCCACCAGATCCGGGATTACACCAAAAACAAACAGCGCCAGACGGACGATTACCCCTATGGCGGCGGCTGCGGCATGGTGCTGTATGCTCAGCCCATTGCAGATTGCCTGCGCGCTGTGGCGGACCAGTGCGCCCAGCAGGGCCGCGCCAAGCCCCATGTGGTGTTTTTGACCGCCGCCGGGCAGCCCTATAACGAGGAAACCGCCCGTCGGCTTTCCAGCTATGAAAGCCTTGCGCTGGTGTGCGGCCACTATGAGGGCATTGACCAGCGCGTGATCGATACCTTTGGCGATGAGGAAATTTCCATCGGCGACTATGTGCTGACCGGCGGCGAGCTGGCCAGCCTGGTGGTGGCAGATAGTGTGCTGCGCCTGCAGCCCGGCGTTCTGGCCGAGGAAAAGGGCTATCAGGACGAAAGCTACTGGGACGGCCTGCTGGAATACCCCCAATTCACCCGCCCGGAAGTGTGGGAGGGCCAGGCCATCCCGCCGGTGCTGCTGACCGGGGACCACAACAAAATTGACGCCTGGCGCGGCCGCCAGAGCCGGGAACGCACCCGCCAGCGCCGCCCGGACCTGTATGACCAGTGGTGCGCCACCCACCCTATCACCCAGATCCCGCGCTGGAAGCGTACCGAGCGTGCCCAGCTGATCAAGACGGATGCCCAGCTGGATGCAGCCGCAAAACTGTTTGCCGAAGGCTGCCGCACCGTCTGCCGGGATGTGTGCACCGAAGCAGGCCTTGCAGAATATACGCCGGAAGTCATGCGCCAGCGCCTGGAAGAAGAGCGCAAGGCGGGCTGGGCATTCTACCTGCACACCACTTCGGATACGCCGGACGGCATGGTAGGTGTCTGCCATAAAACGGGGGAGATCGGCCACCTGTTTGTCACACAGTCCGCCCGCGGCAGCGGCATTGGCACAAAGCTGCTGGATTTTGCGCGCAAAAAACTTGCGGAGCACGCCCGGCCCTGGCTGGCCGTGCTGGATGTAAACACGGCGGCCATCGGCCTTTACCGGCGCATGGGCTACCTGCCGGATGGCGTGCAGAACATGTACCAGCCGGGGATGGATGTAGCATTCTGCAAGCCCTGCAAAGAGCTTGTTATGCGCTATCAGCCCCAGGATCAAGGCTGAACCTGCGGTATTCTGTCGGTTTTTCGTACAGGTTTTGTAGTCTATCTACAATCCGGTTGAAAATAAACTAGTAAAGTTGCACAAGCAGGCCCGGTGCGATTTGTGCCAAATGCGGAATCCTGCCAAAATTGCAAATTTACACTGTACAAAGTCGAACAAATGGGATAAAATATAAACAATCAAGGCGGCACTGATTGTGCAATACCGCCTGAAAGGAGCCCGCGGTAGAGAACTTGGGCGTATCTTTTCATATAAGTAGGAGAGAATAATTATGTACGTTAAAGAAGTTACCGTTGAGAATCAGGTAGGTCTGCACGCTCGTCCGGCCACCTTCTTCATCCAGAAGGCAAACGAGTATAAGTCTTCCATTTGGGTCGAAAAGGAAGAGCGCCGCGTCAACGCTAAGTCCCTGCTGGGTGTTTTGAGCCTCGGCATCGTTGGCGGCACCACCATCCGTATCATTGCTGACGGCACCGATGAACAGGCTGCTGTGGATGGTCTGGTCAAGCTGGTCAACTCCGGCTTCTCTGAATAATCAGATCTTTTGTTTTTGCGGCGGGTGACTGGTCACCCGCTTTTTTTTGTCTGCGCGGCCATGCCGCGCAGACAAAAAATCACTCACCACCCTTATTCAAAAACCATGACAAAACAAGAACTCTACAAAAAAGCCTGTATGCTCCCGCTGCTGCCGGGGGTGTATATCATCCGCGATAAAACGGATACCATCATCTATATTGGCAAAGCCAAGCGCCTGCGCATCCGTGTTTCACAGTATTTCCGCGAGGGCGTGCCCCATGACGCGAAGGTCACCCAAATGATCAACCACGCATTTGCGTTCGATGTCATCGTCTGCCAAAGCGAATTTGAGGCCCTGGTACTGGAAGCCAGCCAGATTAAGGCCCATACGCCAAAGTATAATATCTTGCTCAAAGATGATAAGGGCTACAGCTATGTAAAGATCACCCACGGCCCCTGGCCGCGTATTTCTGCTGCCCTGCAAAAGGACGATGAGAACGCCGATTATATCGGCCCGTTCACCTCGGCTTTTGCGGTGCGGGAGATGGTGGAAACTGCCCAGAACTGTTTTTTGCTGCCCCGCTGCAATAAAGAGTTCCCGCGTGATATCGGCAAGGGCCGCCCCTGCCTGAATGCCCATATCGGCAAGTGCATGGCCGTGTGCGGCGGCAAAATCACCTGCGAAGCTTACAATGAGGCCGTGCAGGGGGCTCTGCGCATGATCCGGTACGGCAAAAAAGATATCGTCAAGCAGCTGAAAGAGAAGATGCAGGCGGCGTCTGACCGGCTGGATTTTGAAACAGCCGCCCTGCTGCGGGATCAGATCGCGGCCATTGACCGCGTGGCGGCGGGCCAGAAGGTGGTTATGGATGCCGGGACAGAGATGGACGTCATCGCGCTGGCGGGCACCACCCGCGCGGTATGCGCAGCGGTGCTGCGTTACCGGGATGGCCGCCTGACCGATAAGCGGGAGTTCGTCTTTCATGATACGACCGATATCGAAGCCGTGCGGGAGGAATTCCTGCCCCAGTATTATCTGGATGGCGAGACGATCCCCAAAACCATTGCGGTGGATACCCTGCCGCCGGACGCCGAAGCGCTGAACCAGGCGCTGAACGAAGCACGCGGCAGCAAGGTGGAGCTGTATGTGCCCCAGCGCGGCGATGTGGCCAAGCTGGTAACAATGGCCTACACCAACGCTGTGGAGCGCCTGGGGCGCGAGAGCGGCCGCTATACCCGCGAGGAAAAGCTGCTGGAAGAAGCCGCCCAGGTACTGGGCCTGAAAACCCCGCCGAGGGTGATTGAAAGCTATGATATTTCCAACTGGGGCGATGGCTCCAGCGTGTGCGGTATGGTGGTGTTCAAGGATGGCAAGCCTTACCGCGCCGGCTACCGCCGCTTTAAGATGCGCACCGTTGCCGGCACGGACGACTATGCCTCTATGGCGGAAACGCTTTCCCGCCGGGCTGCGGAGTACGAGGCGGCCCGGTGCGGCGAAAAGCCGGATAATGAAACCAACCAGTTTGCCACCATGCCGGATCTGCTGCTGATCGATGGCGGCCGCGGGCAGGTGAGCGCCGTTAAACAGGCACTGCGCGGCACGGCACTGGAACATGTGCCCACCTTTGGCATGGTCAAGGATGACCACCACCGCACCCGCGCCATTGTGGATGATGCGGGCGGGGAAATCGCCATCAACCGGCACCGCAATATCTTTACCTTTGTGACCAATATCCAGGATGAAACCCACCGCTATGCCAACGATTACCGCAAGCGGATGATGCACAAAAAGTCCTATGCGGCAACCCTGACAGAGCTGCCCGGCGTTGGCCCCAAGACCAGCGCGGCACTGCTGGCACATTTCAAAACCGTAACGGCAGTCAAGCAGGCGTCTATTTCGGACCTGGAAGAGGTCAAGGGCATCAGCCACGCCAAGGCGGAGAACATTTATAATGCTCTGCGCCAGTAAACTCAACGCCGGCAACAGCAGGAGAGGGGAAAAACCGGCTGGATTGCAGGCTGGGTTGTAAAATAAGAATGAATGACGGTAAACTCCCTTGACAAGCGGATTTGAACCATCCATAATGTATAAGGCAACACCGCACAATTCCCGCCTTACGGCTTAAGCACCGCTCCGGCGGCTG
>ERZ833963.2228-NODE-2228-length-19293-cov-4.651263_pt1 | contig 19293 bp, 17 predicted proteins | sample MGYA00519693_ERZ833963 | MGnify/ENA primary metagenome ERZ833963 (study PRJEB31850, sample SAMEA3708748) | human gut metagenome | biome: human gut; feature: human-associated habitat; material: faeces | place: China | collected 2014 ... | reverse complement strand
GTTGTGGCAGCCGCGCTTCTTCATTTCGGCGATCGCCGCGTCGGCAGAGCCGCCGGTGGCGAGCATGGGGTCGACGATCATGATATCGCGCTCGGCGATGTCCTTCGGCATCTTGCAGAAGTAGACGTGCGGCTCAAGCGTTTCCTCGTCGCGGAACATACCGATGTGGCCGACACGGGCAGACGGAACCATGCGCAGAACGCCGTCAACCAGTCCAAGACCGGCGCGCAGAATGGGCACGACTGCAATTTTCTTACCGGCCAGCGTCGGCTCCTCCGCCGTGCAGATCGGCGTTTCGACCGTCTTGGTGGTGAGCGGCAGATCACGGGTGGCCTCATAGGTGATGAGCATCCCGATCTCGCTGACCAGCTCCCGGAAATCCTTGACGCTGGTGTTCTTGTCGCGCATGATCGTCAGCTTGTGCGCGACGAGCGGATGATCCATGACGTGTACGTGTTCTCCAAATGCTTTCGTGCTCATGATGTTGCTCCTTTGTCTTTTCTATTCAATTATTTTTTCAAATAAAAGTCCTTGTCATGCTGCCGCGTGCGCTCTGCCTGCGCCTGACGCAGATAATTGGGCGTCAGCGCGGCGGCGTCTGCCGGTTCGCCCGCGGCGATCTTTTCCATTGCGGTCAGCGCCACGCCGGAGGCCCTTTGCTGGCGCAGATGCTCGGGAAGCAGCCGCAGCGGCAGATTCTCCTCCTTCAATGTGGCAAAAACGAGCTTCGCGCCGTCGCCGGCGAGATACACAGGGCCTGGAATATTTTTCAGCTCCTGCGACAGCTCTGAAATTGCGATTGCGCGGTCCTCTGTGCGGCGCAGGAGCGCTCCATCGGTCCAATTGAACAGCGCGTTATAGATTTGCCCCTTCCGCGCGTCCATGCAGGCGCAGTAAACGCCGTTGGCGCAGGCTGCGCCGCGCACCATGGCCTCCAGCGTCGAAACGCCGTAGAGCGGGAGCTGACGGCCCCACGCGAAGCCCTTGGCACAGGCCATGCCGATGCGCACGCCCGTAAAGCTTCCGGGCCCGGCGGCGACGGCGACAGCGTCGATATCCTGTGGGGTCAGATCACAGCCGGAGAGCATATTTTTTGCCAGCTCCATCAGCGTTCTGCTGTGGGTCTGGCCGGAATTCTGCATATATTCCGCAAGCAGGCAGCCGTCGGACAGCAGCGCCGTACCGGCTGCCTTCGCAGAGGATTCAAATGCCAGCAGCTTCAAATCGGCTCCCTCCTTCGATGGTGATGCGGCGGGTATCGGGTTCAAGCGGGTCTTTCTCGATGGTGATATGAATTGCGTCCCGCAGTGCGTCTTCCACGTTTTCGCTCCACTCGACGGCACACACGCCGCCGCGTGCAAGATAATCCTCCCAGCCGATGTCGAACAGCTCGTCCGAGGAGCCGAGGCGGTACATATCGAAATGGAACAGCGGGATGCGGCCCGTCAGGTATTCATTGACAATGGTATAGGTCGGGCTGGTCACGAGATCTGTGACACCGAGGCCCTGCGCAATGCCGCGCGTGAGGGCCGTCTTTCCTGCTCCCAGATCGCCGAAATAGGCGATCACATCGCCCGGCAGGAGGCGCTTTGCCAGTCTTTGTCCAAGCGCCTGCGTTTCGTCCGCGCTGTGCGTGGTGATCTGCATACCAAAGCCCCCTATCTGCCCCATTTTATATCTGCCGCATTATAACACAGAAATCAAGTAAAATCAATTCAAAATCATACCAAAACCACGGCAATTTGAAAATCGTGGTTTACTTATTCGTCCTTTTTTGATACAATGTAAAATTGAATTAGGATTCCTTTTTTCAAGCTTTATTTTCGCATTCAAAGGAGGCGGCTTTATGCACGGGATATGGAAAGCGATCGGCAGCTTTGTCCGGCGCGCAGATATGATCCTTCTGAGCCTTTGTATTGCCGCCAGCGTCTTCGGCATTGTGGTCATTTCCAGCGCAACAAACGTCAAGGGCAGCGCGCAGTATGTCCGCACGCAGATCCTTGCGCTGGTTCTTGGTATTATTTTATATGTCTTTTTCACGCTGGTCGACGTCGATATCATTGCCGAGCGGCGCGAGCTGCTGCTGATCTTCTCGGCGATCTTCATTCTTCTGCTGTTCCCCTTCGGCGATACCCGAAGCGGCAACCGTTCCTGGCTGGCATTCAGCTTCCTGCCGTTTTCCATCCAGCCTGCGGAGATCTGCAAAATTCCGTTTATCATGATCCTGGCCAAGACCATGAGCATCCGGCAGAACAAGATCTCGCATATCTCAACGGTCCTGCGGCTCGCAGTCATCACGGTCTTCATGTTTGGCCTGATCGTCGTAGCGTCGGAGGATCTGGGTGTTGCGCTGCAGTATCTGTTTATTTTCGTCATTATGGCGTTTGTCGGCGGCGTGAGCCTTTTGTGGTTCCTCGGTGCGTTTGCGGTGCTGCTTGTAGCTTCTCCATTTTTGTGGCAGTTTCTCAGCTACGACCGGCGCAGCCGTATCTGGGTGCTGTTTGACCCGCGCATCGACCCGGCGGCGCAGGATCAGCGCTACCAGATGAACCGCAGCCTGCGCGCGCTTCAGAACGGCGGGATCACCGGGCAGGGACTGTACCACGGGACGATGGTGCAGAGCGGCACGATCCCCGCGCAGCATACCGACCTGATCTTCTCCTCTATCGGCGAGGAGCTCGGTATGCTCGGCTGCATGGCAGTTCTCATTCTGCTGACGGCCATCATCATCCGTATCATCTATGTCGGCATCAAATCCGGTAACTATATGAACCGTCTCATCTGCGTCGGCATCGCGGGTATGCTGACGGCACAGGTGTTCATCAACATCGGCGTGTGTATCGGCCTTGTGCCGGTCATCGGCCTGACGCTGCCGTTCTTTTCCTACGGCGGCAGCTCGCTCGTCACAATGTTCTTCGCGATGGGCATTGTATCCGGCATCAATATGCGCCCAGCGCCGGACAGCAGCGCACGGTATATCCGGCCTCCGCTTTCAGCATAAGCGGCACCAGACAATTCTCTTTGAAAGGAGTTATCAACATGAAGGTTATTTTAACACAGGATGTAAGAGGTCAGGGCAAGCGCGGCCAGATGATCGAGGTCTCCGACGGCTACGCCCGCAACTACATGCTGCCGCGCAAGCTGGCCGTTGAGGCAACGGCCGATAACGTCAACACCATGCGCATGAACGACAAGGCCATGCAGGAAAAGCGCCAGCGCGAGCGCGAGGAGGCCAGCGCCATCGCCGCGCGCATGCGCGACCTGACCGTGACCGTCTTTGCCAAGGGCGGCGGCGCCGGACGTCTGTTCGGCTCCGTCACGACGCAGGAGATCGCCGACGCGCTCAAGCAGAGCTGCGGCATTGAGCTCGACCGCCGCAAGCTCGTGCTCGACGAGCCGATCAAGACGACGGGCATCTATACCGTCCGCTGCAAGCTCGGCTATGAGATCACGGCCGATCTTCGTGTGGAGATCAAGGAGCAGTAACACCAAGGAGGAAGCACCATGCCCATGGAAGACCTGCTGACAAGGCAGGCGCCGCATTCGCAGGAGGCCGAGCAGTCCGTGCTCGGCTCCATGCTCATTGACAGCCGCTGCATCAGCGACGTCGTCGGCGTCGTCCGCCCGGAGGACTTTTACCTGCAGGCGAACCGCGAGATCTATGAGACGATGTACGAGATGTTCAGCTATTCGGAGGTCATCGACCCGGTCACCGTGCTCGATAAAATGCGCGCCCGGGGCGTTTATAACGAAGAAAGCTCCACAAAATATCTCATGCAGCTCATGGAGATCACGCCGACGGCCGCGAACGTCAAGCGCTATGCGCAGATCGTCCATGACAAGGCCCTGCTGCGCAATCTGTCCGAGGCGGCCTCCGGCATCGTCGAGACGGTCTACGAGGGCGTCGGCTCGGCGCAGGAGATCCTGGAAGCAGCGGAAAAGCGCATCTATGCCCTGCGGCGCGGCAACACGAACGAGTCGCTCGAGCACATCGGAACGGTGCTGCTGAAGGTCTTCGACCGCCTGAAGGAGCTGTCGGAGTCCGGCAGCGACATTTCGGGCCTGTCTACCGGCCTGCGCGACCTTGACAAGTTCATCAATGGCCTCAACCGCTCCGACCTCGTGCTGCTGGCGGCCCGACCCGGCATGGGCAAGACGTCCATGGCGCTGAACGTTGCGCTGAACGTCGCAAAAAAGAACCCGCAGAAGACCGTGGCGTTTTTCTCGCTCGAAATGTCGAAGGAGCAGCTCGTCACGCGCCTGATCTCCAACGAGAGCTTTGTGGACAACAAGAAGCTCGTCACGGGCCAGCTGTCCATGGAGGAGTGGAGCAAGATCGGCATCGCGGCCACGGCCCTTTCGCAGACGGACATCCGCGTGGACGACAATCCGTCTCTGTCCGTTGCGGAGATGAACGCCAAGTGCCGCCGCCTCGATAATCTCTGCCTTGTCATCATCGACTATCTCCAGCTCATGGTCAGCGCGGGCGGCCGGACCTACAGCGGCGAAAACCGCCAGCAGGTCGTTTCGGACATCTCGCGCTCGCTGAAGATCATGGCCAAGGAGCTGAACGTGCCCGTGCTGTGCCTGTCGCAGCTCTCCCGTGCGAACGAGAGCCGCCAGGACAAGCGCCCGCTGCTGTCCGATCTGCGCGAATCCGGCGCCATCGAGCAGGATGCGGACGAGGTCATGTTCCTGTACCGCGAGGACTATTATAATAAGGATACACCGGAGCAGAACGTCGCCGAGTGCATCGTGGCCAAGAACCGCCACGGCGAGACCGGCACGGTCAAGCTCCAGTGGCTGCCGCAGTTTACGACCTTCGCCGACCGGGAGTGGCGTCACGATGAGGGCTGAGGTCCTTTCCTGGTGCCGCCGGGAGGCGCTGTTTTCCCCTGGCGCGCAGGTCGTGTGCGCCGTTTCCGGCGGGGCGGATTCCATGGCAATGCTCTGCTGCCTGCGCGAGCTGGCGGCGGAGCTTTCCGTCTATGTGCGGGCGGCGCACTTCAACCATCGCCTGCGCGGGGCGGAGTCCGACGGCGACGAGGCCTTTGTGCGCGCGTTCTGCGCGGCCGAGGGCATCGAGCTCGTCTGCGGCGCGCCGGAAAAGCCTGCCCGCAGCGAGGAGGAGGCGCGAGAGCAGCGCTATGCCTTCCTCGATTCCATCCCGTGCGATGCCGTTGCCATCGCTCACACGGCCGAGGACAATCTCGAGACGCTGCTGCAGCATCTGCTGCGCGGCAGCGGGCTGCGGGGCCTCGGCGGCATCCCGCCGCGCCGCGGGCGCTATGTGCGGCCGCTGCTGGCCGTTTCCCATGCGCAGGTACGGGAATATCTGCGCGCGCGGGGCACGGGCTGGCGCGAGGATGCGACGAACGCGGAGGACAGCTGCCAGCGCAACCGCCTGCGCCACGGCGTGCTGCCTCTGCTGGCGGCCGAGATGCCGGAGCTGCCGCTGCGCGTTACGGAGCTGACGGCCCTTGTGCGGGCGGACGATGCCCTTTTGGACCGCGAGGCGGAGCGGCTGCTGCTTCCTGCGCCGGAGCCGCTGTTTTCCGACCCGTGCGTGCTGCGTAGGGTGCGGCTCGCGCCGCTGCGCGAGGCCCCGGAGCCGCTGCAGCGCCGGGCGCTGCGCTGCCTGCTGCGTGAGGCCCTGCCGCAGGATGCGGCCCTTGTCCACATCCGGGCGCTGCAGGCCCTGCTCGAAAATCCTGCTCCCGCTGTCCGGGCCGATCTGCCCGGCCGCCTGACGGTCCGGCGGAGCTATGACGCGCTGGAGCTTGTCCGCGGCACGCCGCCGGTGTTCCGGCCCGTTCCGCTGGCGCAGACGGTGCACTTTCCTGCGCTCGGCCTGCGGGCCGTCTGCACGCTTGCAGAAAAAAACGAAAAAATTCAAAATACCCCTTTCACTTTTGCGCTGAAATATGATAAGATGGTCGGGAGAATTCCCATTTTTCGCCCGCGGAAAACGGGCGACACGCTCACGCTGCCGGACGGCCGCTGCGTGACGCTGAAAAAGCTCTTTCTGGATCGCCGCCTGCCGCAGCCAATCCGGGACCGTGTCCCGGTGCTCGAGGTGGACGGGCAGGTGATCGCAGTGGCGGGCTTCGGCGCGGATCCGCGCTGGACAGCCCGTGACGGAGAGCAGGCTGTAATCCTACGAATAGAGAAAGAGGAAATGTGACATGCACCAGGACATTGAACGCGTACTCATCAGTGAGCAGGAGCTTGCCGCCCGCATCGCCGAGCTGGGCAAACAGGTCGCGGCGGACTATGCCGATAAGGATCCCATTTTCCTGGGCATCCTGAAGGGCGTCGTGATGTTTTTCTCGGACATGATCCGCGCAACGCCGATCCAGTGCCAGATCGACTTCATGGCCGTGTCGTCCTACGGCGGCGGCACGAGCACGAGCGGCAAGGTCAAGATGCTCAAGGATGTGTCCGTGGATCTGCGCGGCCGCCATGTCGTCATTCTGGAGGATATTCTGGACTCCGGCGTGACGCTCAGCCATGTCTGTGCGCACCTGCGGGAGATGGGCCCGGCTTCCCTGAAGATCTGCACCCTGCTCGACAAGCCCTCGCGCCGCCAGACGGACGTCAAGGCGGACTATGTCGGCTTTACGATCCCGAACGAATTTGTCGTCGGCTATGGCCTCGACTATGACGAGCACTACCGCAATCTGCCGTATGTCGGCATCCTGAAGCCGGAAGTCTACACGAAATAAAAGGAGCTGGGAGCTTGAAAAACCGTTCCAGACTGCTCACCGTTCTGCTGTATATCGTGGTGTTTGCCGTGGCTGTCGTGCTCATTTCGGAGGTGTTCTTCCGGGATGACACGGCCTATGTGAACTACAGCACCGTCTGCGAGCAGTTCCGCAGCGAAAATGTCCGTTCCTTTGAGTATGACAACGGTGTGCTGACACTCGAGCTGCGCAAGCCCTATCAGAACGAGGCGTATTCCGTCAGCCACAAGCTGGCAGACCTCGGCCTGTTCTATGAGGATCTGGGGACCCTGATCGCAGAGCAGCAGGAGAGCGGTGTTCTGCAGTCTTATAACTATGTACCCATGCGCCAGACACCGTGGTATGTGCGTATGCTGCCGGAGATGCTCCTGTCGATCGTCATGATCGCGCTCGTCTACATGGTGCTCATGCGCAACAGCGGCGGCATGATGAAGTTCGGCCACGCCAATGCCCGCGTGGGCAGCGGCCGCGACAAGGTGATGTTCAGCGACGTCGCCGGAGCGGACGAGGAAAAGGCCGAGCTGCAGGAGATCGTCGATTTTCTGCGTGATCCCGCAAAATACCGCCGCATCGGCGCGCGCATCCCCAAGGGCGTGCTGCTCGTCGGCCCTCCGGGCACGGGCAAGACGCTGCTGGCCCGCGCCGTGGCAGGCGAGGCGAATGTGCAGTTCCTTTCCATTTCCGGTTCGGATTTTGTGGAGCTGTATGTCGGCATCGGCGCGAGCCGCGTTCGCGACCTGTTTGAGCAGGCCAAGCGCAGTGCCCCTGCCATTATTTTCATCGATGAGATCGACGCCGTCGGCCGCCGCCGCGGCGCCGGTATGGGCGGAGGCCACGACGAGCGGGAGCAGACGCTCAACCAGCTCCTTGTGGAGATGGACGGCTTCGGCAGCAATGACGGCGTCATCGTTATGGCGGCGACGAACCGCCGCGATATCCTCGACCCCGCCCTTCTGCGCCCGGGCCGCTTTGACCGCCAGATCTATGTGAACGTGCCCGACGTCGGCGGCCGCGAGGCCATCCTGCGCGTCCATGCGCGCGACAAGCAGCTCTCCGATGACGTCGACCTGCGCACCGTCGCCCGCGCGACGGCGGGCTTCACCGGCGCGGATCTGGAGAACCTGCTCAACGAGGCGGCACTGATCTCGGCGCGGAAGAACCTGCCCGTCATTACGATGCAGACCATGGAGGACGCCGTCCTCAAGGTCATTGCCGGGCCGGAAAAACGGAGCCTTGTCAATATTGAGCGCGACCGGCGCATCACGGCCATCCACGAGGCGGGCCACGCCGTTGCGGCATACTTCCTGCCCACGCAGGAGCCTGTCCACCAGATCACCATTGTGCCGCGCGGCAATGCCCTCGGCCTGACGATCAGCCTGCCGGATCAGGACACGCTCCATACCACGCGAAACGAGATGCGCGACCGCATCGTCGTGCTCCTCGGCGGCCGCGTGGCGGAGCAGCTGGAGTTTGACGACATTTCGACCGGCGCTTCGAACGATCTGCAGCGTGCCACAAAGCTGGCGCACGATATGATCGCAAAATACGGTATGAACGAGCGCATCGGCGCCGTGGCCTATGACGACGACAGCGAGATCTTCGTCGGCCGCGACTATGAGCGCACGCGTTCCTATTCCGAGCAGACGGCTGCCGAGATCGACGCCGAGGTCCGCAAGACCGTGGATCAGGCTTATGCGCACTGCACGCAGATCCTGACGGAGCACCACGAGAAGCTGCAGGAGATCGCGCAGTGGCTGCTGGAGCACGAGACGATGAGCCGCAGCCAGTTCGAGGCCTGCATGCAGGCCCTGCCGATCCCCGAGAAGCAGGAGGGCCTGCTGGCCGGAGAGGAGAAGACCGATGGAGCCGAAGAAGATTAAAAACCCGACCGGCATGCTCATCATGCACGGAACGGTCATTGCCGTTGTGCTGTATATGGCCTGGCAGCTCGTGCGAAGCTACCGCGCGGGCGGGGCGGAGGCCCCGAGCCTGACGACCCTGATCGTCGGCCTCGTGCTGCTGGTCGGCGGCTGTGTCGTCGTCGGCTGGCTTGCCGTGCGGCTCTTCCTGCAGGCAAAGCGCGAGGAAAAGGCGCTGGAGCAGGAGACCGAGCAGCTGCATGTCACAGCTGCGCAGGAGAATCTGAAGGCTCCGGAGAATTCGGAAGAATAACGGAAGTGCTCTGCTGCGCATAACGGCAGAGCGCTTTCTTGTAGGACGGGGGGATAGCCATGGGCTGGAAGATCGCGATCTGTGACGACGACGCCGGACAGGCCGCACGGCTGCAAGCGGACGTGACGGACTGGGCGCACGGCGCCTGCGCCGTGACCTGCTTCCCGAGCGCGGAGGCGTTTCGTTTCGCCGGAGATACCGACTGGGATATCCTGCTGCTGGATGTTGAAATGCCCGGCATGAGCGGCATCGATCTTGCCAAGCGCCTGCGCGGCGCGGGCTGCCGGGCGGAGATCATCTTTATCACGTCGCATTTTGAGTGCATGGCCGAGGGCTATGAGGTCGATGCCCTGCACTATCTCGTCAAGCCCGTGCCGGCGGAAAAGCTTCGCGCCGTGCTGGACCGCGCCGCCGCGCGGCTGGCCGTCGAGCCGCCGTCCGTCGTGATCGCGTGCGAGGAGGGAAATGTGAAGCTCTATGAGAGCGAGCTTTTGTATGCGGAGTCCTTCCTGCATGATCTCGTTCTCCACACGACCGGGCCGGACTACCGCATCCGCGAGAGCATCTCGGCCTTTGCCGGGCGGCTGAGCGCGGACTTCTTCCGCACGCACCGGTCGTACCTCGTCAATCTGAAGGCCGTGGTGCGCATCGGGCGCACGTCCGTCCTGCTGCGCGGCGGGGCGGAGGTCCCGCTGGCGCGGGGAAAGTATGACGCCATCAACCGGGCGTTCATTGACAGAAACTGAGGACCGCAGAAACAGAGGAAATGCCATGTTGAAGAGAACCTATCTCAGGCTGGTCGAAATGCAGGAGGAGCAGGCGCGGCAGCATCTGGAGGAGGTCCGGAGCATCCATAACGAGATGCGCGGCTATAAGCACGACTTCCACCACCATCTGCAGGCGCTCAAGGGCCAGCTGGAGGCCGGGCAGGTCGACCGGGCCATCGCCTACCTCGAGCAGCTGGACCGGAGCCTGCAGACGGTCGATACCCTGCTCAAGACCGGCAATGTGACCGTCGATGCCATTCTTTCGGCCAAGCTCGCGCAGGCCCGCGCCGCCGGGATCGCCGTGACGGCGGAGGCCAATCTGCCGCCGGAGCTGTCGCTCACCGATCTGGAGCTGAGCATTGTCATCGGGAATCTGCTGGACAATGCCATCGAGGGCTGCCGGAGCGCGGCTGGCGAAAAATTCCTCCGCCTTTCTCTGCGGATGAAGGGCGATATGCTCTATTTCTATCTTCTCAACAGCGCCGGGAAGAAGCAGAAGAAGGTTGGCTCCCTCTTCCGGACGGGGAAGACCGGTGCGCACGGCTTCGGCCTGCACCGGGCAGAGGCCATTGTGAAGCAGCATGGCGGCTGGGTGAAATACAACAGCGAGGACGGCGCGTTCACGTCGGAATTCCTCGTCCCCGCCGCGTGCTGAATGCGATTCGTGCACCGCTGGAAGCAGTTGGTGCACGATCTCTCTTTTTTGGGGCCTTGTGTGCTACAGTGGAAGCAGAAGGGGGCGATATGCCTTGAAGGAATCAACCAAAAAGCCCTATCGGGGTCTTATGAGCAACGCCGTGTGGAGCTATCGGCAGATGCTCCGCGGAACGCCTGCGTCATTCTTTGTCATGGCGGCCGGCGTCCCGCTGGGCGTGCTTCTGGCTTGGCGGAGCTTCGCCTGCCCGCGCTCGTCGTGTCGGAGGTGACGGGAGGACAGACGTTCCTCCATGCCGCACTGGCCGTCGGCGCCCTGCTCGCGCTCACGTTTCTGGCAGTCGGCCTGCGGGACTTCTGCAAGACCATTCTGGAGGCCCAGGAGAGCCGCTATCGCTTTTATCTGACCAGCTGCCTGGAGGAGAAGAGCATGGCGATGTTCTATCAGACCTATGAGAAAAAGCAGACGCGAGACCAGCGCAAGCGGGCCGAGGAAGCAAGCTATATGATGAACGGCAAGGTGCCGCTGTGTCAGGTCCCTAACCTGATGACGGAGCTGATCCGCAATGCCCTGTGCTATGCCCTGTTCGGCACGATCCTCTCGCGCATCAGTCCACTGCTGTTGGTGCTGCTGACGCTTGCGGCACTGGTCAACCTGCTGTGCGTTCGGGCCTATAACCGCTATGAATACGCCTCCCGCGGGGAGCGGACGGACATTGGCCGGAGGCTGCGGTATGTGTCTAAAAATGCTGCCGATTTTGCGGCGGCCAAGGATATCCGCATCTACGGCATGGCGACATGGCTGCGCGAGACGTTTTCGGACCTGTTCCAGCAGGATACCGCGTGGTCCGCACGGCTGAACCGCCGCCTGCTTCTGGGGCGTCTCGTCGACCTGCTGGTGATCCTGCTGCGCGACGGCGGGGCCTATGCCCTGCTGCTCGTCATGGCGGTGCGGGGCGAGCTGCGGCCGGATGAATTCGTGCTGTATTTTTCCGCCATCTCCGGCTTTGCCACATTTATCGGCAACATGATCTCCGCCTGGAACGAAATGCAGACCGCCAGCCTGAAGGTCAGCGATTACCGGCAGTTTATGGAGCTGCCGGACACGGACGGAACGGGAACGGCGCATGCGGCGGACCACCGGGAGCACGCACCGGAGATCACGTTCGACCATGTATCATTCCGCTATGACGGGGCGGCGCATGACACGCTGCACGATATCAGTCTTACGCTCCGTGCCGGGGAGCATGTGGCGCTTGTTGGCCTGAACGGCGCGGGCAAAACGACGCTCGTCAAGCTCCTGTGCGGGCTGTATGCGCCGACATCCGGCACGATCCGGATCGACGGCGTCCCCGCGGCGGAGTTCCGCCGGGACGACTATGCGGCGCTGTTCGCTCCGGTGTTTCAGGAGGTCCGCACGGCCTGCTTTTCGCTGGCCGAGACGGCCGCCTGCGCCTTCGGCCCTGAGGTGGACCGGGAGCGGGCGGAGCGGTGCCTGCGCGCGGCCGGGCTGGGAGAAAAGCTGGATGCCCTGCCGCACGGCATGGATACGCATCTGGATAAACAGGTGAATCCGGACGGCATTGAGCTGTCCGGCGGCGAGGCACAGAAGCTCATGATGGCCCGCGCCCTGTATAAGGACGCACCGGTGCTCGTGCTCGACGAGCCGACGGCGGCGCTTGACCCCATTGCGGAGAATGAGGTCTATGAGCAGTACCGGCGCATGGCGGCAGGGAAGACATCCCTGTTCATCTCACACCGGCTGGCCTCAACCCGCTTCTGCGACCGGATCGTGCTGCTGCGCGACGGCGGCATCGCCGAGGAGGGCACGCACGAAACGCTCCTTGCGGCGGGCGGAGAATATGCAAGGCTGTATGAAATTCAGAGCTGCTGGTATCAGCCCGGCTATCAGGGAGGGAAGCAGGCATGAAAGAACGTTGGGATCTGAACCGCCGCGCGGTCCGGCTGCTGTGTCATCTGGATCGGAAGTACTTCCTCTGTACCCTGTTTTCCAGCCTGACGACTGCGATCGCGCCCTATATCCCGATCTATTTTTCGGCTAAGATCATCGATGCCCTGACGGCCGGTGCGGGCGGAAAGACGCTTGCCCTGTATGCTGCGCTCACCGTCGGCCTGACGGCCCTTGTCGGGCTGGCAGGCGCCCTGCTGAAAATGCATGCGGACGTCGGCGAGGCCGAGCTGGACCGGCTGGTTGACTGGAAGCATGCGGAAAAGGCCATGGATCTGCCCTATGCCCTGATCGAGGACCGCAAGACGGCCCTGCTCCGGGAACGGATCGAGATGGAGACGCAGACAGGCTATAATGTGTATTACTATGCCGTGACGGCGGGCGGCCTTGTCCGCTATGCGGTGCAGATCGCGGCCGCCGTCCTGCTGACATTCTCCCTGTTCCGGCCCGGCCTGCTCTCCGCCGGGGCAAAACTGGCGCTGCTGGCGGGCATCGTGCTGACGGCCGCGGTCAGCGTTCTGACCGGCCGCCGGTACGGCAGACTGCGCAGCGAGTTCTTTGCCGGATGTGTGGACGACAACATCCGCGGCGAAAAGCTGTATGATTACACCAGCAACGATTCCTCCGGCAAGGATATTCGCCTGTACGGTATGCGGGCCGCGCTGCTGCAGAAGGAGCGGGACTTTAACGAAAACTTCTGCAGGCGGGAGAGAACCATGAATTTCGGTGTTGCGTGGATGGGACTCCTCTCCAATTTTGTGACGTATGCGCTCCAGTTCGGCGTCTATCTGCTCCTGATCGCGGCGGCGCTGCGGGGCGGCCTGTCCGTCGGCTCCATCGCGCGGTATGTCTCTTCCATCATGCTGCTGCTGGCGGGCGTCTCCGGGCTGGCGCGCACGATTCGGATTTCCGTCACGAACGAGGAATACATGAAGCGCTATCTCGACTACTTCGATATCCCAAACCCCATGTATCAGGGCTCGCTCAGTGTGGAAAAGCGCGATGACGATCGCTATGAGGTGGAATTCCGCGATGTGTCCTTTCGCTATCCCAACACGGAGGCCTATGCGCTGCGCCATGTGAGCATGAAGTTCCGCATCGGCGAAAAGCTGGCCGTCGTCGGCCGCAACGGCAGCGGTAAGACGACGTTCATCAAGCTGCTGTGCAGACTCTATGACCCGACGGAGGGCGAGATCCTGCTCAACGGCGTTGATATCCGAAAATATGACTATGCGGAGTATCAGGCGCTGTTCTCCGTTGTGTTTCAGGACTTCCGCCTGTTCGCTTTCTCCCTCGGGCAGAATGTGACGGCCGGAGCGGATGTTGACCGCGCGCGGGCGGAGGTCTGCCTGCGGGAGGCCGGGCTCGGCGAACGCCTTTTGCGCATGCCGGACGGCCTCGACACGATGCTTTACCGCGATTTTGACCCGCATGGCGTGGTGATCTCCGGCGGCGAGGCGCAGAAGATCGCCATCGCCCGCGCACTTTACAAGAATGCGCCCTTCCTCGTGCTCGACGAGCCGACGGCGGCGCTTGACCCCGTTTCCGAATATGAGGTCTACCGGAAGTTCAATGCGATCTCCGGCGGCAAGACGGCGCTCTATATCAGCCACCGGCTGGCCTCGTGCCGCTTCTGCGATGAAATTCTGGTGTTCTCGGCAGGCAGTATCGTCCAGCACGGCACGCATGAGGCGCTTCTGCAGGAAAAAAGCGGAGAATATGCCCGCCTCTGGCACGCGCAGGCGCAGTATTATGACGATTCTTTACAGAAAAAGAATCCTGTAAAATAGCTGAAAAACGGATGAATATGAACGGGCTGTGAACAAACATCGTGCATTGTGTGAATATTAGCACTCTTCTATTGACAGTGCTAAAAACGGTGGTATAATGCAGTTGAACCTTGAGAGAGGGGACAGAAACCCACCCCCCAGGGGAACAAAACCACAACCACATTGGGTACATAATACAGGCCCGGCTGAACGGGAGCCTCTCCCGGAGGCGGCCGGAGCGAATGGAGGTATGACTTATGCTGCCCAGCATCTATAGTGAAAATTTGTTTGATGATTTCTTCTCGGATCCGTTTGATATGGTAATGCCGCGTAGCCTCAATGCCCTGTACGGCAAGCATGGCAAGAACCTCATGAAGACCGACGTCCGTGAGACCGAGGACACCTATGAGCTTGACATCGACCTGCCGGGCTTCAAGAAGGACGAAGTGAATCTGGAGCTGAAGGACGGTTATCTCACCATTCAGGCCGCAAAGGGTCTGGACAAGGAAGAGCCGGAGAAGAAGGGTAAGTACATCCGTCAGGAGCGTTACGCCGGTGCGTGCAGCCGCAGCTTCTATGTCGGTGAGCATGTGGAGCCGGAGGACATCCGCGCGAAGTTCGAAAACGGCATCCTGCAGATCTCTCTGCCGAAGGCCGCAAAGAAGCAGCTCCCGAAGAGCAATGTCATTGCCATCGAGTAACGGCATATTCAATATCCCGCAGAGGAATTTCCCCCTGCGGGATATTTTTTTGCGAAGGCACATTGAAAATGCGAACAAAAGCCTCGCAGAGTTTGCGCTCGCAAGCGCAAAGAAAGTAGGAATCATTTTCTCCGGCGGCGTGTACGTCGGAGAAAATACCGCTCGGCTCGCAAACGTGCGAAGGGCGTGCCCTTCGTGCGCTGCAGCGAGCCGCAGCCCCTTTCAAACGAGAGCCCAGTGAAACGGGTCTCGTTTGAGAGCTTGTCAAAAATCCTTTTTTGACAAGCTCATACCCCGCCGGGGTTTCCCTGCGGGATATTTTTATGCCCGTATAGCCGAATCAAAATGCTGCGCATATGCTGGCAGGAGGTGAGTGCGATGATCCACACCGTTTTGCCGGGAGAGACGCTGCGCGGCATCGCTGCGATGCACGGGACCGGACCGGACCTGCTTGCCGCGTGGAACGGGACGGCGGAGCCGCTGACCGGGCAGGAGCTGCTCGTGCTGCATCCGCAGGCACTGCACACCGTCCGGTGCGGCGAGAGCTGGCAGAGCCTGTCTGCGCGCTTCGGCCTGCCGGAGCTGCGCCGCTGCAATCCCGTGCCGCTCCGGCCGGGGCGGCGGCTCGTGCTGGGCTTCCGGGAGCGTGGCACGCGGCCGCTGGCGCTGTGCGGCACGATGGGGCCGGAATGGAACGATCTGGGGCTTTCCTATACATGTGAGCTGGCGGCGGACGCTGCGGAGCTTGACGGCGACGGCGCGCTGCATCGCCTGCCGCTGCGCGGTCGCCCGGCCTGCCTGCGCCTTACAGGAAGCGGAGCAAAGCTGGAAACCCTGCTCCGCAGCCGGGCTGCGCAGGAGCGCCTTCTGCTCGAGACGGCTGCACTCTGCCGCGCGCATGGCACGGCGCAGGTCGAGCTGGCGGTCCGTGATCTGCTGCCGGACTGCGATCCGGCTCCGTTGGTCTCCCGGCTGCAGGCGCTTCTGGCGGAGCGGGGCGGAGGACTGACGCTGGCCCTGCCGCGGCCCGGCGCGCTCGGCTGGGAGGCCCCGATGCTGGCTCGGCTGGCTGCCGCTGCCGGACGGGTGCGCGCTGCGCCCGGTCTTCCGGGGCTGCCGCCGGAACGCTTACTGGCGGACTATGACGATGCGGCGTGCGACCGCTGCGGCCTTCGGACGGAGCGGCTCAGCCGGGGTGAGGCGCTGGCCCTGGCCCGGCGGACCGGAGCCTGCCTGCACTATGACGCTGCGAAGCACCTGACGTGCTTTTCCTACCGCGATGAGACGGGCGCGCCGCACACGGTGCGCTTTGCGGGTCTGCGCAGCTGGATGGAGCGCCTGCGCGCGCTGGAGCAGGCGGGCGTCGCGGCTCTGGCGCTCCGCGCCCCGGATCCGGCCCTTTGCCTGCTGCTGCACACTCAATTTAAATTAGGGTAAAAATTGCAGCGCCGCTCAAGGAGCGACGCTGCAGACGCAATCAGTGCGTGTCATTCCAACGGTGGACGGTACGAATCGGAAGTGCCTTCCCGAGATTGCCACGGCCCCTTCGGGGCCTCGCAATGACAAATCTGGGAACCTGCATGGTCGGCGGAACTGCTTCAAAATTTGCAACTGCCAATGGCGCTCAGGGAGCGCCGCTACAGACGCAATCGGTTTGTACGTTTTTGCCGGTAGCCCGTTTGAGTCGGCAGCGGTGCGCCGGGCCGGGCTGTCCCCGCCCATACAACACCTTACGATACTACGGCGCCCTTATTTCACATACGCGGCGAGGAACTGCCGCGTGCGGTCGTTTTTCGGGTGGAGGAACAGCTCGTCCGGCGTGCCGGACTCTGCCACGACGCCGCGCTCCAGAAAAATGACCTGATCGGAGACATCGTGGGCAAACTGCAGCTCGTGCGTCACGACGATCATCGTCATGCGCCGCTCGGCGAGGCTGCGGATGACGCGCAGCACCTCGCCGGTCAGCTCCGGGTCCAGCGCACTCGTCGGCTCGTCGAAGCACAGCACGTCCGGCTGCAGGGCCAGCGCCCGTGCGATGGCCACGCGCTGCTGCTGCCCGCCGGAGAGCTGGCCGGGATAGCGGTCCTGCTGGGCCAGCAGGCCGACCTGCCCGAGCAGGTGGGTGGCCTCGTCGTCGATGCGCTGCAGAATTTCGCGGCGGTTCGCGCGGTAGTCCGGGCGGCGCTTTGCCTGCAGGCGGCCGGCCAGCGTGACGTTTTCGCGCACGGTGTACTGCGGGAAGAGGTGGAAGGCCTGAAACACCAGCCCGAACGGCAGCCTTCCGCCGCGCTGCGCCGTGCGGACGCCGCCGTCAAACAGGGTCTCGCCCGCCACGCGGATGCACCCGGCATCCGGCTGCTCCAGCGCGTTCAGGCAGCGCAGCAGCGTCGTCTTGCCGCTGCCGGACGAGCCGAGGATGGCCAGCGTCTGGCCCTGCTCCAGCGTGAACGAGACGTCCTGCAGGACGGGCGTCCCGCCGAAACGCTTTTCCAGATGCTCGACTTCCAGAATGGCCATGTCCGCTCCTCCTCTCAGGAAAAATATTGCAGCCGCTTTTCGATGCGGCCAAACAGCAGCGTCAGGATGCCGTTAAAAGCCAGATAATACACGCCTGTGAAGAAGATCGGCCACAGCAGGCCGGAATAGCCGTGTGAGCCCTTCAGGAAGGCATAGCCGGAGTAGATGAGCTCCTGCATGGAGATGATGCGCGCGATGGACGTGTCCTTCACCAGCGTGATGACCTCGTTCGAGAGGGGCGGCACGATGCGCTTGACCATCTGCAGCAGCGTGACATGGAAAAACGTCTGCGGCCCGGTCAGGCCGAGCACCTGCGCTGCCTCCTGCTGGCCCTTCGGCACGCCCTCGATGCCCGCGCGGAAAATTTCCGAGAAATAAAAGGCATAGTTCAGGATGAACGCGATGGCCGAGGCGAGAAACCGCCCCGACTCTCCGGGCGCCCACGGGCTCGTGCCCAGCAGCACGCCCGGAACATAATACAGGATCAGCAGCTGCAGCATGAGCGGCGTGCCGCGGACGATCCAGACGAGCGTCCGCGTCAGCCATTTGAGCGGCTTGAAGCGGCTCATGGAGCAGAAGGACAGCAGCAGCCCGAGCGGGAGCGCGCCCGCCAGCGTGACGGCAAAGAGCTTGAGCGTCTGCAAAAAGCCGCCGTTCATGGCGCTGAGTACGGTTTTGATCATGACTGCTGCCTCCCTGCTGCGTTCCGTTATTTCTGCTCAATCAGCGCGGCCTGCACGCCGTACTGCTCGGCCAGCGCCTGCAGCGCGCCGCTTTCCCACTGCTGCCGGAAAAATTCGTTCAGCGCCGCCACGGCGTCAGAGCCCTTGCGGAAGCCGACGCCATACTGCTCGCCGGTCTCGGCGTTCAGCACCGGACCGATGGCCAGATCGGCGTAGTTCGTGCCCTCGCCGACCATTGCGCCCGCCATGAGCGAGTCGATGATGGCGGCGTCCGCCGTGCCGGACTTGACCTCCAGCAGGGCCGTGGCCTGATCGACGACATCCGTGTACGTCAGGCCCTTTTCCTCGGCCTGCGCCATACCGGCCGAGCCGGATTCCACGGCGAAGCGCAGCACGCTCAGCGAGTCGGTCGTGCTGTAATCCGCGGCCTTGTCCGCCGGGAGAATGACGACCTGCGCGTTGTTGCAGTAGGCATTCGAGCACGCCATGGAGGATGTGACCTCGTCCGTCAGCGTCATGCCGTTCCAGACGACGTCGATGGTCTTGCCGTCCAGCTCCATGACCTTGTTGTCCCACTCGATGGTCTGGAACTGGACCTCCACGCCGAGAGACTCGGCAAAGGCCTTTGCGAGGTCGGCGTCAAAGCCGATCCAGCTGCCGTCGGCGTCCTGATAGTCCATCGGGGCGAAGTCGGTGATGCCGACGACGAACGTGCCCTTCTGCTTGATGTAATCGAGATCGGAGCCGGTGGAGGCTTCCTTTTTCCCGCAGCCCATCAGCATGGCGGGGACGAGGGAGAGCGCAAGCGCGGAAGCGGCAAATCTGGCAAAACGGTTCATAATGAATTCCTCCATGTCGGCAGGCCGTGCAGAAATTTAATACGCTAATATAATAGCACATTAGTGTGATAAAGCAATAGGAAATTTTCGTTTCGGCCGCGATTCGGCGGAATGCACAAATGGGAGCGGGAAAAACGAAGTGAAAACAGGAAAAATGTCAGTATATGTTGTAGGGGAGGGGCATGCCCCTCCCGGCGTTATACTGCCGATTCGCACAGGCCACCGTCAAAACGGCGATGGCCTCCGACGGGATCTGTAGCAGTGTTCCCTGAGCGCCCAGTAGGGGACATTCAACCGCAGAAGTGCTCTGGTGCACCACTGCACCGCCCTGACGTGTCATTGCGAGGAGGCCAACGGCCGACGTGGCAATCTCGGGAAGGCACTCACGATTTCGCCGATCGCTTTCCCACAATTCAGTCGGGTGCTGCGAGATTGCACCCCAAGGGCACTTCCTCGCGCTTCGCGCTCAGGGCGCCACG
>ERZ833963.2213-NODE-2213-length-19467-cov-4.080363_pt1 | contig 19467 bp, 14 predicted proteins | sample MGYA00519693_ERZ833963 | MGnify/ENA primary metagenome ERZ833963 (study PRJEB31850, sample SAMEA3708748) | human gut metagenome | biome: human gut; feature: human-associated habitat; material: faeces | place: China | collected 2014 ... | reverse complement strand
TAATCATGTTGCAGATACTGGCGGTTTACCTCCAGTATTTTCTCGTCGGAACAGAAAATATAGGCGATTTCACCGACTCTCTTTCCATAAGTGGCGGCAACGGCTTTAATCCATTCCGTTGTCTTGCTTTTTTTGATGGCGGGCATATCTACGCCGTCTGTCTGATAGGAAACCATGGCAATTAAAAATTAAAGATTAAAAGAAGAATATATAACTGATGATGATAGCAGCGATAATACCAGCCAAATCCGCTATCAATCCACAGGTGACAGCGTTGCGCGTCTTGGTGATGCCTACGCTGCCGAAGTAGACCGCGAGAATATAGAACGTAGTGTCCGAAGCGCCACGGGCCACACAACTCATTCGTCCAACAAAAGAGTCTGCACCATATTCTTTCATGGTGTCAATCATCAGTCCGTTGGCACCACTGCCGCTCAATGATTTCATCAACGCGGTTGGCAAGGCACCTACAAAACTGGTGTCCACCCCAAATAGACCTACCACATAACCGATGCCGCTTACCAGCATATCCATCGCACCCGAAGTTCTGAATACGGCAATACCAACCAGGAATGCCACCAGATACGGAATGATGCGTACAGCAGTCGTAAAGCCCTCTTTGGCGCCTTCTACAAAAGCATCATATACGTTTATCTTCTTCCACAATCCCCAGACAATAAACAACAGGATGATGCTGAACAGAATGATATTGGCAACCAGTGTAGAATACGTTCCGATTTCCTCGCGACCGAGTAGTGTAAACATATAAATAAGTCCGGCGAAGAAGAGGCTGATACAACCAATCAGGATAAGAATAGGTTTATTGATTAGATTAATGCCTTGGGCGATGCTGACGGCAATCACCCCCACAAGGGTAGAAACAGCCGATGTGATCAGTATCGGGATAAATATATCAGTGGGCTGCGTAGCGCCCATCTGTGCACGATACATCATGATGCTGATAGGAATCAGTATCAGCCCGGAAGTGTTGAGCACCAGAAACATGACCATCGGATTGGTAGCCGTGTCCTTCTTGGGATTCAACTCCTGTAGCTCCTTCATGGCCTTCAATCCCATAGGAGTGGCCGCATTGTCCAGCCCCAGCATATTGGCGGAGAGGTTCATAAAGATGGAGCCCATGGCGGGATGCCCTTTCGGTATTTCGGGGAAGAGGCGGCAGAACACAGGACTCAACCAGCGGGACAGCGCGTTTATCATGCCGCTCTGTTCGCCAATCTTCATGATGCCCAGCCAAAGGGACAGAATACCCGTCAGTCCCAGGGATATTTCAAATGCCGTTTTCGAGGAAGTAAATGTGGAGTTGACAAGCTCCGTAAAGATTTCAGTGTTGCCCATGAACAAGAGCTTGATGAGTGCCACAATGAAAGCTATTATGAAGAATGCTACCCAAATGTAATTTAAAACCATAAAGTAACGCGTTTATTTTATGGCAAAAGTAGGAATATCTTTCCATTTAGCACGCTAAATGGAAAGATTATTGCATTTATTAGGGCAATAACACTCTTTCGAATATAAATTTCTGCTTACCTTTGTCTTACAATCAAATGATCATTAACCAATAGTAACCATGTGATATGAAAAACAAATGTATGCTAATTGCAGCTTTGCTGATGCTGTCCGGAGCGATGTCTGCCAAAGTAGTGCTGCCACCTATGTTCTCCGACAATATGGTGCTGCAACAACAAGCGGATGCCCCCATTTGGGGAACAGCCAAGCCGATGAAAACGGTGAAAATTACAACTTCCTGGGATGGAAAGACGTATGAAACCTTAGCCGGTAAGGATGGCAAGTGGAAACTCTCTGTCCGTACGCCCGAAGCGGGTGGTCCTTACGAGCTTACGTTGACGGACGGACAAAAGCTGGTGTTGAAGAATGTAATGGTCGGTGAAGTCTGGATATGTTCCGGCCAGTCCAATATGGAGATGCCCCTGAAAGGTTGGGGGAAGATAATGGATTATGAGAAAGAGATAGCGGAGGCTAACCATCCTGATATCCGTTTGTTGCACGTAGAGCATGTGACGAGTACACAACCGGAATCGGATATCAAAATCCGCGATAATGGCTGGCAGGTATGTTCACCGCTTACTGTTCCCGAGTTCTCTGCCACTGCCTACTTCTTTGGCCGTGAGATTTCTGAAAAGCAGAATGTACCTGTCGGATTGATCCACACTTCCTGGGGAGGGACGAACGTTGAGTCGTGGATAAGCGGGAAGGTGCTGAAAGAAATGCCCGACTTTACTAAAGTAGTGGAAGATATTCGCCTGATGCCTGATAAATCTGCGATGAAAGCGGAGTATTTGAAGGGTCTGGAAACTTGGAACAATCGTGTGGACGAAGGTTTCGCTGCCGGCAAGCCGATACGTGCAGAAGTCTCCTTGGATGACAGCAACTGGCAGAAAATGAACTTTCCCGGCATGGTGGAAGAACAAGGCCTGGCAGGTTTTGACGGTCTGCTGTGGCTGCGCCGGACAGTTGAGATACCTTCCTCCTGGGTCGGCAAGAAGCTGCAACTGGTCTTAGGCACCATTGACGATAACGATATCACCTATTGGAATGGTAAAGAGGTAGGCCGCACCAATGGCTATTCCGTTTCGCGTAATTATACTGTCCCCGGCAAGATGGTTAAAGCCGGACAAGTAACGTTGGCCATCCGTGTTGTGGATACAGGCGGTGGCTGCGGTATGCCCGATGAGCTTTATCTCCGTTCTGCCAATGGCGAACAAATCAGCCTGGCCGGTGAATGGAAATACCAGGTGGCGGCAGACGGCCGGAAAGAGGGGATGCCTCCGGCTGATATGTCCGAAAATCCTAACCTGCCGACCTCTTTATACAACGCTATGATTCATCCGTTGGTGCCTTACGGTATTCGTGGAGCCATCTGGTATCAGGGAGAGAACAATGCTTCCCGTGCTTATCAATATCGTGAACTTTTTCCTTTGGTCATTGAAAACTGGCGTCAGGACTGGGGACAGGATTTCCCTTTCTACTTTGTGCAGTTAGCCAACTTTATGCAGCAGTCTCCCCAACCGGCTGATTCTGACTGGGCGGAACTTCGCGAAGCACAGAGCCGTACATTGTCCGTAGCCAATACAGGCATGGCGGTGATTATTGATAAAGGCGATGCCAATGACATTCACCCGAAGGACAAGCAGGCAGTCGGTCACCGGTTGGCTTTGGTTGCCCGTGCCAAGACGTATGGCGAACAGATACCGTACTCCGGTCCGATGTACCGCTCTTCTCAGGTGGATGGGGATAAGATTATCCTTTCTTTTGACCATACGGACGGCGGGCTGAAGAGTGGTGACGGAAAAGAATTGCAAGGCTTCTCCATTGCCGGACGCGACCATAAATTCCATTGGGCAAAAGCGGAGATAAAAGGTGATAAGATTGTGGTGAGTTCTCCGGAAGTGCCTTACCCTGTTGCCGTGCGCTATGCCTGGGCCAATAATCCGGTTTGTAATTTATATAATGGAGCCGGATTGCCTGCATCTCCCTTCCGAACGGATGATTGGAAAGGGGTGACGCAGAAAAATTAGCGAATTTATATAAGGATTTTGAACAAGAAGCTGAAAGGAAAGAAATAGCAATGGAGAATGGTATCATGAACAACGACCGTATGTCTGCTGAATACTTTTTACATAATAGATGCTTTCCCATAAGTTCGTAAAGAAGAAAAAACGAGTGAGTTGACTTCAGTCGTTACTTCAACCCTATTCAGTCGTTACTTCATTCCCATTTAGTCGTTACTTCATCCTTATTCAGTCGTTACTTCATTCTCCCCCTCTTCAGAATATGTTTTGGAGGGGGGAAGGACAATTTCCTCTTTTTCTCAAAGGGAGGGGCAGTTTTGTATTGAAAAAAATGTAAGAAACGAAAGGGGGATATAGCGTCAGGAACATTGAGTAAACAAATTAAGGAAAAGTTGTATTCTGCATTATAGAATGCCATTAAAGGGGGGCATCCGACAAATGCGTAGTTTTATTCATTACTGTCGGGTTATGAATCTTTTCACCACAGAGTAACACAGAGTATCACAGAGTTTAATCAATTTGAAATCAAAAAATAGAACTCCGTGATACTCTGTGTTACTCTGTGGTGAAAACTCATTTCTGCACCGTTAGGAATGATGATGAGTGGATAGTACTGCTTATTATTTACAATAAAAAGATAAAAAATGTCAATTGCAAGCTTCGTGTGACGGGAGGAATGTTTTGTTTCATATTTAAAACATATCTTTAGAACCCGGTTAGTGTGCAACAACTAAATCACTTATGATGAAAAAAACGATTCTCGCCTGTATTTATCTACTATTGGCTGTTGGGGCTATTTATGCCCAGCGAGCGGATTCTGCCTATGTTAATAATATGCGTGCTTATTATAATAAGTACTTTAATGATCCGACTAATCCTATTGTACTGACAGCTTCGGACACCCTATTGGATATGGCAATCAGGTGTAATGACACCGTAATGGCTAAAATAGCTTTGGGAGCAAAGCTGGATTATTACTATTACGGGCAAGGTGAGAACCGTACGGATAGCGTTATAGCCGGTGTAAACCGCCTGAAGCAATTTGCCAAGCGTGTGCAGAATCCTGAACTTTACTATTGGGCGTGGGCCGCCAGGCTGGTGAACTATTACATCAAGCAGGGTGAATATAACATTGCCCTTGTCGAAGCCGAAAAGATGCTGCGGGAGGCTGAGAGGGACGGATTGCAGTCGAGTATTGCCGAATGTTACTATGCATTGGCTAATGTATATGGTGCTAAAGGTTTATCGAAGAAATCGCAGGAATTCATGCTTAAAGAGATTGAACTTTTTGAGAAGACTAACGTCACAAGATATAATATATCCTGCCAGTATAGTGATGCCGCAGCGATATACATTGACATGGGCGAAGCGGAAAAAGCTCCCGAACTATTGAGAAAAGCACTGAAGACGGTCAAGTATCCTTATCATGAGGTGACGGCCAAGCTGGTTTATGTTTCACTCTACCTCACTCAAGGGGATAGGGAGGCTGCTTATCAGGCGTTGGAAGAATGCCGGCAGATGTATGTGGACGAACCTTCGTTGAAACGCCATATCCACTATTTCTATGATGTAGAGATTGATTATAACCGGAGGCTGGGTAACTATAATGAGGCTCTCGGCATATTGGATGCACGGGAGGCTGAACTAAAGAAAATTAACGATTTAATGACTCTGGCGGCATTAAGAAAGACGAAAGCCGATATTCTTTGGGACATGAACCGCAAAGAAGAAGCCGCCGGTCTGTATCGTGACTTCCTGTCGGAGCAGAAGAAAGAGAAAGAAAAGAATGAAGAAATCACTACCGGTGAGTTTGCCACTATCCTGAATCTGCAACGGCTCAGTGCTGAAAAATAACAGTTGGAAAAGATTTCCCAGGAGAAACAGCTACAGAATACCCGTATTATCCTGTTCTCCGTAGTGGGCATTCTGTGTATTGTAGTGGTCTTTCTGTTGCAACAGAGAAAACTCAATGCCAAGTTGCACAGATCGAAAGATAAGCTGGATGAAAAGAACCGCATCTTGGTTGAAGCTAAAGAAGAATTGCGCAAGGCTAAGGAACTTGCCGAACAGAGCAACTGGATGAAAACCATGTTCATTCAGAATATGTCCCACGAAATTCGTACCCCACTTAACTCTATTGTTGGATTTTCCGGGGTATTGGTCGATCTGTTCGACGATCAGCAGGATATCAAGCAATATGTTTCATTGATTGAGAGTAACAGCAAACTGCTGTTGAAGTTGGTGGGCGATATCCTTGATATCTCCGCGCTCGACAGTGATATTGAAATCAACCATTACGCTGTCGATGTCAATGCCTGCTGTCAGGCTTCGATGGATTCGGCAGGCGAATTATTTTCCAAGGATATAAAACTCATATTTAAACCTGCTTGTGATGAGCTGATAATTGATAGCAATTACAGTTACATAGTGCAGGTGCTCGACAACTTGCTGAACAATGCATCGAAGTTTACCCATGAAGGTTCCGTAACGTTGGCCTATGAGGTGAAAGAAAGAGAAAAGCAGTTGATTTTTACGGTTACGGATACTGGAATAGGCATTCCGGTTGATGAGCAGGAACATGTTTTCGAGCGTTTTGTCAAGTTGAATGATTTTAGTCAAGGCACAGGTCTCGGCTTGTCTATTTGCCGTACCATTGCAAAGAAGTTGGGAGGCGACTTGGTTATTGATAAAGAATACACTCAGGGAACCCGCTTCATTTTCAGTGTGCCGATGCAAAGAATCTGAGTATCTGCTTAAACTCTCCATAGTAATGGCTGTGTCATTTTAGCGATACGGCTGATTTGTGCTACTCTTATGATTGATCAGTGCTTTATGAAATCGTTTCAATATACGAATTAATTATGAGCATCTACTTAGGAAATTAAGCCATATATTTTGTGAATCTTAGGTAATGAAAGGAGTTGGAATAGCATCGTTGCGGAGAACAAGGATAAGAAAGTGTTGTTTTTTTGCGTTAAAGTGTCAACAGTTTAGCTAAAAACTGCATACATTCGTGCAATTTATATTCGGTAACTCATGAAAGATAAGCAGAAAGCAAAAGAAATCCAGCAAGAACTGGAGCAGTACATTGACCCGGTGAAGCGGGAGTATCTCCCCAATTTCTTTAAAACCGGAAAGGGGCAATACGGAGAAGGAGACAAGTTTCTCGGCGTTGTGGTTCCTAACACTCGTATGGTGGCAAAACGCCATAAGGATGCGCCTTTCGGTGTGATGGCGGAATTGCTGCAGAGTGAGTGGCACGAATGCCGCCTTTGTGCCTTGTTGATGTTGGTGGAACGCTTTAAAAAAAGCGATGAAAGCGGCAAAAAAGAAATATTTGATTTCTATCTGACGCAGACTGTCCGTATCAATAACTGGGATCTTGTGGACTTGTCCGCTCCGGGCATCGTAGGCGAATATCTGACAGACAAACCTCGTGACGTCCTTTATCGCCTGGCAGATAGCAGCTTGCTTTGGGAGCAGCGTATCGCGGTAGTGTCTACCTATACACTTATCAAAAACAACGATTTCATCGACATTTTGGCTCTTTCCGAACGTTTGCTTCATCACAAGCACGACCTGATGCAGAAAGCCGTGGGCTGGATGCTGCGTGAGATGGGAAAGCGGGATAAAGACATGCTGGTGCAGTTTCTGGAAAGGTTCTGCAAGGAGATGCCCCGCACCATGTTGCGTTATGCGATAGAGAAATTCCCGGAGGAAGAGCGGAGGGAATTCATGAAGCGATGAGCGTAGTCATACGTTATATGCTTGGGTAGCTGCACACCTTATATATAAAAAATAGAATTCAGACTTTTCAGTCTTTATGGAATAGGGGTGTACCGGAAGTTGCGGATAGTCACTTCCGGTACACCTTTGTTGTTATGAATTAAATGATGCCGGGGAAGAAGTATAAGGGTAGAAGTGTTTGTGAAAAGAGTTAACTTATAGAGATAATCTCAAAATAAATTAGTTATTTTGCAGGAGACAATAGACTAAACCTATGAGACAGGCTATTCCACAAGAGGAATCAGGGAGTTGAATAGGTAAAAGTTTTTATGGATCAGCCTAATAAGTTGTATGATTAACGAATGGAACAAGAAGATTTTGATATACGTGACCAGCAGCCGTTGACCAGTCGGGAACGTGATTTTGAGAACGCACTTCGTCCGTTGTCCTTTGAAGATTTCAGCGGGCAGGATAAGGTGGTGGATAATCTGCGCATCTTCGTCAAGGCAGCCCGCCTGCGTGGTGAGGCATTGGACCACGTATTGCTGCACGGACCTCCGGGATTGGGAAAAACGACTCTATCGAATATTATTGCCAATGAATTGGGAGTAGGCTTCAAGGTCACTTCCGGTCCGGTGCTTGATAAGCCGGGTGATCTGGCGGGAGTCCTTACCAGTCTGGAACCCAACGATGTACTATTCATTGACGAGATACATCGGTTGAGCCCGGTGGTGGAAGAGTACCTGTATTCGGCAATGGAAGATTACCGCATTGACATCATGATAGACAAGGGGCCGTCTGCACGGAGCATTCAGATTGATTTGAATCCGTTTACGCTGGTGGGGGCTACTACCCGTAGCGGTTTGTTGACTGCTCCTTTGCGTGCCCGTTTTGGCATTAATCTGCATTTGGAGTATTACGATGATGATGTGTTGAGTGGCATTATCCGTCGTTCGGCAGGGATATTGGATGTGCCGTGCTCTACCAGGGCGGCGTCGGAGATTGCTTCCCGCAGCCGTGGAACGCCGCGTATTGCCAATGCGTTGCTGCGCCGTGTACGGGACTTTGCACAGGTGAAAGGTTCGGGCAGTATAGATACGGAGATTGCGAATTATGCGCTTGAAGCACTGAACATAGACAAGTACGGACTCGATGAAATCGACAATAAGATACTCTGTACTATTATAGATAAATTCAAGGGCGGTCCGGTAGGGCTCACCACCATTGCTACGGCTTTGGGCGAGGATGCCGGAACCGTAGAAGAAGTGTATGAACCGTTCCTGATAAAAGAAGGTTTTTTGAAACGTACTCCTCGCGGACGCGAAGTGACTGAACTGGCTTATAAACACTTGGGACGTAGTCTCTATAACAGTCAGCGTACGCTATTCAATGAATAACTGTTAATCATTAATCATTAAATCAAGTGGCGGGATTAAAATCTTTAGCAAAGGAAACTGCTATTTATGGGGCGAGTAGTATTGTAGGGCGTTTCCTCAATTATCTGTTGGTGCCTCTCTACACAATAGCTTTGCCTGCATCGTCAGGCGGCTACGGTGTACTTACGAATATATATGCCTGGGTAGCGCTGATATTGGTGCTGCTGACGTGCGGCATGGAAACGGGATTTTTCCGATTTGCCAATAAGGGAGAGGATGAACCGATGCGGGTCTATTCTACGACTTTATTGAGTGTAAGCATTGGCTCGCTGGCATTCCTGGCTTTAGGTTTACTGTTTCTGGACCCTATAGCCGGGTTGCTGGGATATGGCGAGCATCCCTGGTATATAGGTATGATGATGATTGTCGTGGCGATGGATGCCATCCAAAGCATTCCTTTCGCCTATCTGCGGTATAAGAAGCGTCCCATCAAGTTTGCAGCATTGAAACTGCTGTTTATCTTCCTCAATATTGTACTTAATCTTTTCTACTATGGCATTCTGAAGGGAACTGATGTAGGTTGTGCTTTCCTGTTCAATTTGATATGTACTTCGGTGGTAATGCTGTGTATGATATCCGAGTTGAGAGGCTTTACCTATGTGCTGGACCGGGAATTATTGAAACGGATGCTCCGTTATTCGCTCCCTTTGGTTATACTGGGGGTGGCAGGTATTCTCAACCAGGTGGCTGATAAGATTATCTTTCCTTTTGTCTATCCTGATGCGGCCGAGGCTAACATACAACTTGGCATTTACGGGGCTGCCAGTAAGATAGCTATGATTATGGCTATGTTTACCCAGGCATTCCGTTTTGCCTACGAACCTTTTGTTTTTGGCAAGAGTAAAGAAAAAGATAGCCGGGAGATGTATGCGAAGGCGATGAAGTACTTCATCATCTTTACGTTGCTGGCTTTTCTGATTGTAATGTTCTATATGGAGCTCTTGCGCCATATCATCGAACGTAGTTATTGGGATGGACTGAGAGTCGTGCCTATCGTGATGGCGGCGGAAATCTTTATGGGCATTTATTTTAATCTCTCTTTCTGGTACAAACTGATTGATGAAACCCGTTGGGGAGCCTACTTCTCGCTGACAGGCTGCACCATCCTGATACTGATGAATATCTTCCTGATACCGAAATATGGTTATATAGCTTGTGCCTGGGCGGGATTCACGGGATATGGTGTCGCTATGCTGCTTTCTTACTTTGTCGGTCAGAAGAAGTACCCGATACAATACGATTTGAAAGCAATCGGGATGTACGTCCTCCTGGCGGCCGTGCTTTATGTGGTAGCCGAGTATGTGCCGATAGATAATATCTACCTGCGCATGGCGTACCGCACCGTTCTGCTGCTGCTGTTCATCGCATACATTGTGAAGCGTGACCTGCCGCTTAACCAAATACCTGTTCTGAATCGTTTCATCCGAAAATAATTGCGCTTATGGAAACACCCGAACAAAACCGGAATGTATTTGCCATCAAGAAGTTTCTGAATGAATATCTTGATTTGCGAAAAGACAAAGACAATGAGCTGGAAACCGTAGACTCCATCCGTAAAGGAGTGGAATTTAAGGGAGCGAACCTGTGGATTCTGATATTCGCCATCTTTATGGCGTCATTGGGGCTGAATGTCAACTCCACTGCCGTTATCATCGGCGCCATGTTGATTTCCCCGCTGATGGGGCCTATCATGGGTGTGGGACTTTCTGTCGGTCTGAATGACTTTGAACTGATGAAGCGCTCATTGAAGAGCTTCCTGATAACGACCCTGTTCAGTGTGACCACGGCTACCATCTTTTTTCTGGTAAGTCCCGTGGCCGAGGGACAATCGGAGTTGCTGGCACGTACTTCACCCACGATTTATGACGTATTCATCGCGTTGATGGGTGGTCTGGCCGGTGTGGTTGCCCTTTCTACCAAAGAGAAAGGAAACGTGATTCCCGGTGTGGCCATTGCTACGGCATTGATGCCGCCGCTCTGTACGGCAGGTTACGGGCTGGCAACGGGAAATCTTGTTTATTTCCTCGGTGCTTTCTATCTTTATTTCATTAATTCAGTGTTTATCAGTCTTGCCACGTTTGTGGGTGTGCGTGTGATGCACTTCCAGCGCAAAGAGTTCGTGGATAAGAAACGGGAAAAGAAAGTCCGCCAATACATCATACTCATTGCGGTGCTTACGATGTGTCCGGCTGTTTATCTTACCGTAGGCATCATCCAGAGCACCTTCTACGAGAGTGCTGCCAACCGGTTTGTTTCCGAACAACTCTCTTTTGAGAATACGCAGGTGCTGGATAAGAAAATCCATTATCACGGTACTAAAGACAATGAAATACGTGTAGTATTGATAGGTCAGGAAGTGCCCGAAGCATCTATCGCCATTGCGAGGGGAAAGATGAAAGATTATAAGTTGGGTGAAACGAAGCTGACCGTCCTTCAGGGAATGAATAATGAGGCTGTGGATATTTCTTCTATCCGGGCGATGGTGATGGAAGATTTCTATAAGAACAGTGAGGAACGGTTGCTGGAACAGACAAAGAAGATTTCTGTTTTGGAACAGAGCCTTGCGAAATACAAGTCTTTTGATGAACTGGGAAAAACAATTGTTCCGGAGCTAAAAGTGCTGTATCCATCGGTGAAAACGGTTTCCATATCCCATGCAATAGAGTTGACGGTTGACTCGATACGGACGGATACCATTACGCTTGCCGTACTGAAATTCGGCAAACATCCCAGTGCGCAGGAAAAAGAAAAGATTGCCGAGTGGCTGAAGGCGCGGACAGGGGCGAAACAGTTGAGGCTGATTGCAGAATAACTTAATACTAACTATAGAATGAAGCTAAAGTATATCCTAATAACTGTTTGCTGCTTCTTCACATCGGCAGGACAGGCGGACGAAGGCATGTGGATGCTGGGAAACCTGAATAAGCAGACCCGTAAGACGATGAAAGAACTCGGCTTGCAGATGTCGGCCGATAAACTGTACAGTCCGAAACGTCCGTCGCTGAAAGATGCGGTGGTCAGTTTCGGAGGCTTTTGCTCCGGCGTGGTTGTGTCCGAAGATGGTCTGGTGTTTACCAATCACCATTGCGGCTTCAGCAGCGTGCAGCAACATTCGTCGGTGGAACACGATTACCTGAAGGATGGTTTTGTGGCGCGTAGCCGTGAAGAAGAACTTCCGAATCCGGAACTTTATGTCCGTTTCCTGTTGCGTACGGAAGATGTGACGAAACGTGTGCTGGGAGCTGTCAAGCCTTCGATGAACGAGATGGAACGTTCCAGCGCGGTGGATTCTATGATGCTGGTGATAGGCGGGGAAGTTTCTCACAAGGATTCTACTTTGGTTGGCATTGTGGATGCTTACTATGGCGGAAATGAGTTCTGGCTTTCTGTTTATCGCGATTTCAACGATGTCCGGCTGGTTTTTGCACCTCCTTCTTCTATCGGCAAGTTCGGCTGGGATACGGACAACTGGGTTTGGCCCCGGCATACAGGTGATTTCTGCGTGTTCCGTATCTATGCGGACCGTAATAACCGTCCTGCCGAATACTCTCCCGGGAATGTTCCCTATCATCCGGAATATGTGGCTCCGATTTCCCTGGATGGTTATCGGGAAGGTTCTTTCTGCATGACGCTGGGTTATCCCGGCAGCACGGAGCGTTATCTCTCTTCGTTCGGGATAGAGGAAATGATGAATAACTCCAATCAGGCGCAGATAGATGTCCGTGGCGTGAAACAGGCCATCTGGAAACGCGAGATGGACCGCAATGACAGTGTGCGCATCAAGTATGCCTCCAAATACGATGAAAGTTCCAATTATTGGAAAAACAGTATCGGGATGAACCGGGCTATCCGCAAACTTGGGATATTGGAAAAGAAGCGTGAAATGGAACAGGAACTTCGCCGCTGGATACAGCAAAACCCGGAAGAGCGTGAGAAACTGTTGCAAATGTTCACTGACCTGGAGCTGAGTTATAAGAACCGCCGTGAAGTGAACCGTGCGCAGGCTTATTTCATCGAATCCTTCCTGTATGCCCCGGAGTTGGTGCAGCTTGCCCTGAAAATCCTGAACTTTGACTTTGAGGGGGAAGAGAAGACCGTTGTTGCCGGTCTGAAGGATATCGTAGAACAGTACTCCAATCTGGACTTGGAGATTGATAAAGAGGTGTTTGTAGCGGCATTGAAGGAGTATCGTTCAAAGGTGGATACCACTTTCCTGCCTGCCATTTATCATACCATTGCGCAGGAATACAATGGGGATGAAAAGGCATACGTAGACAGCCTGTATGCTCATTCGGAGCTGACTACTCCCCGTGGCTTGAAACGTTTCCTCGAACGGGACACTACTTACCATATCTTTGATGATCCGGCCATATCTCTGGGCATAGACATGCTGACGATGCTGTTTGATATGAATATGCAGATGCAGGCGCCCACTTCGGAGATTGTCAGGGGAGAGCGTCTGTTGAATGGGGCTGTCCGGCGGATGTACGCATCGCGCAATTTCTATCCGGACGCTAACTCTACCATGCGGTTAAGTTTCGGTACGGTGGCGGGATATACGCCTTTTGATGGTGCGGAGTATGATTATTACACGACTTCGAAAGGCGTTTTGGAGAAGGTAAAGGCAAATGTGGGAGATGTGGATTTCGAGGTTCAGCCGGAGATTCTGTCGCTGCTTTCTTCGGGAGATTTCGGAAGATATGCCGATGAAAAGGGGGAAATGAAGGTGTGCTTCATCTCGAATAATGATATCACGGGCGGAAACTCAGGCAGTGCCATGTTCAATGCGAAGGGTGAGCTGTTGGGCTTGGCATTTGACGGGAACTGGGAAGCTATGAGTAGTGATATTCTGTATGAGCCGAAGATGCAACGCTGCATCGGGGTGGATGTGCGGTATATTCTGTTTATTATAGAGAAATACGGGAAAGCGGGCCATTTGGTGCAGGAACTGAAGATCGCACCGAAAAAGTGATAGTATCTGAATAGATATAGGTCCTCCCAATAGATATAAATAGTAGTATCTCTATTCCCCTCCTCCGCCTGGAGGAGGGGAATAGAGATAGTCCTTAAACGATTCCTCTTATCCTGTCATCGAATGCCGAAAGCGCTGCTTTCGCCCCTTCGCCCATTGCGATCACAATCTGTTTGTAAGGTACGGTCGATACATCTCCCGCGGCATATACGCCCGGGATATTTGTCCGGCAGCAAGCGTCAATCTTGATTTCTCCCTGCGGGGTAACCTCCAGTTCTTCCCGGAAAGGGATGCTGTTTGCCGCCAGTCCTATCTGAACAAAGATACCGTCGAGCGGGAAGTCCCGTTCTTCATCCGTCACCCGGTCTTTGACGCGGATGCCTATTACCTTATCTCCATTTCCCAGAACTTTCGTCGTTTGTGAAGACGTGAAGATTTCAACGTTTGGCAGGCTCCTGGCTTTTTCTTGCAGCACCTGATCCGCCCGCAGGCTATCTGCAAACTCAAATACGGTTACTCTCCGGCAAATACCGGCCAGGTCGATGGCTGCCTCTATACCGGAGTTTCCACCTCCGATGACAGCTACATCCTTTCCTTGATAGAACGGTCCGTCGCAATGCGGACAGAAGGCCACACCTCTTCCGATATACTCCGTTTCTCCTTCTACGTTCAGTTTCCGCCAGCTGGCACCTGTCGCGACAATCACGCTGGGCGAAGTGAAAACTTCACCGCCTACCACCGAGACAACTTTTTCCTTACCTTGAAGCTCCGCTTTTTCTATCTTCCGGTCTTCGAACAAGTCGATAGGATAATGATTGATATGGCTTCTTAAATTATCCGCCAACTGTGCTCCCGTTGTCTGCGGAACAGAAATCAGGTTCTCGATACCTACGGTTTCTTTCACCTGTCCACCGATTTTTTCAGCAACAATAGCCACGCGCAATCCCTTACGGGCTGAATAAATGGCTGCTGAAGCTCCTGCCGGTCCGCCACCCAATACGAGGACATCATATGCGCGTGATACGGGCTCTGCATCCGCCAACGGTTCAGAGCCGAACATATCTTCTAATTTCTGCAAGAGTTCCCCCAGCGTGCCGCGTCCGACGTGGAGCAACTTCCTGTTGGCATAGACAGACGGTACGCCTTGTATCTTCAGTGCATCCACCTCTTCCTGGAAGAGGGCCCCGTCTATCATTTCGTGCGTAACTTGTCCGTTCAGCAAGGCAATGACGTTCAGAGCCTGCACTATATCGGGGCAGTTCGTACACGTCAGCGACACATAGGTTTGAAGAGAAACAGGCCCTTTCAACGCCTGGATGCGTCGTCTTATGGCCTCGTCGGGGATGTTCTTACCCTTACCGTCTGCATTAAGCACTGCCAGAAGCAAAGAAGTGAATTCGTGTCCGTTCGGTATTCCGCGGAACTTTACACCGGTTGCTTTTCCCTCTTTCAATAGGGAGAATTCCAGTTTCGGCTGTTCGGTTTCCGTTATTTCGCAAGATAGTTTGGCGGAACACTCTGCCACATCTTTTAGCATATCTATCAGTTCCTGCGCGCTCTTGTGCCGGGGATGGCAGACAATATGAAAGGTGTACGTCGCTTCCAGACTCTGGAAGATGCCGCGTATCTGTTCTTTTAATGCTAAGTCTAACATAATTTATTACTGTTTTTTTTGAGAATAAAACGAGCCCCCTCCAAAGTGTGTGCAAGATACAGGATAGAGGGGGCCCGCTACTAAAAAAGGGAGATGAACTTAAATTTTACCAACCAAATCGATACTTGGTTTCAGCGTTTCGCCGCCTTTCTTCCATTTTGCGGGACATACTTCGCCGTCGTGCGTAGCTACGAATTGCGCAGCTTCCACCTTGCGGAGGAGCTCGTCGGCGTTACGTCCGATGTTGTTGTCTTGAATTTCTGCAATCTTGATCTTACCCTCCGGGTTTACGACAAACGTACCGCGGTAGGCCATACCTTCTTCTTCAATCATCACGCCGAATGCACGGGTCAGGACTCCTGTCGGATCTGCCAACATGGGATATTTGATTTTACGGATGCTTTCGGATGCATCGTGCCATGCCTTGTGCACGAAGTGAGAGTCCGTACTTACTGAATATACCTCTACGCCCATTGCCTGGAACTGTTCGTATTTTTCGGCGATGTCCACCAGTTCGGTAGGGCATACGAAAGTAAAGTCTGCGGGATAGAAGAAGAAAATAGCCCATTTGCCTTTTACGTCTTCGTTGGTTACTGTTTTGAAGCTTCCGTTTTGGAATGCCTGAACTTTGAATTCAGGAAGCTGTGAATTGATAATTGGTTCCATAATCTTTTTTGTTTTAAAAGGTTTAGTACTTTGTTTTTTCGATGATGCAAAGTTCATGCAAACCGAATGCAGAAGCAAGCTCGCTTGATTATGCTGAGGTGCAGCTGAATTTCGCGTTTGCAAAAATATAGCATCTTTTGCCGATAGAACAAAAAAAACGATTGAAAAGATTTATGGGCCGATAGACGAAATCTATACAACGCACTGAGTTGCCCGCAGGGACAGCATCTCACGCGGCACGGACGCCTGGATTTCTTTTGTGAGAACCTCCAGCAAGGTAGTGCGGATGAAGTGCTCGCAGGTGATGAGAATGATTTGCCGGGTGGGAGTGGGGATGGCAAACGGGCGCACCAGTTCCTTTTGGGTGTCGTTCAGCTGGTCGATGGCAAGTTCGGGAATGAACGTCACGCCTTTCCCGCTTTCCACCATGCGCATGAAAGTCTCCATGCTGCCCAGGCGATAGGCTATCTGACTGGCTTGTGCCGCTTTCATGTGGCAGAAGCGAACCAGCTGGTCGCGGAAACAATGTCCTTCATCCAACATCCAGAGTTGCTCGTCGTTGAGGTCGGAGGTACGGATTATATTATTATTGAACAGGTCGCTTTCGCGCGCGATATATGCATAGAATTGCTCATAAAACAGGGGTGTTTGTCGGAACTCGTCTTTCTCCGGCAGGGTGGCGATGATGCCGGCATCTATATCTCCCTTCAGCAAGGCTTGCTTGATGTCTTTGGTCTTCATTTCCGTCACGCGGATATCCAGTTGGGGGTATTTCTTCATCAGTTGCGGGAAGAAACGTGGCAAGAGGTAAGGGGCGATGGTGGGCAATATGCCCAGCTTGAAGACGCCCGACAGGGAATGTTTTTCTTCTTCTATAATATCCTTTATACGGTCGGCCTGCGACAGCACCACTTGGGCTTGCTCCACGATGAGCCGTCCGACGGGGGTGGGGCAGATGGGTTGCTGGCTGCGGTCGAATATTTTGGTTTCCAGCTCGTCTTCCAGTTTCTGTATCATGGCGCTAAGGGTGGGTTGGGTTACCCGGCAATGCTCTGCCGCTTTGGCAAAATGACGGAACTGATCGACGGCAAGAATGTATTCCAATTGTTGTAAAGTCATGATAAATAAAGGGCTTGAACGGGTAATATAGATTCTGTCTATGCAAAGATAGAAATTATCTGTTTGACAAGCATTGATTTCCCCCTTATCTTTGCAACAGAAACAAAGAAAGTCGTATCTCGGCATAATCGGGCAAGTTTGCTTCTGCATCAGATAAGCACTTTCTTTACAACAAGAATTTTTTTTAAAACAGTATAAACTTTTAAAACGGTAAAATTATGAAGACTTTAGATTATATCAAATTAAACGAATCGGGAGTAGCTAACGTAGTATCTGCATTGCATCAACTTTTGGCAGATTTCCAGGTATATTACACCAATCTGCGTGGCTTCCACTGGAACATCAAGGGGCATGGTTTCTTTGTACTGCACGAAAAGTTCGAGAGCATGTATGACGACGCGGCTGAGAAGATTGACGAAATTGCAGAACGCATCCTGATGTTGGGCGGTGTGCCCGAAAACAAGTTCAGCGGATACCTGAAAGTAGCCAAGATTAAGGAAGTATCTGATATCTCTTGCGGTAGTGATGCCGTCAGCCATATCCTCGAAACATACAGTTACCTCATCGGTGAAGAAAGAAAGGTAATCAAACTGGCGGGTGAAGCCGGCGATGACGTTACCGCCGACCTGATGACCGGTTATCTGAAAGAACAAGAAAAGATGGTTTGGATGTTGACCGCTTTTAGCACAAAATCTTGCACAGGCAAATAATTATATAGGTTTAGGTGATAAATGATGGAAAAGGTGATGAAGCGGTGGAGACACTGCTTGGTCACCTTTTCTTGCATCATGTCTTCTGGCTGTTCTGATGAACCGATGCTGAATGAAACCCAATGCTGTCTTACACTGATATAGGTTGACACCTATTTGTAGGCATCAAAGAAGAAACAATATGCCAAAACTTAGTCGTAAGCCGTATGATGAGACTTTCATTTTGGAAGTTCTAAGAGATTATTACCTCAGTGGCCTGTCCATAATTGCTACTGCCAAGAAGTGGGGCGTTTTTCACCCCACCACTCTTTTGAGGTGGATTCAATGCTATCCGATTGATTCAGAATCCCTATCTTTGTCCGCAGAACTTATATCAAAACTGAAGATGAAGAACACTTCCAAATCCCGGGATCAACTCCTTGAGGAAGAGATATTACGTCTGAAAAAGGCTCTGGAACTTGAGAAATTGCGTTCCCATGCCTTTAAGAAGTTGATAGAATCCGCAGAAAAAGAAGAAGGGATCTCTATCTTAAAAAAAGATGGTGCCAGACAGTGACGGGCCTTCGCCAGGAGTTTCCCCAGATCAGCGTGAAAACTCTTTGCGGACTGTTTGGCATGTCCCCCCAGGCCTATTACAAGAAGAAAAAGACACTTCTCTCGCGTAACCAGATAAAAGCCGCCATCTTATCGGCGGTCCTGTATTACCGCTCCCAGGCCCCGAGCATAGGCGGGTTGAAACTGCATTACGAGCTTTGCTCCATTTATGGTGGTGAGGTGATTGGGGGTAGGGATGCTTTTCTGAACCTGTTGCGTTCGGAACACCTCATGCTGCCTCCCAAGAAGCCTCGCCACACCACGGATTCGAACCATTTGTACAAAAAATATCCGAACCTGATAAAGGGCATGACGGCACGCTACCCCAACCATATCTGGGTCAGTGACATTACGTATATATGGATCCAGGATGGCGTATGCTACCTGCATCTCATAACGGATATGTATTCCCACGCCGTCCTGGGCTGGGTGCTTGCGCCGGGACTCCAGGCGGCATATACCGTACAGGCCCTGGAACAGGCCATCCTCAAGGGTGGAGGTGGCAACCTCTGCGGCACCATACATCACTCGGACCGCGGTTCCCAGTATGCCTGCGATGACTATATCGGCCTCCTGACGCAACACCATATACGTATAAGCATGACCGAAGACTCTAAACCGACCGATAATGCGGTGGCCGAACGCATGAACGGAATCCTGAAGACAGAGTGGATATACGGCAGGTCGCTGTTCAAAGACGAGCAGGATGCCAGGCAGCAGATTGCACAGATGATAGACTTTTATAACAATGGACGCCCGCATATGAGCATCGGCATGAAGAAACCCATGGATGTATATTGCGGAGAGCAGCCGGGAAAATGTTTATGGAAAAAGGCAGGGAGTATATGAGAGATAAAATGTATATTTGCATCACCGAGAACCGAAGGACAATCGGAAATATCCATTGTTTTTACCTCATGACAACTGTTTCAGAAAGCAAGAGGGAAAACTGACAACCTTTCCAGTAGGGAAAGATAAGATGTGACAACTTATTTAGTAACCAGCCCCGAATAGTGACAACCATTTTTAGGATAAGACA
>ERZ833963.2208-NODE-2208-length-19507-cov-11.882686_pt1 | contig 19507 bp, 14 predicted proteins | sample MGYA00519693_ERZ833963 | MGnify/ENA primary metagenome ERZ833963 (study PRJEB31850, sample SAMEA3708748) | human gut metagenome | biome: human gut; feature: human-associated habitat; material: faeces | place: China | collected 2014 ... | reverse complement strand
GAGGAACACCATTTGACATGATTGGATTGCCATTTTGATCAACATATTCGATAGTAACGTTAGGATGATCTTGCCAAATTAATGGTTGAGAATGCATGGTTGCAGTAAGAAGTGGACTATAAAATCCTTGCGGTTTATTTTCATCAGGTGAAAGGAATGGATAGCCGTATATTAACATATTGAGACTTGTATCGGGATTATCAAGTTCATATGTGTTATTGCCCAAACTTTTAACTGGATAGAATGTTGGATCAGGAACATTGTAAGTCCTGAAGTCATTAGGGTTCTCGAACTCAAGTCCGTAATCATTATAGATAGGATCAGCTTTGAAAATAAGTGGTTGCCCCTTGACACCATATACTGGAGTTGGATCATATTTCATACCATTTGTTTCAAATGTTGCCACCGTATAATTATCAGTCAAAATATCTTTGAGGGGAGAATAATCATCAATCGTAGAATTCATAAAATAAATATCCCCCAAGAAACCTCTTACACCTTGAGGTGATTCTTTCTTTGAGTTTTGTTCAATCCATGGTGCAACTGTCTTTAGCTCATCGTTAGTCAATCCATTAAATGGCTCATCTCCACTCAGTGATAGTTGATTATCAATACTATTAGTAGGAGTTATAACTTCATTAAGCATATCGTGACATATTGCCATTGTTAGTTTTGGAATCTGACTAATATTTATTTCTTTCATAGTCCCGTCACTATAATTACCAAATAAATTCAATTCGGATAATTTCAAGCCATAAAGTGGGGCCAAACTTGGATTAGCTTTGGCATCCGAGGCTAAAGTTCCTGTAAAGCTAACAATATTATTAGGCAATAGCTGTAGATATTGCATCCCATCTAAGCTTTCAATTGGTGTAACATCTTTTGATGACATTTCACCTTTTCCAAGTCCGTTAGAAATCACTGTACCATCGATATTCAAAATTGCCCCTTTAAAATTCTTAATATCACCGACAGTAATATTATCAGTGGACTTTAAACCCAAGCCTTGTTTTACTAGGCCAGCCAAATATGAATCAGCAAACTTAACTACTGTTGTATCAGTTAAGTTATCAGGTAAAGCATATGAATTAGTATCATTAGTAATATTGGTTTGACCTACGACTGGTTTATCTGGTATGGCTAAATTAGAATATATATCAGTTTTGTCGTCCAAATATATTCCTTTCATTGAAGCATTCGAAAGATCAATACTAACGCCATTCATATCCTGGACAACAGTTTCATTCGAATCATTATCTGTTGCGGTTGAACTTGTATTTGTACTGCTATTGTCAGAATTTGTATTTGTTGCAGTTTGATCTGTCGTAGAACTCGCATTTACATCATTAGTTGAGGATTCTGAAGTTGAATTAGTGGCTACTGCAGTAGAACTCTGATTCAATGAATTACCTTTCAACGAACTATCAGATGAATCATTCGACGAATTATCGTTTGTACTAGTTGTAGCTGTCGAATCTCCCTGACTTTTGGCAGTACTATTTGAAGGATCATTTACTGATGATACAGCTGTTTGTCCCTTAGTTGTATCATCATCAGTGGCTACATTAGTTTTGGTAGCTGTTGGCACTACCTTTGTTGCTGGAGCTAACGTAGTTGTTTGATTGTTAGTTATTTGATTATTAGTCGTTGTATCAGCCTTAACTGTTTGTCCTGACAAAACCGTTAGTACTAATGCCGAAACGATTGTGGCACCCAAATATACACATTTTTTATTCGTTAACATATATCATTACTCTTTTCTTAATTCCCTTATTCATAATCGATATTAATGTGCATTTTTGAAGCGTTCCAATAAAAGGTCGTCATAATTTATTAAAAAAATTATCCTATATTTAAAACACATACTCTCTCTAGAGCCCATTCTTTTCCATACAATATGTAATAACAAAACAACCTCCACAATTTAATGTAGAGGTTATTTCTTTAAGCTAAAACATATTCATTTGTAGCAACCCGATAATATTCTCGACCATTGATAGTAGCAAGTTGATCGGTCTTCCAAGATGTTCCAGGTGCTAGAGTTTTACCAATCAATTTACCTGTATGATCATAGAGTGGAATTTCTCCTTTAGTTGTATAAGTAGAAGAGATTGGTTGATAAGTTGTCAATGAACTGGCTGGAATCCATTCATCAGTGGCGACACGATACATCTTTTCACCGTTGATTGTGGCATAGCTGTCAGTTCTCCAACTAGTATTAGCTGGCAAAGTTGTTCCGATGCTTTCGCCTTTAGAATTATAAATTGGTGTCGAACTAGTAATTCCAACTGAAGTAGTTTCTGGCACTGCTGTATATGGAATACCACTCTTTACAGGTACAAATTCATTTGTAGCTACTTGATAGTAATCATTACCGTCAATTTTTACTATCTTACTGTATTTCCAACCGGAACTTGGGGATACGACTCTACCGATTTCTTTACCAGAACTATCAACTAGGTCAACAGTATTGTTAAAGGTTCTGACTGTACCAGGTTTAGAAAATTCAGCGTCAGTAAATGAACTGGCTTCGACCCATTGACCATAACCTACTTGATAGAATTTTTGACCATTAATAGTTGTCGTTGCTTTGACTCCTAAGCTAGCTAAGAGTTCATTTTCTCCTGTTTGAGGGCCCGACAAAGAGTTAACTGTTATAGGAATTCTTGATTGTACTTCATCATCAGAAGTTGGCGGAGTTGTTGGTGCTGATGGAGTTGTCGTTGAACCAGAACCAGTTGTTCCAGTATAAGTTGACTTAGGAATGGCTTTGTATGTCAAAGTTATTGTTTGTGGATCTTGCGTATATTTACCTTGTAATGTTGGTGTTGGAGTCTCCAAAGTATATCCATCAACTGCAGTATCGCCACTCAAATCAAAACTGTCACCAATCGTTGTTCCAGTAACAGTTTTAGTTAATGGTTGTCCGTTGGCATTCAAAATTGGTGTCCCATCACTATTAGTATATTTGATCTCAACACTAGGACCAGTTTGCCATACGACTGGTTGAGCATGAATCATATTGTTAATCCATTGAGTAGTGCCATATTGTTTGACTAGTACCCCACCAAGATTGTAAGTAGGATTATATTTAGGATCAAACCCAGAATCACCGTAAACTAATTCATCATAAGAACTAGTTGGATTTTGAATTACATAAGTGTCATTTCCTTTAGCAGTCAAATCACCATAGGCTGGACTAGCAGTATTCATAGTGAAGCCATAGTTTGAAGAAACATCCTCGCCATCAAGTCCTTTGACTGGTGTTGAAGTAAATTGCATTGGTTGACCGACGACACCATAAACGGTAGTTGGATCGTAGACACCACCAGTAGTATTGATACTGAAGTGAGTATTTCTATTGATGCCACCTAATGGTGAAAAATCACTGATAGTGTTGCCATTCATAACTAAGCTACCACCAGTTGAATCGTTAGAAAATTGAATAACCCAAGGTGCCAAAGTCTTCAACTCATCATTAGTAATACCATTGAATCCATCATCCCCGGCAAAATAAGCACTGCCAATTGGTGTTTCCAATTTAGCGATTTGGCTGACATTGATTTCCTTCTTGGAGTTGTCGCTATAGTTACCAATCAATTCCAATTGGTTGAGTTTGATACCATACATAGGTTCCAAACTTGGATTGGCATTGGCATCTGAACCCAATCTACCAGTAAAACTAATTGTATCGTGTGGCAATAATTGCAAATATTGCATCCCATCCAAACTTTCAATAGGAACGTAATCAGCTTGAGCTACATAACTAGTACCAGTAGTCTTAGCTAAATATTGACCTTCATCCAATGTCAAAGTAACGGTCAATGGTTGATAATTCTTGATATCTCCGACTGTAATCGGATCAGTAGACTTCAATCCTAAGGCTTGTCTTACCATCCCAGCCAAAGTAGCATCTGAAAAATCAACTACTGTACTATCAGTCAAATTGGCTGGTAACTTATAACCGCCAGTATCAGCCGTAACGTTAGTTTGACCGCCAGGTAATGCTGTTGGAACGCTTACTGGCAAACTTGAAGCTGGTAAAGTTGCTCCTGCAGTACTACCAGAAGCACTAGAACTTGTCGTACTTGTACCTGTAGTAGTTGTTGAAGAAGTTCCAGTTGTTGAACTCGTTGTAGGATTTGTTGTCGAAGTTGTTGGTGTACTTGTAGTAGTTGTACTTGGTGTGGTAGTCGTGCCACTAGTTGTGCTAGTTGAAGCAGTCGTACCAGTCGTATTTGTTGTTGAAACAGACGATGTTGAAGTCGTTGGCGTTGTTGTTGGTGCGGTTGTGGCAGTAGACGTTGTTGCCGGAGTAGTAGTTGAACTAGATGTTGTTGGCGTTTCACTTGTCGTACCTGAAGTTGTTGAACCTGAAGTTGTTGAACCTGTCGTTGAACCCATTGTTGAAGTCGTCGGTGCAGTTGTCACACTAGTCGTTACTGTTGGCGATACCGTTTCTGTCGTAGCAGTCGTTGGCGTGGTCGTCGAACTAGTAGAAGTACTTGTTGTTGCAGCATCTACCGTTTGTCCTGATAAAGACGTTAATACTAACGCTGAAATAATAGTCGTTCCTAATTTCATACATTTCTTATTAGTTAACATATCAATCACTCTTTTCCTAATCCTCAAAATCGATATTAGAACGTTATTTTTATATATACCAATATAAAGTTGGTACAAAAGATTAAATTATTAATAGCTATTTGCAAAAGCCTTACAGCCATCTGAATTTTCTAATCAAAAATGTATACCATTCGTAAAAAAAGAACTCATAATCAATACTATTTCTAGCACTGACCATGAGCTCTTCTTTTTTATTTAAATAACATCACTAGCTGGAACCCATTCATCAGTAGCGACACGATACATCTTGACACCATTGATCATGGCATAGCCGTCTGTATACCAACTGGATCCACTTGATAATCCACGTCCTAAACTCTTACCTTGAGAATCATAAAGCGTTGCTCTAGTTTGAGTTTTTACCGTTGCTTTAGTTGAAACAAATTCAACCCCACTTTGAACGGGTAAGAATTCATCAGTAGCTACTTGATAATATTGGGCACCATTGATAGTTACGATCTTGCTATACTTCCATTCTGTATTAGGCATTAATTTCTCTGAGACTGGCTGACCATAAGAATTTACCAGATCAGTTGAACTATCAAAGGTTCTGACCACACCGCTAGTTGGTGAAGCAACATTATTGTAGTCACTAGCTAAAACCCATTGGTTATTTCCAACTAAATAGAACAATTGTCCATTAATATGAGTAGTTGCATGAACCCCCATATCAATCAATTGTTCATCGGTTGGAGAATCAGCCGACAAATCTTTAACTTGAATAGAAACTCTATCAGGTGATGTTGGCGTTGTGGTTGTAGTTGATGTAGTTGGTTGCGTTGTTGATGAAGTAGTTGATGAGCTTGAAGTACCAGATGCATAAGTTTGTGAACTGGCAGCTTGATAAGTCAAATCAATAGTTTGAGGATTTTGAGTATAATTCCCCTTCAACAAACTCGTTGGACTAGTCAAAGTGTATCCCGTTATTTGGCTATCGTTAGTCAAATCATATGGATCACCGATTAAATTCCCTTCAATAGTCTTAGTCATTGGAGTCCCATCAGCATTTAAAACTGGTTGTCCAGCGGGATCCATGTAATCAATTGTAACAGTGGGATGTGCTTGCCAAATTAATGGTTGATCTTCCATTGTTACGGTTTCAAAAAGTGTTGTCCCTTTAGTTTCATAAGTTAAAGAATCTGGCGTATAATCAGCAAAACCAATTTGACCATAATCTAATTCCTTTGCGTTTGGATCGGCATCAGTCAAAGTGTAACTGTCGTTTCCATTATTAGTCAGATTATCATCTTTCAAATCAGTTGTTGGCACTGAACTAGAATAATGATAACTATTTGCTATATCTTTTCCATCTAAGTCTAAAACCTTAGGTGCCGTGAATGTGATTGGTTGTCCTGTTACCGCATAAATTGGTGTTGAATCATTAATTGTATTTGATACCGCAATAACAGATACACTTTGACCAGATTCGACTCCTTGCAATGGCGTAAAGTCTGAAATACTTGAATAGCCTAATTCAATTGTGTGATAACTTTGACCATTATTAGCGAATTTAACAATAGTTGGAGCAACTTGAGCCAATTCTTGATTGTTCAAGCCACCAGTTGGTGATGTAGTTGAACCACCGCTCAATTCAAATAACGTTGCGTTGGCAAGATCAAGACCAGCGATTTGGCTGACATCAATCTCTTTAGCATCTGGATCACTAAAGTTACCATCAAGCGTGAGTTCACTAAAATTAATACCATCCAATGGTCTCAAATCGGTATTAGCATTAGCATCTGAAGCCAATTTAGCTTGAAAAATAACACTCGTTTTAGTTGGTAATAATTGCAAATATTGCATCCCATCAAGACTTTCAACAGGTGTATCTTGTTGATCAGTCATTGAAGCTCCAGGCGTTGGACCTGAACCATTAGCTGGATGATCCATCTCGTAGCCAGTCATCATAATTCCAAGTGTTGGATTGACGTATCCCTTAATATCGCCAACTGTAATCGGATCACTAGTAGGAATATTCAAAGCTGATTTAACAGCAGCACCTAACAAAGGGTCAGCAAAGTTTACTACCGTACTATCGGTAACATTGCTAGGAATTGCATATGGATCAGTCCCAGTAGCCGGTGTAGTAGTTGTTGTTGAAGTACCAGTTGTGCCCGTCCCCGTGGTTGTCGTAGTACTTGTTGGATTTGTCGTTGGTGTTGTAGTCCCTGTTGTGGTTGAACCAGTAGTTGAACTACTGCTTGGAATAGTTATTGTACTTGTTGTAATAGTGGATGTCGTTGGCGCCGTGGTAGTGGTGCTTGCAGAACTTGTACTTGGACTTGTAGTACTCGTTGATGTTGTTGGTGCTGTACTGCTGCTAGTCGTCGTGGTAGTTGGACTTGTCGTTGAAATTCCACTAGTTGTTGTAGATGGTGCCGTTGTTCCATTGGTCGTGGTAGTTGTAGTCGGACTTGTTGTCGTCGTTGATGTTGTTGGAGTAGTAGCTGCACTTGTGGTTGAACTACTGCTTGTCATCGTACTTGTAGAAGCAGTAGTTGTTGAATTGTTACCAGTCGACGAACTAGTTGATGAAGTTACTGGACTAGTGGCACTTGGACTTGATGAACTAGTCGCTGTAGTTGAACTAGTTGTCGTATCGCTTGTAGTAGCAGCCTTAGCCGTTTGCGATGTCGTGACTCCTCCTAAAATCAATGCTGAAAATAATGTAACTCCTAAATATACACATTTCTTATTCAATAACACATCAATCACGCTTCTTTCTTCAGCGCTCATACTAAATAATTCGAACTAATTTTCCAGAATAATAATTTTGCTTATTTTTTTATAATTTCAAGAATCCTACTATCCCAAGCATTTTGAGCTTTTAGCTGTATACTATTCGTAAAAAGTGAATATTTACAAAAAAAGCCATGATATTTATATTATCTTGTTCATTTGTCGGGAAAAATTCATTAAGTGAATTGATAATATTACTTTAATAAAGTTTTATTCCACTTTTGGAAAAAACCTCTTACAAAAATTGAATCAAAATTAGGAGCAAGTGATAGTACTATATTATTTGTAATAAGGAAAGACCTCATATATATCGTTAAGACAATTCAAGTACATTTGGCAGTGTACACGAAATTGATATGTATACAAAAAAAGGATGTCCATGGTCGGCATACCACGAACATCCAAATTAATAATTCACACACAGTTATAAAAAAATTAAATAGTAGCCTTGAAAGTTTGTTCAACTACATCGTACATGGCAACGTATTGATCAGGAGCAACACGTAAGAAAGGCATACCGTTAGACGTATTGATAACAGTATCTGTAGCCCATTTGGTTCCAGATGCTAAAGATACGTCGCTTTTTTGTACTAAATTATGATCGTAAACATTAACAGCTTTATCTTTGCCGTCGAGTGATTGAACTTTGATAACCATTCGACGGTTTTTGTATGCAAAACTATCTTTTGAGCTTAAAAATTGGTTAGGTGCAACTTGGAAATAGTCAGTTCCGTTAATATTTTGAGTCTTAGCAACTTGCCAAGTACTATCCTTTTGAAGAGCAACATCAGTAGCATTTCCATTTTGATCATAAACAGGTGCTTCTTCGCTACTTACTTGAGCAAAGTTTCCCTTACTTACTGATTGGGCATTAACATCAGTAGTTGTTGCTAGAGAACCCCCAACACCTAAAAGTGCACACACTAAAAATAATAAAGATTTTTTCATTTTCCTTGACCTCACTATAATTCAAATAATTTAACCCTCTGTGCACTTATTTTTTTGGCAGAAAAAAAGCGCACACAAAATTGGTTTTATGTAATACAATAAAAAAATTAATATTTCACACAGTCAGCTATATAACATTGGCATAATTATAAGCAACTTTATAGTACAAGGTTTGGATGACTATTACAAGAAATATCGTTCAAAAATCCTTATTTTTTTTATCAAATTTTCAATATATCGTATATCATAAAAATAAGAAAACGTTATAATCGTTGATAATATTGACTTCTGTAGACCTATATGTCATGAAAATAAAAAAAGACTATCTTAATCAAGATAATCTTTTTTTGGTTATTTATAGTTTTGCTGAAAATTCTTGTTGCATGACATACCACATGCCCACATATTCGTCTGTCGCTACTCGTACAAATGGCATTCCATCAGGTGTGAAAATCACTCTATCCGAATACCAAGAAGTACCTGGTGCTAATGCTACATCCGATAATTGAACAAAGTTGTGATCATACAAAGGTACATCTCCATCAGTTGATGAAACCTTGATAACCTCCGGTCTATTGCTATAAGTATAGCTATCTTTGGAGCTTAAATACTCATCAGTAGCTATTTGGTAATAGTCCGTATTTTTAATACTGATTGTTTTCCCAAGATACCATGTACTATTCTTTGGAACTTTTCTCCCAAGATTATCTCCATTGGAATTGTATAGATCTGCTGAAGATGAATCTACATCTACAAAATTTCCGCTATTAACGGATTCAGCCTTGACACTAGTCGGTGAAAATGAAAAACCTAAGCCAAGTAAAATTGTTAAAAACATTACTACGAGCTTTTTCATTTTTTATACTTCCTTAGTCTCCTTAGACTAACTAAACTGTAATATGTTTAAACAAATATTACAATAATTGAGCTTACACATATATTTATAAAAAAAATCACCAGACTAAATAATCTGATGATTTTTAAATTTATTTATGATCTATCTTTTTCAACAAATCGTTATTTTCATTAACCTTAGCTAAATAATAAGCCAAGTTATTGAAAGTTTCATAATCTGCTTTTTTGTTCTTATCATTTTTAATTGATAAGGCAGCAAAGTAATTTAATTCATCCAAGAAATATGAAACATGTTTTTCATTTGCAAATTTTAAACCACGTTGACTGAAGTCAAATGATGTTTGATAAGATTGCATTTTGGCAAAAGAACCAGCTAATGTCTTGCAAATAAAGAGGATTTCCAATTCATTGGCATTTTTGAGTTCGACATCCTCATCACAAGCATTAGAAATCATTTGGAAATAGTATTGTGCGCGGTCATCATGTCCTTGGCCTAAATAATCTAGTCCTTTGAACAAATAAGCTAACAAAGTATAAATATCATCATTAGCTGATTTAGTATACTGTAAAACTTTATCAAGAGTGAACAATGAGGCATCAAAGTTACCCTTCCAATAATCCAACACACCAGTAATCAATTCGTATTGCTTCATGTCGTTATCGCTCAATTTTCCCTCGAGTGAAGACAACTTTTCCGCTACATCTGAAGTATCTCTCAATAATGTATCTTTCTCTAATACATCCAAGGCACTATCCTCTTTGGCAGAAGCTTTACTTGAAAAATCACTAAAAACATCGTTTAATGTTAAATCTAATTTCAAGCAAATCTTAATAAGGATATTGACCGTGGGTGCGATATTATGTTTCTCAATTTTGCTAATTGTATTCTGAGTACAAATATCATCAGCTAACTCAATTTGAGTTAAGTTCATTTCTCGTCTTTTATTGTAAATAATTGATCCAAGAAACAATGGCAACACACTCCTATCTATCGTTATGACATTTATCAATAATACTATACCACCGGATAAAAAAATATATATAGTTATCATAAATAAATAATCCATTATTAATATATATTTTTATGAATATTTGCATATGCACAAAAAAACTTGTGCTCAATTTCCAGTATTATCAACCATTGTAAAAAAAAAGCAGTCGAACAAATTAATGTCCAACTACTCTAGTGATGCGGGTAAGAAGATTCGAACTTCCACGGAGATAATTCTCCACAAGATCCTTAGTCTTGCGCGTCTGCCAATTCCGCCATACCCGCATGCACGTTCTACTATACACATAAATAAAAAAATTATCAAGACGAAATAGTAATATCTTTGATATATTTTAGTTTTCCATGACATTTTCCGCAGACATATTTTCGAGCATTTATCTTTTTTACACGACGATAAATATGATGACAATTATTACATTCATAAATGTGATAGTTTTTTCTATGAACGGTGCTCTTAATTGGAGAAAAACGACTACCGCCAACTTGTTGCAAAAGAATTTTAAAAGTTCGATCCTTATGCTGTGCTGGCAATCCATCATTGTACAAATGATAGTGGCATAATTCATGTTTTATGACACCGATTAATTCTGCCCGACCAAAATCCCGATATATTTTAGGATTAATATCAATATTTTTATCTCGTAAATGAAAACGACCACCAGTGGTTTTTAACCGACTATTGAAATACGCTTGATGAATAAAAGGTTTCCCAAAATATTCTTGGGAAACCTTTTTTACTAATGCAGTTAATTCTAAATCATTCATCTTAAGCTAAGTTAGTCAACTTTTGAATCAATTTAGAAAATTTATCCATGTACTCATCTTGCTTCTTTTCTGCTTCATCAAACTTGTGACGGTCGATTTTTTTATTGTCACCGATACTTTCAGTCATATCAGCACAGCCAGCAACATAATTCTTGAAAGCTGAAACCAAATTAATGTGTGTTCCCATCAATCTAGCTGGTGCCTTACCCTTTTCCAATTTTGCTAAAGTTGTTTGATAATTCTTTGTACCAGTAGCGAAATCTTTTTGAATCTTTGTATATTCTACATCGTCTAATTTATCAACTTTGCTACGGTCTAATGCATCACGTAATTTTTCAAATTCTGGATTAAGTTTGTCTTGTTCATCTTGAATTGATTGAACAGTACTGTTAATTAAATTGCCATATTGCATAGCTTTCTTTTGTGCGGCATTCATAGTAATTACCTCTTGTTTTCTTTTTGTGTTTTTTCGGTATAAATATCTTTTTCAATAGTAAATCTAGGACGTTGTTTAACTTCACTAAAAATTTTTCCAACGTATTCACCGATTACACTAATACTAATTAATTGTACACCACCAAGTGCCCAAATAGATATCATTAGTGAAGACCAGCCATCAACAACATTACCATTGATTTTTTGAATAAAACTATAAATCAATAAAATCAAACTGATTAAAACGATAAAAAATCCTAAGCCCATAATCATCTTTATAGGAACAATTGAAAACGAAGTGATTCCGTCCATCGCAAATTTAATCATCTTGCGTAATGGATACTTAGATTCACCAGCAAATCTTTCTTTACGAGCATAGTAAACTTTGGCAGATTTGAAACCTACTAAAGGTACGATCCCACGTAAAAACAAATTTCTTTCACGATAACTCAACAAAACTTGGCACGCTCTTTGGCTCATCAAACGATAATCCGCAGAATCAGGAACTAAATGAACTCCCAAAAAGCCCATGAATTTGTAGAACATCTCAGCTGTATTACGCTTAAAAGCCGTATCAGTATCACGATTATTTCTAACGCCATAAACTACTTCTGCACCATCGAGATATTCATCGACCATTTTAGGAATCGCATTAACATCATCTTGTAAATCAGCATCTATCGTTATAACGGCATCTGAATCTTTAGAGGCACGAGTTACTCCGGCCAACAAAGCTCCCTGATGACCAAAATTACGGCTCAATTTAACACCAGAAACTAATTTAGATTCTTTAGAGAAATTATCAATCATACTCCAAGTCTTATCTTTACTACCATCGTCGACGTAAACAATTTTACTGTTGGCAGAAATCTTACGTGACTCAATCAAGCCATTAACAATTGCTGATAATTCTTTTGTCGTTTCTGGCAAAACTTCTTCTTCGTTGTAGCAAGGGACTACAATACTTAATTTGAATAAATCAGACATTCATTTTCCCCCATTTTAATTTAAACCAATCGTAAATCCAATATAGGCCAATCCCGCCTAAGATTGCGATAACAGGTAGAAACTCTAGTCGATACCTACCTTGTACTTCAATTAATAATTGTACAACGGCGTACGCCATTAGTGGTAACAATAATATAAATATCTCTTTGTGAGTGTTTTTCAATAATTTGATTGAACCAAACCATGACAAGATTATCAAGACTAGTGAGCCTAAATAGCCCAATAATTTGATAAAGTTACTTGTCTTCAATGAATGTCTAGTTTCAATACCGGTAAAGTCAATGGTGATTGCACGTTCTGCCCACAATTTAGAATTTTTATTCCATAATAGTTTAAGCCAACCATGAGTAGAGTTGAGATTATCAATATTTTCACGAATAACTTGATGTTCTTTGGCACTCATTTTAGCCCGGCTATCTTTGAGGTTGAAACGGTCAACCATTTTTTGATCATAAGCACCGTTAGAGTTAGCATCCAAACCGACTACAAATTTCCACTCAGAATCTCGATTAGTTAATCCATAAGAATTGAGCCCCGAATTTCTAATTGCTAAACTAGCTCCAGAAAAAATCACTTGATAAATTAACAAAGTTATTACTACTTTGACAATTTTTGACCAATTGAGTCGATCATTATCGATCAATAAATAAATCAAGGCATAAACAACGATACCCGCTATAACGACTGGACCAATCGGCCGAATGATACTACCAACGCCGAGAGTCAAACCAGCCAGTGCATAAGACCAATAACTGCCTTTTAGAATCAAGTAAAACGTCACTAAGAATAATAACATCCCTAGATACTGATTATCAGCTTGACTATTTAAAGCAAACCAGTCCAAGTCAATCATCAAAATAAAGACGGATAGACGGGCTAACTTAACTTTTTTTGTAATTTTAATGGCTAACAAGTAGACCATAAAAAGAATCAAAATTTGGTACAAAACATTTAACAATTGAATTGCTATTACGTGATGTCCAAAGATTTTGACCACCGTCATAACGTAGACTAAAAAGCCCGTTTGGTAGGCCCATTTAGCAAAATAATCGTTATCGTAACTAAAAATCTTCTCACCATTTAAAGCTTTCGGAGCTGTTCGCCAAAAAGCCTTAAAGTCACTGACCTGTGTCTGCGGAACCAGCTTCAACCAAATTAAAGCAACAATTGCGAAGACTAGTAAAAGACTAATTAAGATCAAACGATTGAGATTTTTATCATCATCCCGAATTCGATAGAGCAAATAACCCACTCCACCGACAAAAATAATTGCACAAAGAAAAACCAGTATCGCTAATACTGGTTCTATTTTTAAATAATTTAATGTATAAAATTGCCCAGCTTGAATCAAAACGACTGACGTAAAGATCACTAAGCAGACAATAACTAATTTGCTAATAATATTTTGAAATTTATTCAGCATGATACCCCTTATGCTTGATGAATTAATTTACTGTGTTTCTTCACAAAATCACCAAGTTTATCTAAACAAGCATTGATACTGTCCATACTTGCAGCGTAGCTCAAACGTAAATGGCCTTCACCACCGATACCAAAGAAACTACCTGGTAAAATTGCCAAATGTTCTTCCTCTAGTAATTCGTTGGCAAATTTGACATCGTCTTGCTCAAGACCTTCTGGAATCTTAATGAATAAGTAGAAAGCACCATCGGGATCAGGACAATCAAAGCCTAATTCTTTTAGACCCTTATGCAAAATATCACGGCGAGCTTGGTATTCTTTACGCATTGGAATTGGGTCGTCATAACCATTCTTATAAGCCTCTAAGGCAGCGTATTGTGTGATAGAAGTTATCGAAGTTGTAGCCAATTCGTGAATCTTATTGATTTGAGCAATCACTTCAGCAGGTCCGCAAACGACACCAAAACGCCAACCAGTCATGGCATGCGATTTAGATAAACCATTCAACAAAATTGTTTGTTCTGGCAAAATTGTTCCGAATGATACATGCTTAAAATTATAAGTCAATTCACTATAAATTTCGTCACTAACGACAAAAACATCATGCTTTTTTAAAACTTCGGCCAAAGCTTCCAACTCAGCTTTTGTATAACTAACACCAGTTGGATTGCTTGGGTAATTCAATAATAAAATTTTAATTCTAGGATTAGTTCTTAAAACCTCAGCTAACATTTCTGGAGTCATCTTGAAACCAGTCTTTGAAGTATCTAAATAGACTGGAGACGCCCCATTAAAATTAGCATCTGGACCATAGATTGTAAATGAAGGCGATGGAAGCAAAACTTCATCCCCAGTTTGCAAAATAGCATTAAAAACTGAGAAAACACCTTCTGTAACACCAGCGGTAGCCAAAATTTGGCTCTCTGGATCATAATTCAAATCGTACTTGTCATGTAGATAAGTAGCTACTGCATGTAAAAGCTCATGGTCTCCTTCGGGAACTGTGTAATGAGTTTTATTCTCATCGATTGCTGCAATAGCAGCTTTTTTAATATGATCAGGAGTTGGAAAGTTAGGTTCACCAACGGTCATATTAACAGCTCCGGGTATACTCTTAGCTTTGGCATTAAACTTAAAGATATCTTGTTGTTTAATTGCCACAACTGACGGTTTCATAAGGGAGATTAAATCACTTTTCACTGTTAAACACCTCTTCTTAAAGATTACCCTTTAATTCTAACATATGATTTTCATTAGACAGAACTGATTGAGACATTAGTTTGCCATTGTCTATCAATGAGTTAAGCGCATTCATTTAAATAACCAATTCGATAAAAAAGCCCAACCAATTTCAAAAATTGGCTGGACTAATTAATTACACATCAAAAACTGTATAAGGTAGACGACGTTTGTGAGCTGTCTTCTTATACCAATTTTCAATAATTTCAGCGTGCTTAGGATCAATATCTTTACCTTCAAGATAATCATCAATATCTTTATAAGAAACTCCTAAAGCTTTTTCATCAGGAAGACTTGGACGGTCTTCTTCCAAATCAGCAGTTGGAATTTTTTCGTAAAGGTTCTTTGGAGCATCCAATTTCTCCAACATTGCTTTACCTTGGCGTTTGTCAAGGCGGAATAACGGCGTTACATCGGCAGCACCATCACCATATTTAGTATAAAAACCAGTGATATTTTCAGCCGCATGATCAGTTCCAACAACGACACCCTTGTTATCCCCAGCAATTGCATATTGAGCAATCATTCTCGTTCTAGCTTTGATATTACCCTTGTTAAAGTCAGAAATAGTTAAACCATTATCTTCAACGGCTTTTACCATTGCATCAACACTGTCTTTGATATTTACACGGACAACCTTGTCAGCCTGCATCCATTCGATAGCTTGCATGGCATCTGATTCATCAGCTTGTTCTCCGTAAGGCAAACGAACGGCAATGAATTGATAATCGTTATCGCCTGTTTCTTGACGAAGTTCTGTCATAGCAATTTCTGATAATTTACCAGCTAATGTGGAATCTTGTCCACCAGAAATACCCAACACTAAAGTTTTCAAAAAACTGTGTTGTTTTAAGTAAGTCTTCAAAAAATCAACTGAACGTCTAATTTCGGCTTCAGGATCAATTTCTGGTTTAGCATGTTCAAATTCAATAATTTCTTTTTGCAATGGTCTCATTTTTAGTCACCTAATCTAATATTGTTTACATCATTTCTAATCTTCTCAATATACTTCATCTTATGACTGTATAGTTTTGAAGATAAGTCGACTGGATAGACTTGTGGGTTCAAGATACGTTTGTATTCATCCCAAAGTGAATCTAAGTTGGCTGCACAGTAGTCTTTGATTTCTTTAACGGTTGGCAAGTCATAGACTAATTTTCCATTAACGAAAATATCATGTAGCAATGGCTTAGCTTGGAAATCTTCAACTGTTTTATTGATATATGTGTATTGTGGATGGAACATATAAAGTGAATTGTGCTCACGAGGATCTTCATTCCAGAAAGTTACGTAATCCCCTTCTGATTTGTCGTTCTTCTCGTTATTAGTAATGCGCCAAACTTGTTTCTTACCTGGTGTAGAAATCTTAGCCGCATTGCTAGAAAGTTTCAAAGTATCCATCATGTTACCTTTGGCATCTTCAATACTTACTAACTTGTAGACAGCACCTAAAGCTGGTTGGTCAAAGGCTGTAATAACCTTAGTACCGATACCCCAGACGTCAATTTTGGCATCTTGCATCTTCAAGTTCAAAACAGTCTTTTCATCCAAATCGTTAGAAGCATAAATCTTAGCATTAGGAAAACCAGCTTCATCAAGTTGTTTTCTAACACGTTTGGAAATATAAGCCATATCACCGGAATCGATTCGAACGCCTAAGAAATTGATCTTGTCACCCATTTCACGAGCAACTTTGATAGCACTAGGCACACCACTCTTCAAAGTATCGTAAGTATCAACTAAGAAAACACAATTCTTGTGAGTTGTAGCATAAGCTTTGAAAGCATCATATTCGTTACGGTAAGTTTGTACCAAAGCATGGGCATGTGTTCCAGAAATTGGAATACCAAATAATTTACCAGCTAAAACGTTACTTGTAGCATCAAAACCAGCAATGTATGCAGCACGTGTTCCCCAAATAGCAGCATCGACTTCTTGCGCGCGACGAGAACCGAATTCCATAACGGGATCATCACCACAGACAGTCTTGATACGAGCGGCTTTAGTAGCAATAAGCGTTTGGAAATTAACCATATTCAAAACGGCAGTTTCAATCAATTGACATTGTGCTAGTGGTCCTTCAACTTGAAAAATTGGTTCTTCATTGAAAACCAAGTCCCCTTCCAAAGCTGAACGCACTGTACAACTAAATTGCATATCTTTTAACCAGCGTAAAAATTCTTCATCATATTCCCCATATTCACGCAAGTAATCGATATCTGAATCTGAAAAACTTAAGTTCTTAAGATAATTAACCACATGTTCTAGACCTGCAAAGACAGCAAAGCCATTATCGAAAGGCAATTTACGGAAATAAACTTCGAAAACAGCCCGACGATTGTGCAGCCCCTTCTTCCAGTACGTATACATCATATTGAGTTCATAATAATCAGTATGCAAAGTTAAATCTTCATTTTGAAATTGAGTCATCATATCTCCCTTAATAATTTGATTATCAAAATTTATTTTACATTAATTGGCATCCAAAGTCGCTTGATAGCCGTCATTTACTTTTTGAGCTAATTTTTCAATAGAATAATTGTCACGAACTTCTTGATAAAGAGCTAAACCTTTTTGATCCAAGTTGCCATCTTTCCAAAAAGCATGTGCATCATTTAAAGCACTGATCAATTCTTGCTCATTGTCAGATTCAACTAACCAACCAGTCTCATCATTGATAACCTTGTCAGTTGCCCCAACGTTTGTTGCAATAACAGGCTTTCCATAGGCAGCCGATTCTAGATAAACTGTTGGCAAACTTTCTGATTTTGAAGTCAAAACAGATACATCGCATTCTTGATAGTAATCGCCAGTATTTTCTCTAAAACCAACGAATTCGACTTTATCTTTGATTCCTAGTTTCTTAACTAGTTCCCGTAAGTCATCCATCAGTGGACCATCACCAACTAAAGTTAAACGATAGTTAAATTTGACCTTGCTCAAGGCTTCTAATAACAAGCGATGATTCTTGACATCAACTAAACGTGCCACTTCCAGAAGACTAAAAGTTGCTTGACGATTGAATCGAGGATTGATTCCAGAAAAATCAATAGCATTGAAAACTTCAAAAGTTCTTTCATCAGGAATTTTCAATGATTCAAAATAATCTACTAGATCAGGATTCATATAGAAAAGTGAATCTGCGCGTTTTAAAGCGTGGAGATTTAATTTGAGCATAACTGACCCTTTGAGTCCTGAAAAGTCGATACGGGGGTCAGAATGGACTGTAATGACCCATTTAGCATTGATTCTCTTTCGGATTAAGGAAACAATGTAATTTGCTCGTGGACCATGGGTATGCACGATATCGAAATTATTATTATTGATATATTTAATTAATGGTTTCAAAATAGACAAGTCAAAACGTTGCTTTTGCTCAATCACAGACACGCTCAAACCATTTTCCTTGGCCATTTTTGAAACGGGACCTCTTTGAAAGGTCAATAAAGTACTTTCAACACCAATTTGTTTTTGGCCTTTCATTAAGTTGATAATATAAGTTCTTGCTCCACCGTCTTCATTACCGGCATTAATATGTAAAACGCGCATTTTGACACCTCTCAAATTAATCTTTCTCGTGTATAATAATACATTAAAGGAGAACGCCATGCACAAAAATAGAGTAAATATTTTAGGTACAGAATTTGACAACTTTACCGCTAAACAATTCCACAAATATTTGGATGACGATTTAGACCTTAAAGCTAACAGATTCATCGTAACACCTAATCCTGAAATTGTTTTATCAGCCAGAAAAGATAGCAATTTTTCAAAAATCATCAACAACGCTGATTATGTCATCCCTGACGGTATCGGAATCATTAAGGGGGCTAAGAGTCTAGGCACTCCTCTCCATGAAAGAATCACTGGTTTTGATACTTTAGAATACTTAATTTCAGCTGTTAATCGCAAACAATTAAAACTTTATATGGTAGGCGCTAAACCAGAAGTTATTGAAGCCAGCGCCAAAAAAATTAAAAAACAATATCCTCAAGTTAACTTAGTTGGCTATCACGACGGATATTTCAAAGACGACGCACCAATCGTTGAAGAAATCGCTGCTAAGAAACCCAACGTTGTTCTAGTAGCTTTAGGATCACCAAAACAAGAATTCTTCATCAACAAGTACCGTGATCAAGCAGATGCTGTCTGGATCGGTGTCGGTGGTAGTTTCGATGTTTTCTCAGAAACTAAGAAGCGTGCCCCTAAAGTTTTCCAAAAGCTTAATCTTGAATGGTTCTACCGCTTGATAACTGAACCAACTAGAATTGGCCGTATGATGGCAATTCCTAAGTATATGAATATGATTAATAAAGAGAAGAAAAACAAGAAATAACGAAATTTTTTTCAATTAGTATTAAATTGCCGTCGTCCGTTCGGCACTGGAAAACGCTGGGACGCTGCCGACTAGATAGTGATTTCTATCTTTATATAAATAACTTCAGAAAATTAATAGAA
>ERZ833963.2206-NODE-2206-length-19545-cov-36.913238_pt1 | contig 19545 bp, 11 predicted proteins | sample MGYA00519693_ERZ833963 | MGnify/ENA primary metagenome ERZ833963 (study PRJEB31850, sample SAMEA3708748) | human gut metagenome | biome: human gut; feature: human-associated habitat; material: faeces | place: China | collected 2014 ... | reverse complement strand
TGTGCGGCGACCACCTGTCCCCCATCTCCGATACCACCATCATGGCTTCTGCCGGCGCCCACTGCTTCCACCTGAACCACGTGGCGACGCAGCTGCCCTATGGTATCACCGTGGCCGCCGTTTCCTTCGTCAGCTTCATCATTGCCGGTCTGGTCCAGAGCGCTGTGGTCTGCATGATCATCGCCATCGTGCTGATGGTCGCTACTCTGCTGGTCATCAAGGCTATCACCGCCAAGAAGCACGCCGGCGTCTTTGCCGAAATGGCCGAGGCCAACAAGGTGCTCTATCAGAAGTAAGCGATCGTCTTTCCCATACAGGGTATGCCCCCGGCTCAGCCGGGGGCATATTTTTGTATTCCGAAAACCTGAGCTCTCGCCCCGGTTTTGAAATTTTTTCCCTGCTTCTTCTTTCGTCCTCCGCAGAGCCGAGGAAGCCGCCCAAAAGTGGTTTGACACCTCTCTCCGGGGCAGGAATGCTGCCCCACTCCGAAAGAGACCACACAGCGGCTCACAGGGGTGGACATATGGTCTCTGTGCTCTGTACCGACAGCTTTTGCTGCACTCGCTGACGCTCCAGTTCGGTCATTTGCCGCTGGCAACACTGCTCCAAGACCTCGTGCATGGGAACGATGGTGTAGCGCAAGTTTCCGTTTTTCCTAATACCGTTTTTCATCTGCATCTGCGTCCATTCCGTGATGATGAGCCCGTGTTCCTCCAGCAGGCGCATATGCTTGGCGACGGTATTGCGGGAGAGATGCAGGACTTTCGCCATGTGGAGCACATCATCAGTGCTTCAAAGGCCCCCTTCGGCTGGTCTGCGCTGGTCAGCTGCCTGGATCTGAAATCCCTCACCATCCCCAAGAGGTGTCGGAGGATATCTTTGGCAGCTGTGAGGAGGATCATCCACTGTTCCGGAAGCTGCATATCCAATATGTGTAAACGAATATAGCAGTCTCTCGCCCACAGGAAAAGGGACGGTCCACAGGGACCGTCCCTTTTCCTGTTATGGTTGCTGATCGGCCTGCGCTCCCCTGCCGGGGGCATCGCTGCGGTTGACCACGAAAATTCCCACGCATACCAGTACCAATGCCGCTAAACTGTACGGGGTAAAGGCCTGCTGTCCCTCCCGCAGGAGCAGCGCCGACAGCAGCACGCCGAACACGGGATTCAAAAAGCCGTATACCGCCACCCGCCCCACCGGATTATACCGGGTCAGGGCGCTCCAGATGGTCTGGGCCACGGCGGACAGCAGCACCATGTATCCCAACAGCAGAAGGGACTGCCCGGTGAAATGCGGCAGCGTACCGCCGAAGCACAGGCCCATCAGCAGTAAAAGGCCCCCGCCCACGATGAACTGATATCCGCACAGGGTCAGGGTGTCCTCTCCCTCGGCATACCGCTTGAAAAGCGAGATGGAGAAGCCGTTGGCCAGCGCCGCCAGCAGCACCGCACCGTCCCCCAGCAGGGTGAAGCCGCCGCCCAACCCGCCTCCGGACAGATTGATCAGCAGCACGCCGCCGAAGCCGCACAGGCAGCCCAGCAGCTTGGGGGCATTGAGCCGCTCATAGCGAAACAGCTTGGCGGAGATCAAAATGGCGAAGAACACGTGGACCGCCATCAGGACGGAGCCCTTGACGCCGGAGGTGTGCGCCATGCCGATATAGAACAGGGCATACTGCACGAGGGTCTGGATCAGACCCAGCTTCGTGGCCTTCCACAGGGAGGAACGTGCGGGAAGCCGCAGCCGCCGCAGGGAAGCGCTGTGGAAAAGCACCGTCACCACACCGGCAAAGAAAAAACGCAGCCCCGCAAAGATCAGTTGTTCCGCCGAATCGGCGGAGGAAATAGACAACAGGCCGTAGCCGATCTTCACCGCCGGGAAGGCGCTGCCCCACAGCAGGCAGCAAAAGGCCGCCAGCAGGCAGATGACCATGGGGCGCTGCAGGGTGGAGGTCGAGATTTTTTTCATAGGGTAAATACTCCGTTGGATGTCCCTCTCCGACAGGAAAAGGTTCCCTGTGGTATAGCCGCAGGGAACCTTTTCAAATGAGGGGGTAGGGGATGTATAGATTACTTGGCAGCTTCCTCCGTGGCCACTGCCGTCTCGCCGTAGTTGTAGCGAGGCTTGCCACGGTAGACGATACCGCCGATGACCATGGCGATCACCGTGGGGATCAGCCAGGAGAAGCCCTGCTCCGCCAGGGGGATCATGTACATGACCTTGCGCAGGCCGTCCAGATTGGGAGCCACCGCCAGAATGGCGTCGCCCACACTGACGATACCGGCCGCAGCCACGCCGAACTTATACACGCCGTCGTTGGGGATCCACTTGTCCACCAGGCCCAGCACGGTCAGCACGATGCAGATGGGATACATGATGAGGAAGATGGGAGTCACGTAGTTGATGATGTTCTGGATGCCGAAGGAGCCGAACACAGCGCCCACCACGCAGGCGATGCCCATCCACAGCTTGTAGGAGATGCGGCCCTTGGAGACCTCGTTGATGACGGAGGCGCCGGTGGAGCCGATACCGATGGCAGTGGTGAGGCAGGCCAGACTGACCGCCAGACCCATGCAGACCTTACCGAAGTTGCCCAGCACCCGGCCCACCAGACCGCTGAGGAGGGTGGTCTGAGGCACGCTCAGGTCGTAGTAGTCACCGCCGCAGGCGCCGATGTAGGTCAGGATGATGTAGATGATGCCCAGCGCCACAATGGAGGTCAGGCCCACGATCAGGCCGCTGCGCTTACGCTCCAGAGGATTGGTATGGCCCTTGTCCAGAATACCGCCGATAAAAATGTTGGCGCACATCAGGCCCACCGTCAGGTCGCCGGTCAGATAGCCGGTGAGCATGGCAGAGGGTAGGGGCTTGGAGACGCCGGTATCCTGAGGCGTGCCGATGGGGGAGATCACGCCCTTCACCAGCACGATGGCCAGCAGGATCAGCAGGAGCGGCGTCAGATACTTGCCCAGCTTATCCACGACCTTGCCCTTGTCACAGCCGAAGAAGAACACCAGTGCAAAGAAGATGATCATCGTCAACCATGAGGGCGCATTGGGGAAGATGGACAGCACGCCCATCTCGTGAGTGGTGGCGCCGTTGCGGGGCAGGGTGGAGCCCATACCCACCAGAATACAGCCAAAGAGGTAGAAAAAGTCGTAGAACTTAGGGTGTACGTGGCCCATGAGGCACTTGACGTCCGTACCAACGTTGTTCACGCCCCAAAAGGCCAGCACGGGAAGGATCACGCCGGTGAGCACGATGCCCAGAGCGCCCCAGCCCCACTGGGTGCCGTCGGCCAGGCCGATCTGCGGCGGGAAGATCAGGTTGCCTGCACCGAACATGGTGGAAAACAGTGCCAGACCAACAATGATACTGTCCCTTGTGATGTGGTTCTTCTTCATTTGATAGAGCCTCCTTTTGTGTTTTCTTGCGTTCCGGCGCATTTACCGCTGGAACACGATCTCTCCTTCTACCATGGTCAGATCCACCTGAGCTTCACACAGCTCCTCCAGCGGTCTGTCATAGATGTTGCGGTCCAGCACCACAAGATCGGCGTATTTGCCGACGGTGATGGTGCCGTACTTGGCCTCGTCGTAGGAGGCGTAGGCGGCTTCCTTGGTGAACATCTCCACCGCCTCCTCCAGCGTGACACCGTTTTCGGGATACCATGCCTCCATACCGGGCTTTCCCTTACGGGTCACGGCACAGTAGATGTTGGGCAGGACGTCGAAGGGCTCCACCGGGCAGTCGGAGCCGCCACACATATGAACGCCCATATCCTCATAGCGCCGCCAGTTGTAGCTCTGGCGTCCCAGCTCTGCGCCCACGCAGTCGTCTACCACGGCGGAGTCGGCCTTGATGAAGATAGGCTGAACATAGGCCACCAGATTCAGCTTCCGGAACCGATCCTGCAGTGCCTCGTCCATGATCTGGCAGTGGATGATGCCGTTGCGGCGGTCGGCGTGGGGGAACTCCGTGGAAACCCGCTGGATGGTGTTGATCATCTGCTCCAGCGCCGCGTCACCGATGCAGTGGGCCGTCAGATGGTAGCCGTTGGTATAGGCAAGCTTGGCCAGATCGTACAGCTCCTCGTCGGTGAACAGCAGCAGGCCCTTAGTGTCCGGGTCGTTGTGATACGGCTGACGCATGGCGGCGGAATGGGAGCCCAGAGAGCCGTCGCACAGGAACTTCACCGGGCCGAACTTGAAGTGGCCCATGGTGTCGTTGGCCCGATAGCCCAGATCCAGGAACCGCTGCAGCTGGTCCGTGCGGCGGAAGCGGATCTGCTCGTTGACACGGATGGGCAGCCGCCCCTCCTCGTTGAGCTCCCGATATGCCTGCAGAACATCCTCGAAGTCGTCGTCGGCGATGAGGTTGAAGTCGTCCGTGTGAACCTGCACGATACCCTTGGAGGCAGCCTCCAGACAGGTGGATTCCAGAATGTCCTTGATCTCCTCCACCGTATAGCGCTCCCAGCAGCTCTGGACGCACATGGCGGAATTTTCACGGACGTAGCCGTTGGGCAGGCCGTCGGGGCCGAAGTCCATGGTCTCCTTGGTGGTGGCCGCCCGCTCGTCCCACAGGCCGGCCAGCTGCAGTGCCATCGTGTTCATGCACACGATATGGCCGCAGGCCCGCTGCAAAAAGATCGGCACATCGGAGGCGATGGCGTCCAGATCGTTGCGGTCGGGGATCTTGTTGGTATCCGTCCAGTTGATCTGATTGAAATTGCAGCCGATGACCCAGCGGTTGGTACCCCGCACCTTCTCGGCGCCCTCTCTGCACATCCGGACGACCTCTTCATAGGTGGTGGTGTTCACCAGATCGATGCGGCGGCGGAACGTTCCGTAGAACAGCAGATGCAGATGGGTATCCGCAAAGCCCGGCAGCATCAGTCTGCCCTGCAGGTCAATGAGGCGGGTCTGGGGGTCCTTCAGCGCCAGGATCTCCTCGTCGCTGCCCAGACGCAGGATCACACCGTCCTTGATGGCCAGAGCGCTTACCTCGGGATAGGCCTTGTCCAGCGTGTGGATGATGCCGTTGTAAAAGATAGTATCCATCGCTCATGTTCCTTTCTTCTTTTTATATTTCACGCCTTGGCCGTGTGCGGCATGGCGTTTTTCACGATCCGTCCGTCCTGAACCACCAGCTTGACATGGTCGCTGCGGCGCAGGACCCGAATGTCCTCGTCCGGTTTTCCGTCTACCAGCAGCACATCCGCCAGCTTGCCGGTTTCCAGCGTTCCCAGCTGCTCCTCCATCTGCAGCAGCCGTGCGTTGACCTTGGTGGCCATGGTGATGACCTCCATGGGCGTATACCCCGCCACACACAGCCGCTCCAGCTCCAGCGTGGCCTCGCTGTACGGGCATCCGAAGGCTGCGTCTCCCAGGAAGTCGCAGCCGACGCCCACGGTGATGTGGGCCTTTCGTGCCATCTCCAGAGAGCGGTAGTGGGCCTCGTAGGACTTCTCCGTCTTTTCCTTCAGGTAGGGCAGCACGCCCTCCTTCCCCTGAAAATACAGCTTCGATGCGTGCATGATGGCCAGTGTCGGGACCAGATAGCAGTCGTTCTTCACCATCAGCTCGATGCACTCCTCATCCAGATAGAAGCCGTGCTCGATGCACTTTACGCCGTTTTTCAGGGCCATCTTGATGCCCCGTGTGGCCTGTGCGTGGGTGGAGACATAGCTGCCCATATTCTCCGCCTCCTCCACAGCCGCCCGAATTTCCTCCTGACTGAAATGGCTGTGGGGAGTGGCCTTATCTCCCTGAGAGAACACGCCGCCGGTGGTCATGATTTTGATAAGATCCGCTCCGTTGCGGGCGTTGATGCGGCAGGCCCGCCGCACCTCATCCACACCGTTGACGATGAAGGCGGGGCTGTATGCCCGCTGGCTGGCCTCCAACGAGAGCTTCTGATACACGTCGCCGTGGCCGCCGATCTGCGAGATGATGCGCCCGGCGCCGAAAATACGGGGGACATCCAGCAGCCCCTCGGCCACAGCCGGCCGCATCAGGAGCACGTCGCTGCCCAGATCCCGGAACGCCGTGTAGCCCTGCTGGCGCAGCTGCGCCATATCCCGCAGCGCACGGGCCATGCTGAGCTGCGGCGTCATGCTGATCCAGTCCACCGCCGTGGCGCTGCCCCAGCCCATGTGGACGTGAGCATCGATGAGGCCCGGCATGATGGTCCCGTTCTCCAACTCATACACCTCGGCTGTCGGATTGTCCGGCAGTTCACTCTGCTGGCAGACCAGCCGGATTCGGTTGTCCTCCAGCACCACGGCGCCCTTTTCGATGGGTGCGCCGCCGTTGCCGTCCAGCACTCGTCCCTTCAGAACGATCATGATCTTGCTCCTTTCCTATCCGGCCGCTTAACTGCGGCCGGCCATATGTCGTTGATTCTCCGCAATGATAGCCACCAGCTCCCGGTCCGTGGCCACCATGCCCGGATCGTTGAGCCGCCCCACGTTGGCGAAGGTCTGCTCGATGGTATTTCCGATGATGCCCACGCCTGCGGGAACAAAGCAGCCCTCTCTGGCCAAATACGCCGCCTGCACCGCCAGCGAGGCGGCCGTGCTGAGCTTATAGGCGCAGGAGATCTTCGCTCCGTCGCAGAACATTCCGCCGATGGTCCCCAGCACCGTCTGCATGGCGTGGACCGCCGTGTCGTAGCTGCCGCCCAGCAGATAGCTGACGGCGGCGGTCATGCCGGTGGCCGCCGCAACGCCGCAGCCGCAAAAGGCGGTCATCCGCTTGATGTGAGCCTTGATGTAGATGGTGATCATGGAGCTGATGGCCAGCGCCGTGGCGGTCTGCTCCTCAGAGGCTCCCAGCGCCTCCGCTGCGGAGAGGACGCCCACAAAGTTCGTGATGCCGTGGTTGCCGCTTCCGGCAATGGCCATGATGGTCACATTCAGGCCGCTCATCCGAGCCTCCCCGGCGGCGGCGGTGTAGGCCTGCGCCTCGGCAGAAACTGCCAGCGGGCCGGTCATCTGACCGGAAATCCGCTGCTTCAGCAGCCTGCCCAGCGGCAGCTCCGGATCCTCCAGATCTCTTCTGACCGCCTCCTGATTCCGCCGGGCATCCTCCAACAAAAACCGGAAGCTTTCCGGCTCCATGGAGAGGATGGTCTCGTACAACTCCTGTACGCTGTATTCCACCAACGGATAGACCGCCGCTCCATGGGTCCGCCCCTCCGCCTGCATCACAGGCGCTCCGTTTCGCAGGATCTCCGTCACGCAGGAGTAGTCCCCCCGGATCACCGCCTGCGCCTCCTCTCCGCCGCCGGAGACGATGGCCCGCACATACAGCGGCTCCGGTGTCTGGCCGTAGGCGACGTGTACTCGCCCGTCGGATACGATGGCCGCCGCCTGCTGCACGATATCACCGGTGACATCGGCCAGAATGGCCAGCCCTCGTTCCGGTTCATCCAGCAGCGCACCCAGCGCCGCCGCCAGCTCCAGTCCGATGCGGTTCGTGCCGGGAATGCCCACGCTGACGCCGTTTTTGTAGATGTTGGGACTCACCAGCACGTCGATTTTTTCCGGCCTGCGTTCCAGGGTATGAGCCGCCACGGCCACCGCCAGACACACGCTGCCCGGATCGGTACAGCCGGTGGAGGACTCTATCTCAGAGGTCAATATATCCAAAAGCTCCTGCTTGTCAATCATCATCGGGGCCTCCTGCTTTGTCGTTTTCTGTCTTTTCTTGGCGTTCCGTGTAATTTTTCTACATCATAACAGATACAGTGTCCAATGAGAATGCCTCTTTGCGCCCCTTTTTTGTAATAATTGCAGCAATCGCACCGACCGCCTCCCCGGCCAATCAGGACTTTTTGCACTATCTTACTTTTCTGCATCTACCGTACTGCAAAAAAGCAGGGGCTCCGCATACCGCTGCGGAGTCCCTGCTTCCTTCAATGGGTACGAAGCGAACCGCTTTCACTGGGGGAGTGACCAAAGTACTTTTTATACGCACGGCTGAAGTAGTTGGAGTCGCTGTACCCCACAGCCACCGCCGTGTCCGATACGGAGACCTGCTGGCGCAGAAGGCGCTCGGCCCGCCGCATCCGCTCCTCCGTCAGAGCATCCCGGAAGCTCTGGCCCGTCTGCGCCCGGAAAATGCGCCCCAGATACGCCGCATTGACGTACTGCTCCTTTGCCACAGTCTCCAGCTTCAGCGGCTCCCGGAACCGCAGCTGGATGGCCGTCAGTGCCGCCTGCACCAGAGGATGCTCCGAATCCCGCACCAGAACCAGCTGGCAGCGCACATCCTCGCAGACGGTCTGTATCCTCCGGCACAGCTGCTCCACCGTGAAAATCCCCTCCGTGGTCAGCCGCTCCGGCGGTGGGAGCGCCGACTCCGCGCACAGCCTTGCGATTCCAGCCCACAGCAGCGTCAGCTGCTCCCGCAGGGCTCCGGCGTCTCCGTTGCAGGCCGCTGTCATGCAACGCCCCATGTGGCGGCAGGCCTCCTCCAGCCCGCCCTCCTCGCTTCGCAGCGCATGGAGCAGCTGTCCCTCCGCCTTCAGGGGGTAAGGCTCCGGCACATCAGAGGCCGTATCCCGGCACACCAGCGTTCCCTCCGGATGGAAAATGCGGCAGTCCGCTGCCCGGCAGGCCGTGCGGTAACTCTCCGCCAGTCCCTGCTCCGACGGACCACCGATCCCCACGGCGGCGAGACCCTCCAGTCGCTGCCGCCATGCCGCCACCAGCGGCTCCGCCGCCTCCTCCGGCGACTGCTGCGATGCCGTGCGGCAATAGCCGATGACCCGCCGGCCGTCCTGCTCCGTCCAGCCGGTGCCGTGGAGGGCCAGATTGATCTGCGATATGACCTCCCGGTCGGTCCCGTCCCGCAGGATACCCACCACCGTCATGTTGGGCAGCAGGTTGGGGATCGGCGGCAGCGGCGACGAGATGCCGCAGGCCAGATAGGGCCATACCGCCAGTCCGGTGGCGGCTCTGGCCGGGGACGACAGATGCAGCACATCCCGCACCCGCTGCAGCAGTACCGATGGCCGCACTGGCTTGAGCAGGTAATCCTGCAGATCCATGGACAGCGCCTTGCTGGCAAAGTCAAATTCGTGATAGGCGGTGAGGATGATGATCTTGCAGTCCAGCCGGTTGCTGCGTACAAATTCCGCCACTTCAAAGCCGGAGCTGCCCCGCAGCATGATATCCAGCAGGATCAGATCCGGACACAGCTGGCTGATGGCCGCAATGGCGGCGCTGCACGTGGCGGCGCTGCGAATATGCTCCGGCGGCGTCACCGTCTCCAGCAGCTGCGTCAGCTCCTGCCGCTCGGTATATTCATCCTCTACCACAAGAATGTCGATGGCCATTTATGCTTCCTCCTGTTTTTTCAGGGGACACGTCAGAACGATCCGGGTACCGCTGCCCAATGCGCTCTGTATGTCCACCTCCGCCTCCGGCCCGAAAAACAGCTTCAGCCGTTCCGTCACGTTCTGTACGCCGGAGCCTCCGGCCTGATGATCCCGGAGCTTCTCCAGCACCTCCTCCGGGATACCGGCGCCGTTATCGCTGACGGAGATCACCAGCTTTCCGTCCTCTGCGGTGGCCGACACCTTCACGTGCAGCGGGTGTTCATCCTCCCCGGCCCCGTGCAGGATGGCATTTTCCACCAGCGGCTGGATGGTCAGCACCGGGATCATCAGCTGCCCGCAGGCAGAAACGTCCCCCACCTCGAAGGAAAAGCCAGGCCCCAACCGCTGGCTCTGCAGGGTCAGATACTGCCGGGCGCACTGCATCTCCTCCGCCAGCGTGCAGATGGAGTCCTTGTAGTAGTACGCCCGCCGCAGCAGATCCGCCAGATCGCAGATGAGATCCGCCGTCTGGGGCGCTCCCTCCCGATAGGCCGTCCTCATCAGCAGATTCAGGGTGTTAAACAGAAAGTGCGGACTGATCTGGGACTGCAAAAACTTAAATTCACTGGCGTGCAGCGTCCGCTCCAGTGCCAGCTTCTTCTCCACCTGACGGGCGTATTCCCGCCGGGTCTCCAGCTCCGCCTCGGAGGTGGCCACATACCCGGCAAAGACCTGCAGCATCTGCATCCTGGCATCCAGCTCTTCCGCAGAGAGCACCCGCAGCGTCCCCGCCAGGGCCACCATTTCGTCGTAATCCAGTTCCAGCTCCTGACAGTGCCGGCGCAGTGTGCTGTAAAACGCCTCCTCGGTATCCCGTGTGAGGAACTGCCCGTATGTCAGGCTGAGTCCTCTGGCCTCCGGCAGCGGCACCGGCACGGAGATCACGCTGATGCCCATGTGACACTGGGACACCGTACACCGCTGCTCGGCGTCCAGCCCGAAGCTGTGGTTGCAGGCCAGACAGTGCTGAGCGCCCTTTTCGCTGCTGATGACCCTGCGGCAGAAGCCGGTAAACACGTCCAGCCGCAGCGGCCCCTGATAGTGTCCCTCCTGATCGATAAAGGACACGCTCTGCCCCGTCACATTGGAAAATGTGCGGTCCATCTGCTGTAATAATTGATTCAGCGCATGGCCTGTTACCGCCATTTTGCTCCCTCCTCCGTCATCGGCTCCCAGACCCTACCCGGAAGCGCCTTCCAAAAGGGGACTTGCCAAAACAAATGGCCTATGCTATAATCGTCCCCGACATTTGGCAGTCATCACTGCTGTATACCAGAAAGGAGATCCTCCCATGAAAAAAGCTATTTCCACCAACGGCGCTCCTGCCGCCATCGGCCCCTATTCTCAGGCCATCGACTGCGGCGAATTTGTATTCACCAGTGGCCAGCTCGGTCTGGACCCCGCCACCGGTAAACTTGTAGACGGCGGCGTACAGGCTCAAGCCACGCAGGCTATGAAAAATATCCAGGCGGTTCTGACCGCAGCCGGACTGACTCTGGATAACGTGGTCAAAACCACCGTTCTCCTCACGAATATCGCTGATTTCGCCGCCGTTAACGAGATCTACGCCTCCTTCTTTGAGGGAACTACCTACCCCGCACGCTGCGCCTATCAGGTGAGCGCACTGCCCGCCGGGGGGCTGGTGGAAATCGAGACCATCTGCCAGAAGTAATTGCAACCACCTGCCTGCATTATACCTTCATTCCGACTTTTCTGTCAACGAAAAACTCCGGATGGATCGCTCATCTGACCCGGCTCTCCGCCCCATGTACAGGAACGTTTTCCCCTGTTCACTTTTGGAAAATCTTGGATATTCCTCTGCATTGGCCCGGAGATTTTCCCGCTTTATCCCAAGCCTTTGGCCCCCGGCTCAGCCGGGGGCCTTTTCCATATGTGCAGCCGTATGCAGCAAAAGGGACGGTCCGTAGGGACCGTCCCTTTTGCTTACAGGAGAGATATCGAGAGATATCAGGAGAGTGCGGGATATCAGTTTTCCTTCTTGCGCCGCAGCATCAAGCCGGCACCCAGAGCGCACACCAGCATACCGCTCACCCACAGCATCAGCTGACTCTCATCGCCGGTGGCGGGGGTATCGGGTGTGGTGGGCTTCTCCGGCTGCTGGGGCTTGCCGGGCTCCACGGGAGTGGTAGGCTCCTCAGCGCCGCAGCGGCTGCACTTGCCATCCTTGTAGTCGTGGCCCAGAGCGGGAATCACCTCGCCCTGCTTCACGACAGTCTGGCAGACCTTGCAGACCTCGTTGCCGGTGTAGCCGTCCTCGGTGCAGGTGGCATCCTTGGCACCCACCAGCTCCGTGTCGTGACTGGTGGCGGGCAGGGTCTCCGTCTTGGTATCGGTGTAGTCCTCACCCTCGAAGGTAACCTTGGCGGTGTAGGTGCAAACGCCGTCGGCCTTGCAGGTGGCCGCAGTGGTCACCTCGTTGGTAACAGCAGCGTTCACCGTCTCCACGTGGGAATCATCATTGACGCAAGTAAAGGTGGCAGAAGCGGTGAAATCATCGTTCCACTTCCACACCGGGGCGCCATAGGCGTGGCCGGTAGCGGGGATAGCCAGCTTCTCCAGCGTCGTCTCGGTCTTGCCCTCGGCATCGCTGAACAGCTTGCCGCAGACCTCACACTTCCAGTGGGCCTTCACACCGGCGGTCTCGCAGGTGGCAGGCACTGCCTCCACGGCGGTCAGGGTGTGGCCCTTGGCGGGGACAGGCTCCGTCTTGGTGTCGGTGTAGTCCTTGCCCTCAAAGGTGACCTTGGCGGTGTAGGTGCGGGTGCCGCCAACCTCGCAGCTGCCCTCCGTAACCTCGCTGGTCACAGTGGCATCGACCTTCTCCACATGGGAAGTATCATTGCCGCAAGTGAAGGTGGCAGAAGCGGTGAAATCATCGTTCCACTTCCACACCGGGGCGCCATAGGCGTGGCCGGTAGCGGGGATAGCCAGCTTCTCCAGCGTCGTCTCGGTCTTGCCCTCGGCATCGCTGAACAGCTTGCCGCAGACGTCGCACTTCCAGTGAGCGGAGGTGCCGGCGGTCTCACAGGTGGCAGGCACCTCTGCCACAGCGGTCAGGGTGTGACCGGCGGTGGGAATGACCTCGGTCTTGCTGGAGGTATACTCCTTATCCTCGAAGGTGACCTTAGCGGTATAGGTGCGCAGGCCGGTGGTCTCGCAAGCGGCGGGCGTGGTGACAGCACTGGTCACCTCTGCCGTGACGTTTTCCACATGGGTGGCGTCGTTGGTGCAGGTGAAGGTGGCAGTGGCCTTGAAACCATCCGTCCAGTTCCACACAGGCTCACCGTAGGCGTGGCCGGTGGCGGGGATGACCTCCGTCTTGGTATCGCTGCACATGGTGCAGGTGTAGGTCATGACGCCATTCTCGGTGCAGGTAGCCGCCGTGGTGACCTGACCGTCATTCCACGTGTGCTGGCCGCTCTCCGTGGGGCAGGCCACGTAGTACATCCGCACTACATCGCCGTCCTTCAGCTGGTAAGTCCCCAGTGTGGCATAGATGGGCTGGCCGTTGTCGTAGCGCTCAATGGGCATCTCCCCATTGACGGTGAACATCCAGCCGGACCAACTGCCGAAGGCGCTGTCGCCGCCGGTAAGGCTCACGCTGTTGGGATCGGTGATACCGGATAGATAGGTGCTGCTGCCGGTGTAGGTATACTGGTTCTCCGTCAGAGCCGCCATCACGGCATCCGCTGCCGTGCGGTGATCTCCGGTGGAGCAGGTGTAGGTGGCGCCCTCCAGATCGGTGAAATCCTCCTTGAAGGTGCTGCCCTCCACATTCACGGTAACGGTCAGGGGCTGCAAATTGGGATCCTCGATGCCCTCGGTGCCGATGACGGTGACGGTGGTGGAAATGGGCTGCTTGTAGAACTGGGCAAACTGCTCATAGTCGGCATTGCCCTGGAACTTCTCGTAGTATTTGGCGTACTGGGTGTAGGTCAGCACACTGTCCACCGTAATGCGGGTGTTGTACTTGGGCTGGGTCACCAGCAGCGTCTCATGGGCCACCACAGCGTTGTTGCTGGAGCGGAAGCAGCGGTACTGCTGGGCATCGTACCAGCCGGGAATATCATCCGCCTTGACGCCCACGGCATTGTAGCTGTCCATGTTGCGGATGAACTTATAGCCGGTGGTGGCGGGGACGATCTCGATGAAGGAGCGCATATCGCCGGTGACGTGGTCACGGTCGGCGTTGGCCTTGCGGATGCCCTCCCAGTACACATCCTCGGTGCATACCAGCTTCATGAAGGCGGCGGCAGTGTCCAGCTCCTCCTGGGTCAGAGGCTGAACGGTGAGGGTGATATCCTTGCTGGCCAGCACCGGCATGGAGGCGTAATCCGTACCCTCGCCGCTGGGGCGGGAGAGGATCTTCATGGTGATGGTGACGGTCTTGGCCTCCTGACCGGGCAGGGGGCGATAGGTCAGCATCCGGGCCACATTGGCCGTGGTGGGACCGGCGGACACCACCACATCGGCGTCGCTGGTATACAGCATGATGGGGGTGTACTTGCCGTCGAAGCCCTGCTCATAATCCCGGTAGGAAATGGCGCTGAGCTGCTTGGTGGTGGGCAGCTGGATGTCGGAGACCACGTTTGTGGTGTCGATCTTGGAATTGTCACGGGGATCCTTCAGGCCGATCTCACGCACCGCCGTCTCCAGCAGCGCCTGATAGTCCATGGCGGGAGGCGTATTGTCGCCCTTGACCACCACGGTATAGACCATGTTCAGGTTCAGATCCTCCCGGCCGTTATAGACCAGCTTCAGGGTCAGGGTCACGCTGGTGTCCTTCTTGGGCTGAGCCACCGTGACCGTATAAGGGGCAAAGTAGGGGTAAGAGACCTCCTTGAAGGAGATCACGCCGGTGTTGCTGGAGGTCCACGTGGCGGTGGTCCACAGTTCCTGATCCGTACCGCTGCTGTAGTCCACCTTGCTCTCGTCCACGCCGGCCTTCAGGGGATACTTGGGCAGGCTGGTGAGGTCGGAGGCACTCTCCACCGTCTCAGGCACACGGATGCGGGCCGCCACGGTACGCAGAGCCTCCATGGCCTTTTCCTCGTCCAGAGGAATGCTGAACAGGCACTCGGTGGACTCCTTGGTGTAGGTATTGCAGGTCAGCACCAGCGTAGGCCGCACGGTGCCGGAGGCACTGGTGGTGCTGCCGTTTTCGTTCCACTTATACTGGATGGTGCCGTCGGCCGTGATGCCCACGTGGTTATAGCTGCTGTAAGACGCCTCCTTCATGCTGACGGTGACGTCCGTGATCCCGGCAGCCTCCAGCTTGGCCCGGAGCATGGTCAGTGCATTGGTGTCCTTGCCGTAGGTGACGTTGTAGGTACCGCCAATGGCCTTCTCGGCGGCCTCCAGCTTGGCCTCGGCCTCCGACTGCTCCGGAGACTTGCTCTCCGTCCAGACAGCATAGAGGTTGTATGTCTCGCCGTCCTCGCTGCCTTCGTCCCAACCGTCACCCTCCTCGAAGGGGCGGTTGATGGTGGCGCCGTCGGCATACTTGACGGTGCTGCCGTAGCTGCTCTCCGCCCAACCGGCGAAGGTATAGCCCTCCCGACTGTAGCCGCAGGGCGTCAGCTGCACATTCTGACCGAAGGGTGCCGTCTGGTCGGCCATGGTGCCGGTGGTGGTGTTCTTGTCGCTGTACTTGACGTTATACTTGATGATGTACTGATAGTCACGCCACTTGGCAATGAGAGTCACCTCGTCGCCGCTGAACACGGTGTCCTTGGTGACGGCCTCACCGAAGGAGCCGTCGGCATTCTTGATGTACCAGCCGTCCAGCGCCTTGTTGGCGGGATAGTAGTAGCTACTCAGAGAGGGCAGGCTGGAGAATACCTTATCCGGCTTCACGGTCTTGTCCTTCAGCGTGTTCTGATAGCCGTTGCCGTCGAAGTGGACAGTGATGCCCTTGGTCCAGTGGGCGTACAGATGGAAGCCGTTTTCGGCGTCCACGGCGGTGAACTTGTAGGACGGACCAACCGCATTGCCGCCCTCCGCCGCATCGAACCAGCCGTCAAAGATATAGCCGGTGCGGACGGGGTCCTCAATGGCGTCAAACTTGGTGCCGCCGTTCTCTTTGAGGACGTAGTTGTAGTTGCTGCCCACGATGCAGGTGCGGGTGCCGTTCTCTGCACCGTCATAGTTCGGGTGCAGGGTCACATTCACCGGCAGGCCGTACCAAGCGGCGTAGAGCGTGACCGTCTCCCCCTGCTTGGTGGTCAGGTTCTTCACCGGCTTCTCGTCGGCATAGCTGCCGCTGGAGGCGCCGGAGGATGTGCTCCAGCCGTTGAAGTAGTAGCCGGGGCGGGTAAAGGTGTTCTTGGGCAGCGTGACCTCCTGATCATAGGTGGCAGAGATGGAGTCCATGGCTCCCTGGCCGCCCTCACCGCCGCTGAAGGCGATGGTGTAGGTAATGGGGCTCCACTGAGCGGTGTAGATGACGTCGCCGGAGATCACCGTCTCCGCCGTCAGCTTCTCCTCGCCGTTGAACCAGCCCTCGAAGGTATAGCCCTTCTTGGTGGGGTCTGCGGGAATACGGCTGCCGATGGCGCTGTTCTGGGGGACCAGAACGGTGGTGTCGGTGTCGCCGTTGCGGAGCGTGACGGTGTAAGCGTCCGACCACACGGCGTACAGATCCAGATCTGTCTCTGTGGTGATGGCGGCGCCGTCCTCATAGACCACAGCCCCGTCGGCGGAGGTGGCCCAACCGGCGAAGATCTTGCCCTCGCAGGTGAAGGTATTGGCCTTCAGGGTACCCTTGCCGCCGAAGATCTTCTGCGTGGCAGTGTCCTCCGTGCCGTTGTTGGCGTGGAAGGTCACCACCAGCGCCTCACCGGCGGAGAAGTTCCGCAGATAGACGCAGTCGTCGAACTTGTCGCCGCTGCTGGCCTTCTTGTACAGCACAGTCAGCTTGTCGCCCCGCTTGGCGTCCAACTCCAGACCCTTCCAGTTCTTGTCGCCGCTCTCGCCGTCGACGAGGGTGGTGCTGCCCAGTGTGATGGTGCACTTGTCGTATTTGGCCTCGGAGGAGACCTTATACTCGAAGGACAGGTGGGTATCTTCTGTAAAAGTCAGGGTCAGGGTGCTGGAGGAGTAGTTCTTTCCGGCATTGCCGGACATGAGGACCTCCTCGCCGTCCTTGGTACTGACCTTCCATGCGGTGGTGCCGGGGCCGGGATCAGCGGCGATGGGGAGCCCGTCGAAATAGTCGTCAACGGACTTCTTGGCCGCAAAGACCGACGTGGGGATCAGGCTCACCAGCATGATCACCGTCAGCACCATGGAGAGCAGTCTCTTTTTCATGTTGCTTTCTTCCTTTCTCTGATACTCTCGTTGTCTCCCGCACGGAGACATTTCCGCCGCTGGAGGAGAAAATCGGAAGGAACGGATGCAAAAAAGCGGGTCCGCACCGGCATACCGATGCGGACCCGCTTTGTTTCCAAGCGGCCCGGCGGATGTCCCAGTGTCGGCAGGCATCCGATCCAGCGGCCGGCGTATCTGACTTATCCGGCTCGGCCGGCTTCACAGTGACCCACTCGCAGGGCTTTGCACCCTATTCCGCCTGCCCCGCAGCATGGGGCAGGCCGCTCGATCTTCTATTCTCTTTTCGGCGGGGTTCGTCCCCGTTCAGGATGTTTCGACATTTATCAGTATACCACAAGCCTTCCCCCATTGCAAGGGAGACTTTGCTTCCCCCTCCAGCGTGTATTTTACCCCGCTCCGCCCCACGCAAAAGCTCCCTGCGCCGGAGCCTTCCCCCCAGCGCAGGGAGCCTTCTTCACTTTTGCCCGGATACTTCCCGGCTTACTTGTTCACGCAGTATTCGCTGTTGGCAAGGCGCATGCTGTACCCCTCCACCGGCGCATCATAGCTGGAATCGCCATAGGAGACATAATAATCCGCATAACCGCCCCAATAGTAACCACCATTGACCCAGTATTTGCCGTTGACTTCCTTGATTACATCAGCACCATTCTTATCATTTTCCTTCAAAGTGGCCTTGCCCTGAACATCCACGCACTCTTCATAATAATCCACCGTGATGTGCTCCACCGTGCAGTTCTCCACGCTGGCGTTGTCCACGCCGTTGCCACGCTGGATCATGCCGGCCAGACCGCCCATATCATAGGCGGCGTGGATGGTGTTGTTCTTGGAAACGCAGTCCTTGAAGGTGACCTTCACGCCGGGATCGGCGCCCATGCCCAGCAGGATGCCGATCTTGCCGAAGCCCCAAATGGAGCTGTTGGTGACGCTGACATTCTCGAACAGAGTCGTACCATAGGTATAACCCAGCACAACACCGCCCACATTGCCCGCAAACTGCGGTTTTGCATAATTCACAAAGAACACATCCGCTCCATCAAAGGCGATATCCTTAACAGTGACTGCACCGTTGATATCACCGATGAAGCCTGCGCCGTAAACACTGCTATTCGTGCAGCCACGTACCTTCATGTTTCGGATGGTATGGCCGTTGCCGTTCACGACAATACCGGAAAGCCGGTTATAGCCGTTAATGGGCTTCCACAGGTACTCGCCCAGATCTGCATCATTGGCGAGATTCAGGGTATAACCGCTGTAATTCTTACCGTCGTCCGTGACTTCCTTGGCAAACAGGGCCAGCTCCTCAGCGGAGGCCACCGTCACCACCTTGTTAGCAGTATCCACCGGCGTGGCATAGCCGTCCGCCGCATGGTCAGTCCAGTAATCTCTGGCAAACACAGCGGTGAAGGGAGAGAAGTGGCTGACCTTCATGGTAACATAGCCGGTGGCGGCGTCGTACACATAGTGATCCGCCGCATCCGTCAGGGTCCCATTGTCTTTTGTCATTTTCTCGCCATCATGATAGAGCTTCAGAGCGGTACGGTTCTTACCGACGTTCATCTCCACCGTCATCAGCGTACCATTCGTGCTGACAGCGTTGCCGCTCTGGTCCTTCATCGTGACCTCATAGCTCTGGCTGCTCTCGGTGCTTGCAACCTCCACCCCAGCGGGCGTGGCGCTCTTCACCACCTCCAGCTTCAGGGACTGCACGCCCTCATCCAGAGCGCCCGCAGGCACCGTTACCTGAATGGTGTGATCCTCTTCCTTGTCCTTCAGCACGGTGTCGCCATTGGTGTTCACATCGCCCACAGCCACCACGGGATACTCCGCATCCGCATCATAGTCCTTGTCGAAGCTGTCGCTCTCCAAGGTGTCCTGCGTGGCCACCACGGTGATGGCGATGCCGTCAATGGACTCGTTCATGTACTCGTTGCCGGCAGACTCCTTCATGTGGCCCTTGATGGTGAAGGCATTGCTCTCACCGGCCGCCAGATGCTGCTCAGCACCCATCGCCACATCGCCGATGGTCCAGTCGATGACAGTGTTCAGCTTAGCGCTGCCGTTGATGCCGGTGATGGCCACCTTGTACTTCAGCGCCAGATTGCCGTTGTTGCGGATCCGCAGGGCGGGCAATTCATAGGTACAGCCCGGCTCCCACAGGATGGCTTCGCCCTTGGCATCAGCGGCCTTGACGAAGTCCAGCGTCTTGCCCTCGGCGCTGACCCACTTGCCGTCAGCGTTCTGCATCTCCAGCGCCACATCCAGGTTACCGGCCTGAATTTTGTTGACGTTGGTGCTTGCCGTGTCGGTGAACCATGCAAAGGTAGCGCCTACCAGCATGGCCAGGCACAGAACCATGGCCATGACGCTGCCCAGCAAGGCCCGTTTGGTACTCTTGCGGTTTGTCATCGTATCTTCCTCCTATTTTTTTGCGTGTGCGGCGACGAGACTTTCGCATGGGGAGTACGGATCCTCACGTCGGGGCTGCGCCCCTCCTCAGAACGCCACTCCCTTTGGAACCCCCCTTATCGTTTCAGATGAAACGATAACCGCCCATGGGCGGTTCGGCGTACACATGGATGTGCGTATCATAGCACCGCAGCCGAAAAAGCACAAGGCCTTTTTTCACAAATTTTCGTCATTTTCTTCAAAAAAGCGCCTCAGGCAGCAAAAAACACCGCAGGGTGGGGAGATTCCCCGTCCTGCGGTGTTTTATATGGCACCCCCGGCCAGATTCTAACTGGCGGCCTACCGCTTAGGAGATGGACCCAGTGCATATATTCCCTATCAACAGGGATAAAGAAAATG
>ERZ833963.2183-NODE-2183-length-19751-cov-5.343268_pt1 | contig 19751 bp, 21 predicted proteins | sample MGYA00519693_ERZ833963 | MGnify/ENA primary metagenome ERZ833963 (study PRJEB31850, sample SAMEA3708748) | human gut metagenome | biome: human gut; feature: human-associated habitat; material: faeces | place: China | collected 2014 ... | reverse complement strand
TGAACGTGAGCTTCTTGCCCGGGTGCGCAAACTGATAGCCGTAGAGCGCGCGCAGCGCGGCAAACTTCTGCTCATACGTGCCGTACATCTTGTCGAGCATCGACTTTTTGCCGTGCACGACCTCATCATGGGAAAAGGCGAGGATGAAGTTCTCGGAAAAGGCGTACATCATCGAGAATGTCAGCTTGTCGTGGTGGTACTTGCGGAAGTAGGGGTCGAGCTCCAGATAGTCGAGCGTGTCATGCATAAAGCCCATGTCCCACTTGAAGCTGAAGCCGAGACCGCCGTCATAGGGCGGCTTCGTCACGCCGGGGTAGGCGGACGACTCCTCCGCGATCGTCATGCAGCCGGGCCATGCCGTGAGCAGGGTCGTGTTGAGCTTTTGCAGAAAGGCGACCGCGCCGAGATTGATGTTGCCGCCGTCGCGGTTGGGCGTCCACTCGCCGTCGCGCCGGGCGTAGTTGAGGTACAGCATCGAGGACACCGCGTCCACACGGATGCCGTCGATGTGGTAGCGGTCAAAAAACAGCATCGCCGACGAGATGAGAAAGCTCTGCACCTCCGGCATGGCGTAGTCAAAAATGAGCGTGCCCCATTCCGGGTGCTCGGCCATGCGCGCCTCCTTGCACTCGTAAAGCCGCGTGCCGTCAAAGCGCGCAAGTCCGTGCGCGTCCTTCGGAAAATGCGCCGGGACCCAGTCCATGATCACGCCGATGCCGGCGCGGTGGAGCTTGTCGACAAAATACATGAAGTCCTGCGGCGTGCCGTAGCGGCTGGTGGGGGCGTAGTACCCCGTCACCTGATAGCCCCACGACCCGTCGTAGGGGTATTCCGTCACAGGCAGCAGCTCCACGTGCGTGTAGTGCATCTCGCGGCAGTAGTCTGCCAATTCATCCGCGACCGAGCGGTACCACGGCAGCCCGGTCTCCGGCCGGCGCCAGGAGCCGAGGTGCACCTCGTAAATGCTCATCGGCGCGCGGTACACATCACGCTCGGCGCGGCGGCGCAGATAGCTCCGGTCGTGCCAGACGTAGCCCTCGAGCGACCAGACCTTCGACGCCGTGGCAGGTCCTGTCTCGCAGTGCGCGGCAAAGGGGTCGGCCTTGAGCACCGTCTGCCCGTCTGCACCGGTGACGGCGTATTTATACAGCGCCCCGTCGCGCAGACCGTCCACGGTCTGCACCCATGTGCCGTCCGGCAGCCGGTCCATCGGCGTCGCCGCCGTGTTCCAGCCGTTGAAATCGCCCACGAGCGCGACGCACTGCGCGTGCGGTGCCCAGACGGCAAAGCGGTGCCCCGTCGTGCCGGGCAGGGCGTGACAGCCGAACGTGCGGTAAGCGTGCGCGGCCGCACCGGTATGGAATTCCTGCAGCTCCGACTTCGTCAAAAAGCCGGGCGCGCGTCCTGTCGTATTCATGGCGCGCCTCCAATATCCCAGTCTGATATAAATATTATACCGTGTGCGGCATGAAATTCCAACAGTTTTTTGCGCGCACGCTTTGACAACGCGCGCGCCGGACGCTATACTTGTGACACAGAGATTCTATTTGGGAGGCGCGGTATGTTTACCTTCAATCACTTCAATTTCAACGTCCTCGATCTTGCGCGCAGCGTGCAGTTTTATCATGATGCGCTCGGCCTGGAGCCCGTGCGCACGAAGGATGCATCCGACGGCTCGTTCCGGCTCGTGTTTCTGGGTGACGGGCACTCGCCGTTTCAGCTCGAGCTGACCTGGCTGCGTGACCGCACGCAGCCGTATGACCTCGGCGAGGGGGAGTTTCACCTCGCGTTCACCGTGCCGGATATGGATGCCGCGCACGCAAAGCACGCGGCCATGGGCTGCATCTGCTTTGAAAATCCCGGCATGGGCATCTACTTTATAGAGGATCCGGACGGGTATTGGATCGAGATCGTGCCGGAAAAGTGAACAGCGCATCAAACACAGAAACCGCTTCCTGACTTCTGTGTTTTTTTGGTAAACCGATTGACAAATACAGGCACATGCGTTATTCTGGAGCTGGAAGCGAAATGGAATTTGCACGTTTTTCAGAAAGGAGTGACCGAATATGACGCGAAGAAAACGACTCTGCCTGCTGCTGGCGGTGCTGACGCTGCTGCTGGCATTGACTGCCTGCGGCACGCAGAGCAAGCTGATGCTGGCGACCACGGGCATGGAACCGACGCTGGATCTCACGCTGCCGGATACGATCACGCTCCCGGATAAGGGAAGGGATACGTTTTACAAAAGCTATGTGGACAAGGCGTATTCCATGGCGCTGGCGGCCGCGCTGCTGGATATGGACGCGGACACGATGCAGACGCAGCTGGCGGGCCGGCTCTCGTATGATGCGCAGACCGGCTGTATCCAGTTCTACACGCCGACCGAGGAGCTGACGCCGGGCGACCTGAGCGAATTCCCGACGGACGCGCAGCTTGAGCAGACCGTGCGCGAGCGGCTGCAAAAGTTTGAGCCGGAGCTTGCCGACACGTCCCGGATCGTCTTCAGCAGCGCGACCTATGAGACGAATGTGAGCAGCAAAACGGTCAATGTGACGCCCGAGGTCAACGGCCGGATGGTGTATGGAAAGTATCACATCTCCGTCTCCTTTGACAAGGACGGTAATGTGACGGCGCTGACGCAGCAGTATGCTCCGCTCAAGGAGGGCGGCACCAAAACCGTCCGCCTGGCGGACGCCAAGACCGTACAGGCACGGCTGGATGCACACGACTTCGCGGCGAATATCGCGCAGGAGCTCACAGACTGCACGATCACCGGGGTCGAGCAGGCGTATTACATGAACGCCGGGTTCAATGCCGAGGGCGACTATGCGCTCTATCCGATCTATGTCCTGCGTGGGCAGGGCACGGCGGCGGACGGCAGCGTGCAGGGCTTCGAAGTGCTCGTGCCCGCGCTCGCGGGATGATAAAATGGATAGAATGAGCGGCGCCCCACAGAAAAATCTGCGGGGCGCGCTTTGTTGGCCGGTATGTGCGTTCAGTCGCCCGGCGGCGACAGGCGGCAGATGTCGAGCACGGACACCTCGAACGCCGTACGCTCGACGGCGCCGGTGTCCAGCACCTTGATGTAGCTGCGGCTTTGCAGCCGCCCTTCGAGGGACACGCGCGTACCCACATCCCAGAGTGCGGTCTCGCACGCGCGCGCGCCCCACGTGATGCACGGCAGATAGTCGCTGCGGCCGTAGTGCCGGTTCACGGCCAGCATCAGGTCGCAGATGTCGCGCCCCATCGGCGTCGTGCGCAGGTTCGGCGGTTTGCAGAGCGTACCGCTGAGCAGGATCAGGTTGCGGTCATACGGCTCGTCACAGGGCGCGATGTCGCGCGCAAACACCGTGATGACCAGCTTTGCGCCCGGCCCGCGGCGGTTGTTGAACGAGCGCACATCACCGGTAACGCACAGCCGCGCCGATTCCTCCAACGGCATCTCGGCCAGCAGCCGCTCGCGCACGACGACGTTCACGCGGTCGATCGTGCCCGAGAGCCGCTGGATCTCGAGCGGGAAGGTGAAAAAGCGTTCCTGCCTGTTTTCGTGCGACAGCGCGGGCGGCGCCGCCAGCGTGCCGCAGAGCTCGGCATAATTGTTTCGTTCCAGTTCGTCCATGTGCTGCACCTCTCTTGTTGGGTATCACAGCCTATGTGCCGGCGGCGGAAAATATGCGTCTTGTACAAAGCTGCCGGACGCGGTATAATATAACCAAATATCATTTGTGCCTCATCAGAAAGGATGAACGATCATGGAACTTCGAGAGATTCTTTCCCGCTGCGACCACACGCTCCTGCGCGTGGATGCCACTGCAGCGGAGATCCGCGCCCTCTGCGACCAGGGCATGCGCTACGGCTGCGCCAGTGTGTGCATCCCGCCGTGCCATGTCGCCGGGGCGAAGAAATATGTCGGTGACCGGCTGCGCATCTGCACGGTCATCGGCTTCCCGAACGGGTATCACACTCCGGCCGTCAAGGCGTTCGAGGCGGCGGAGGCCATCCGTAACGGCGCTGACGAGGTGGACATGGTCGTAAATCTGGCCATGGTCAAGGACGGCTGCTGGGACGATGTCGCGGCCGATATCCGCGCCGTGCGTGAGGCCAGCCGCGGCTGTATCCTCAAGGTCATCATCGAGTGCTGCCTGCTGACCGAGGAGGAAAAGCGCATGCTCTGCCGCATCGTCTCCGACAGCGGTGCGGACTATATCAAGACCTCCACCGGCTTTTCCACCGGCGGCGCCACGGCGGACGATGTGCGCCTGCTGCGCACCTGCTGCCCGCCGCACGTGAAGGTCAAGGCTGCCGGCGGCATCGCGAGCCTCGCCGATGCGGAGGAGTTCATTCGCCTCGGCGCCGACCGTCTCGGCACGAGCCGCGTCGTGAAGATCGCCATGGCGCAGGAGCAGGCTGCACAGACCGGTGCCGCTCCGGACGCGCAAGATACGCAGGACACGACTTACTGAGCCGGCATAAGCAGGGGAGCGGCACACCGGTGTGCCGCTCCCAGCCGCTTTGAGCGCATTTTTGCGCTTTGACACAGAAAATACTTGACAGACCGCGTGGAGACTGCTATAGTATAAAAGCTGACAACAAAGTGGGCGTCCTAGGGACTGCCTCACCCGGCCGCAAAGGCGGTCCGCGGTCAATAAAACCTGCTCCCCACGGGGGCTGTATGTGTTTTATGCGCGCGGATGTGTTTGGCATCCGTGCTTTTTTGTTCTGGAGCGATCGCTCCCGATGCAACCAATGGAGGTGTGTTCGTATCGCAACTGCAAACTATCAGATCAACGAAGAAATCCGCGACAAGGAAGTCCGCGTCATCGGCGCCGACGGTGCGCAGCTGGGCATTATGTCCTCTGCTGCCGCGCTCGAGATCGCGATTGAAAAGGACCTCGACCTCGTGAAGATCGCTCCGGGCTCGAATCCGCCGGTCTGCAAGATTATGGATTACGGCAAGTACCGTTTTGAGCAGGCCAAGCGCGAGAAGGAGGCCAGAAGGAATCAGCATGTGATCGAAGTCAAGGAGATCCGCATGTCGCCCGGCATCGGCGAGAACGACTTCAACACCAAGCTGAAAAACGGCCAGAAATTCCTGCAGGGCGGCGACCGCCTGAAGGTGACCATCCGCTTCCGCGGCCGTGAAATGGCACACACCAACATCGGCGAGCAGCTGCTGCGCGACTTCGCTGCCAAGTGCGCGGATATCGCCAACCTCGACAAGCAGCCCAAGCTCGAGGGGCGCAATATGTCTATGTTCCTGTCGCCCAAGGCGCAGAACACCAATAATAAGAAGTAAGCAAACCAAGGAAGGAGCCAATACAATGCCCAAACTGAAATCTCACAGTGGCGCGAAAAAGAGATTCAATCTCACCAAGAACGGCAAGGTCAAGCGTGCCCATGCGTTCAAGAGCCACATTCTCACGAAGAAGGACACCAAGCGCTGCCGTCGTCTGCGTTCCACCACTTATGCGGATGCGACTACTGAAGCGACCATCAGAAAAATGATTCCTTATAAATAAGGATTGACCGCACAATAGGAGGAAACAACAATGGCAAGAGTCAAAGGCGCGATGATGACGCGCAAACATAGAAAAAAGATTCTCGGTCTGGCTAAGGGCTACTGGGGCAACAAGTCCCGCCACTACAAGATGGCCAACCAGCAGATGATGAAGTCCGGCCGCTATGCTTACGTCGGCCGCAAGCAGAAGAAGAGAGACTTCCGTCAGCTCTGGATCACCCGTATCAGCGCCGGCTGCAAGGCCAACGGCATGAACTACTCCACCTTTATGCACGGCCTGAAGCTGGCCGGCATCGACATGAACCGCAAGATGCTCTCCGAGACTGCGATCCATGATCCCGCTGCGTTCACCGCTCTGTGCGAGCAGGCGAAGGCTGCCCTGTAAGACTGTATCAAAAAACCCGCCATCCGATCGGATGGCGGGTTTTTGCTGCATAAGGGACCGGATCCCGTTCAGTCGATCTGCCGCGCCACGACCAGAAAGCGGCCGTTTGCAGTGTGGTATGCACAGGTGGACAGCGTCAGCAGCCGGTCGCCGGGCTGGATGGTGATGCCGGTGTCGTAGCAGCAGTTGTCTTCAATGAATGCGCAATACTGCGCAAACTGCTGCGCGTCCGTGCCGACACAGTCATAATATCGAAAGGCGTCAGAGCCCTCAGCGGGGATTTCCGTTTCGATCGCGGCCACGACCTCATACGAATGGGAGGCGTAGAGCGTGTCAAACTGCACGATCGGGTGCGCAGCGCGAAATGCCGCATCCTTGTAGGAGATCAGGGAGCCGAACATGCTGCCGTCTTTCATGTGGTGCCCGTAGATGAGGATGTTGTCCGCCGTGCGCACATCGCAGTTTTCGGCGACATACAGCGTGCCGCGGTACGACCACTTGCCGTAGAAGTCCATGTGCAGGTACTTTCCCGGGGTGTCGGGGGCGAACATGACAACGTTGTTGATGTTGGTGCCGTCGATGCGCAGCCAGCCGATCGTATCCGCGTTGTCGGCGGCGACTGCGCGCACCTGCTCAATGGCTGCTGCGCTGGCCGCGTCATGCGCGGCGGCGAGCGCCTCGGCAACGGCGCGGTCACTGCGGTCACTGTGCCAGTACCAGCCGAGCACACCTGCGCATACCAGAAAGCCGACGATGCAGATGACGCGGATCACGATGAGTACAGTTTTTTTCATACAAAACTCCTGATAAGAAAATGGGCAGTGTCATTTGACGCTGCCCATTTTAACTGCGTGAGAGTGAAGATCAGGCGCCGTGGTGCTTGCTCTTCCTGCGGTTGTAGTAGGTCGCAGCGAAGGTCGCCACGAAGATCACTGCCAGCGCAATGACCAGCCAGATCAGACGTGTGTCGCCGGTCTTGGGGGTGTTCGACTTGCTGCCGTCCGGATTATTGCCGTCCGGATTGTTGCCATCCGGATTGTTGCCGTCCGGATTGTTGCCATCCGGATTGTTGCCATCCGGATTATTGCCGTCCGGATTATTCCCGTCAGGATCATTGCCATTCGGGTCTTTGCCGCCCGGATTGTTGGGGTCGGTGCCGTTGCCGTTATCGCCGCCGCCGTTATCGCCGCCGCCGTTGTCGCCGCCGCCGTTATCGCCGCCGTTGTCACCGCCGCCATTATCACCGCCGTTGTCACCGCCGCCGTTATCACCGCCGTTGTCGCCGCCGTTATCATTGCCCTCGCCGAGGATGACAACGATATTGATGTAGTGCAGACCGAAGTTCGTGGCAAACGCCTTGATGGTATTCGTGCCCTTGACATGGATGCCCGTGCCGCCGGGGTAGGTGATCCCGCCGACGCCGACGATGGTGGCCTCCTGAACATCGGCATCAATGCTCCAGTCGTAGACATGGTGGTTGGTGCAGGTGATGGTCACGGGGGACCACGCCGTCACTTCCATGCCGGCATGATAGGGCTTCGTGTGCGTGCCGAGCGCGTCCGTGTAGGTCACGGAGAAGGTCGCATCGTGGTCATAGTCACGCAAGACTGTCAAAAACAGGTGCGTGCTCACGCCCGCCACGTCGCCGGCGGCCGCCGGGGTCGTGCCGAACGAAAACAGCGACAGCGTGAATGCCAGCAAGAAGATGGCAATCATGAGTGCCTGCTTGCGATGAGTTGCTTTTTTCATGTTGATTACATCCGCCTTTCACATTAGCTTGTGATCGATAAAAAGAGATCGCGAGGGAGTGCGGGGGAACGGTTGCTGTGGGTGAAAATTGCATTGTTTACAGACTATTCATAAAATAACATATTGATAATCGCTCGTCAATAACTATAATGCATGAGACGCGGAAAATGTTGCATGATTTTGCAAATGTGCCAAAATTTTTTTCCGTTTGCGCATTTTTTTCACAGAGCGGCGCCATGTGTCCGGCAGTGGTGCAGCGCGTGAAAATAAGCATCGGATCAAAAGCACAGAAATCCTATTAATTGGGTTTGACAATCGCCGGGCGGAGTGTTAACATTACGAAATGCTGATTAACGGGGTTAACAAAAAGGAGGCGGCATCATGGAACTGCAGCAACTGACCGAGCAAATGCTGCTTGCGGTCACTTCTCTGAACCGTTCCTGCATCCCGCAGAGTGTGCAGGAGCCGCTTAAGGGCGAGAATTTCCTGTTGGACTATCTCAGCGCGCAAAACGGCTGCAGCACGCCGGGCGCACTGCGTGAGGTTCTGGGCGTGAGCGCGCCGCGCACGGCGGCGATGCTGCGGGCGCTCGAAGAAAAGGGAATGCTGCGCCGCTGCACCGATTGCTGCGACCGGAGGCGTGTCGTGGTGCACATGACGGAACTCGGCCGGCAGACGGCGGAGCAGGCGCGTGCGTCGCTGTGCGCGCATGTGCAGTGCGTGCTCAGGCAGCTTGGCGAGCAGGACACGCGGGAATTGATTCGGCTTTTGAGCCGCATCACGGAGATCGAGGCACGCGCCTGATCGAACGATGCGCGCTCCGCGTATAAGGAGACGGTTTTGTGAAGAAGTATATTCAAGAACATAAATATGTATTGCTGGTGCTGTATGTGCCGGTTTATCTGATCTGGTTCGCTCTGGCAGAGCGTATGGTCCCCACGACCGACGGCTGCTGGGTGTCGTATCTGCCGCTGGACGATAAGATCCCGTTTTTGCCGGGGTTCATTCTGGCGTATGTGCTCTGGTATCCGTTTTTGATCTTCCCGGTCGTCGTGATGCTGCTCAAGAACGACCGCCGTGCGTTCATCCGTTACGGCGCGTTCATCATTGCGGGCTTTTCCATCTCGCTGACCATCTGCATGATCTGGCCGAACTGCCAGCTCCTGCGTCCCGCGGTCGTGGACACGAGCAATCTCTGCGGCTGGCTGGTCAATGCGATCTACACGGCAGACACCCCGACGAATGTCCTGCCAAGTATGCACGTCGTCGGCTGTATGGGCGTGCTGGCTGCGGTGTTTGACAGTCAGTATCTCAAGAAGGCACGCATCCCGGCGACCATCATCGCCGCCACTATCTGCGCGGCAACGGTGTTTGTCAAGCAGCACTCCATTCTGGACGTGTTTGCGGCGCTCGCGCTGTCGCTGGTGCTGTACCTGATCATCTATGTCGCGGCGCGCTGGATCGTGGACCGGCGTCAGCCGACGGCCACAGCCTGAGAGAAACCAAACAGAGAAACAGATAGACGAGGATAAAGAGGAGAAATATGAGTGACCCGAAGATCCTGAAAAAGATGGAGCAGGAAAACCAGAAATACAAACCGAAGCCGGCAGTCGTGGCCGTCTACTGGATCCTGCGTCTGATCGTCATCGGCGTCATGGTCATGACGATCATTCATAAAAACTATGAGAGCACGTTCGTGTGCGTGCTGGTGCTGATCCTGTTCATGCTGCCGCGCTTTGTGGAGCGAAACTTCCGCATCGAGCTGCCGAGCACGCTGGAGATCATTATCCTTGTGTTCATTTTCGCCGCGGAGATCCTCGGCGAGCTCAAGAGCTATTTCATCACCTATCCGCATTGGGACTCCATGCTGCACACGACGACGGGCTTTATCAGCGCGGCGTTCGGCTTTGCGCTTGTCGACCTGCTCAACCGCAACAAGCCGCAGCATTTCAAGCTCTCGCCGGTGTTTCTGGCGCTGGTTGCGTTCTGCTTTTCCATGACGGTCGGCGTGCTGTGGGAGTTTTTTGAGTTCTCGATGGACTACCTGTTCCACATGGATATGCAAAAGGATACGATCATCCACGCCTTCGCCTCCGTGACGCTCGACCCGACGAACAACAATATTCCTATTTTGGTGGATAATATCACGGACGTGGCTGTGAACGGCAAGTCGCTTGGTCTCGGCGGTTATCTGGATGTCGGTCTGTATGACACGATGCAGGATCTGTTTGTCAACTTTGTCGGTGCGCTCACGTTCAGCATCATCGGCTACTTCAGCGCCAAGTCCGGCAAGAATAAGATCGCCAAGCAGTTTGTGCCGGTGGTCCTGCCGGATCAGACTGCGGACGCAGCGCCGGAAGAGACGCCCGAAGCAACGCAATAACGCCCAATACGAAAAGATCCCCGCCGGATGCAATGCATCCGGCGGGGATCTCGGTTTTCTCAGAAGCGGAACTCAAAGTCGAGGTCGTAAATGCTCACCGTGTCGCCCTCCTCGATGCCCATGGCCTCGAGCCGGTCAAACAGGCCGGACTGGCGCAGCACGCGGTCAAAATACATCCGCGACTCGTAGTCGCCGAAGTTGATCGAGCCCATGAGCCGCTGCAGCCACGGACCCTCCACGACCCAGAGATCGTCGAAGTGGCGGATCTGCAGCTCGTCGCTCGTGCCGACCTCCGGCTCTGGCGGGACGTAGTCGGCCTCATACGGCTGCATCGGCGGGATCTCGGCAAGCTTTGCGGCGCACGCCTGCACGAGTTCACGCGTGCCGGTGTGGGCGGCGGCGCTCATCTCGAAAAATTCATAGCCCTGCGCCTCGACGTGTGCGCGCAGGCGGTCGATGTTCGTGCGGTCGTCGCCGAGCAGGTCGCACTTGTTGGCGGCGACGATCTGCATCCGTGAGCCGAGCACGTCGCTGTAGGCGCGCAGCTCGGCGTTGATGGCCTCAAAGTCCTCGACCGGGTCGCGTCCCTCGCTGCCGGAGACATCCACCAGATGCACCAGCAGGCGGCAGCGGTCGATGTGGCGCAGGAAGTCGTGACCGAGTCCCGCGCCGTCGCTCGCGCCCTCGATGATGCCCGGGATGTCCGCCATGACGAAGGATGTACCCTCCGTCACGTACACGACGCCGAGGTTGGGGAAGAGCGTCGTGAAGTGGTAGTTTGCGATCTTCGGGTGCGCCTTGGACACCACCGACAGCAGCGTGCTCTTGCCCACGTTCGGGAAGCCGACGAGGCCCACATCCGCCAGCAGCTTCAGCTCGAGCAGGATCGTGTGGCTCTCGCCCGGCAGACCGGGCTTGGCAAAGCGCGGCACCTGCCGCGTCGGGGTGGCAAAGTGCTGGTTGCCCCAGCCGCCGCGCCCGCCGCGCGCCGCCACAAACGGCTCACCCGAGGACATATCGTGCATGATCGCGCCGCTGTCGGCATCGCGCAGCAGCGTGCCGCGCGGCACACGGATGCGCAGACTCTCGCCCACGCGGCCGGAGCAGCGCTTATTTTGACCGTCGGCGCCGTTGGCGGCCACGTATTTGCGCTTGTAGCGAAAGTCCATGAGCGTGGACATGTTGTCGTCCACCTCGAAGATGATGTCGCCGCCGCGTCCGCCGTCGCCGCCGTCCGGGCCGCCGGCAGCCACGTATTTCTCGCGGTGGAAGGTCACCGCGCCGTTGCCGCCGTCGCCCGCGCGCACGGTGATGGTCACTTTATCAACAAATGGCGAAGCCATGGTCATTCCTCACTTTCGTTGCCGGGCAGCCCGGCGGGGATAGAAAAACGGGGCAGGCGCGATGCCCACCCCGTTTGCGATTACTGTGCGATCTCCTCGTAAACAGAGACCTGCTTGCGATCCTTGTCCTTGCGCTCGAACTTCACGACGCCGTCCACGAGGGCGAAGAGCGTGTCGTCCTTACCCTTGCCGACGTTGATGCCGGGGTGGATCTTCGTTCCGCGCTGTCTGACGAGGATGTTGCCGGCCAGAACAAACTGACCGTCGGCTCTCTTGGGGCCAAGGCGCTTCGACTCACTGTCGCGGCCGTTCTTGGTGGAACCCATGCCTTTTTTATGTGCCATTTCGAATTACACCTCCATGTGTCAAAATCAGTTGCGGAAATCAGGCCTCGATCTTCGTGATCTCGACCTTGGTGTAGGGCTGTCTGTGGCCCTGCGTTCTGCGATAGCCTTTTTTCGGCTTCATCTTGTAAACGCGGATCTTCTTGCTCTTGCCGTTTTTGACGACGTTGCCGGACACGACGGCGTTTTCCACCACGGGGGTGCCGAAAACAGCCTTGTCCTCGTCGATGACAGCCAGAACGCGGTCAAACTTCACAGTCTCGCCGGCCTCGACATCCAGCTTCTCGACGAAGATGACGTCGCCCTCGGCCACGCGGTACTGCTTACCGCCGGTAACGATGATAGCGTGCTTCAAACTCGTTGCACCTGCCTCTCTGTAGAGTCTCGCTCTTGTGGGCGGGAGGATGTCTCCGCTTTGTACCCACTCAATGCGGCCTTGACAGTTTACCATTCCGCCACATATTTGTCAACGGTTTTCCGGGCGAAAGGCGAACTTTTTTCTGCCCATGCAAAAACCACGGCGCCGGTCAGCGCCGTGGCTTTGAAAACTCGGAAACTCAGCCGCAGATGGCCTTCGTGTCGCGGGCGATGACGAGCTCCTCGTTCGTCGGGATGACGAACACCTTGACCTTGGAGTCGGGGGTGGAGATCATGATATCCTCGCCGCGCTTGCTGTTGGCGGCTTCGTCGATCTTCACGCCCAGATAGCCGAAGTACTCGGCGATGGCGGCGCGGGAGGACTTGCTGTTCTCGCCGACGCCGGCGGTGAAGATGATGGCGTCCACACCGTTCATGGCCGCGACGTAAGAGCCGACGACCTTGGCGACCCAGTAGTGGAACATATCGAGCGCGAGCTGGGCACGGTCGTTGCCGTCGGCAGCGGCGCTGTCGAGATCGCGGAAGTCAGAGCTGACGCCGGAGACGCCGAGCACGCCGGACTTCTTGTTGAGGATGTTGAGCATCTCATCGATGCTGATGCCGTACTTGTTCATAATGAACTGGATCACGCCGGCATCGAGATCGCCGCAGCGCGTGCCCATCGGCAGACCGACCAGCGGGGTGAAGCCCATGGACGTGTCGACGCACTTGCCGCCGTCGATCGCGCAGATGGAGCTGCCGTTGCCCATGTGGCAGGAGATGAGCTTGAGCTCCTCGATGGGCTTGCCCATGAGCTCGGCGCAGCGGGCGGACACGTAGCGGTGGCTCGTGCCGTGGAAGCCGTAGCGGCGGATGCCGTCGTTCTTGTAGTATTCATAAGGAATGGCGTACATATAGGCCTTGCCGGGCATGGTCTGGTGGAACGCGGTGTCGAACACGGCGACCATCGGCACGTCGTCGCCCATGACGGCGCGGCAGGCGTTGATGCCGGTGATGTTGGCGGGGTTGTGCAGCGGCGCAAACGGCGTGCACTCCTCGAGCGCGGCCATGACGGCGTCGTCGATCTTCACGGAGCAGGCGAACTTCTCACCGCCATGGACGACACGGTGGCCGACGGCGTCGATCTCCTTCATGGAGGTGACCACACCGTACTCGGCGCTGGTCAGCTTGTCGATGACCGCGGCAATGGCCTCGGAGTGGGTGGGCATCGGCAGGTCTTCGTCAAAGACCGGCTTGCCGCCGATGAGCGGGGTGTGCTTCAGGTGACCGTCGATACCGATGCGCTCGCACAGGCCCTTGGCCAGAAGGTGCTCGGTCTCCATGTCGATCAGCTGATATTTCAGCGACGAACTGCCGGCATTGATGACAAGAATTTTCATACTTAGATTCCTTTCTCGTATTAAATATTGTAATTCCTGCAAAATCAAAGTATTATGATACCAAACACTCTTATTGTAATCATTTCGTAGGAAAACGCAAGTATTTTTCGAAAGAAGGTGCAAAAATGGGCAATGTCATCGGTATTGTGGCCGAATATAACCCGTTTCATAACGGGCATGCGCGGCTCATCGAGCAGACGCGCGCGCAGCTCGGCGCGGTTTGCCCGGTCGTGTGCGTCATGTCGGGCGACTTTGTGCAGCGCGGCAGTCCGGCGGTATATTCCAAGTTTGCGCGCGCGGAGGCAGCCGTGCGCTGTGGGGCGGATCTGGTGCTGGAGCTGCCGCTGCCGTGGTCACTGTCGTCAGCGGAGGGCTTTGCGCGCGGCGCTGTGGGACTGCTGGGCAGTCTCGGCGTCGTGACGCATCTGAGCTTCGGCAGCGAGTGCGGCGAGCTCGATCCGCTGCAGCGGGTGGCGGAGGCGCTGCTCGATCCGCTGCTGGGCGAGGATCTGCGCGCGGAGCTGCGCAGCGGCATTCCCTTTGCGGCAGCGCGCCAGCAGGCGGTCGCGCGGCGCGTGGGCGCGCTCGCAGAGCTGCTGCAGGCGCCGAACAACATCCTCGCCGTGGAGTATCTCAAGGCGATCTACGACCAGCGGCTGGAGCTGCACCCGCTGACGGTCCTGCGCACCGGCGCGCAGCACGACCGCTTCGCGGAGGGGAATATCCGCTCGGCGTCCGAGCTGCGCATGCGCATCGGCGCAGGGGAGGATGTGTCCACGTTCCTGCCGCGGGCGGCGGCGGAGATTTTTGCCCGGGAAAAGACGCGTGGCCGCGGTCCTGTACTGCCGGAGGCGCTCGAGAGCGCGCTGCTGTCGCGGCTGCGGATGCTGCCGCAGACGGCCTACAATGCGCTGCCCGGTGCGACCGAGGGGCTCGGAAACAGCCTGTACCGCGCCGCGCACGAAGAGCCGACGCTTGACGGTGTGCTCGCGGCGGCAAAGTCCAAGCGCTACGCGCTCGCACGTATCCGGCGTATGACGATGTGCGCGGCACTGGGCGTGACCGCCGGCATGGACGGCGGCACGCCGCCGTATGCGCGGGTGCTGGCCATCGGCGCGCAGGGCAGGGAGCTGCTGCGCGCGATCGACATGCGCGCGTCGGTGCCGGTCATCACAAAGCCTGCCGCCGGGCGCAGTCTGCCGGGTCCGGCAGGGGAGATCTTTGCGCTGACGGCAGATGCGCACGACCTCTATGTGCTCGGCTGTCCGGCGCGGGAGGAACGCCGCTGCGGCGGCGACTGGCGCGCGAGCCCGTTCGTGCTGTAAATGCGGCGATACCCCTGTCCGCAAACATTTCAAAAAAATAATATGAATATTTCGTGAAATTGATATTGCATTTTTGCCCAAACGATAGTATAATTCATGCATATTCGTTTCAAGGACAAATGTTCGTCTTGCATGGACATCGCCTGAAAAGAAAAGAATGGAGGAATAACAATGAAGAAAGCGATTGCTTTGCTGCTCGCGCTGGTCATGGTGTTTGCTCTGTGCGCCTGCGGTGGCGGCGGTGACTCGGCCAGCGGCGACAAGGTCGTGAAGATCGGCGTGTTCGAGCCTGCCAGCGGCGACTCCGGCGCCGGCGGCAAGAAGGAAATGCTCGGCATGCAGTATGCTAACCAGGAGACCCCGACCGTCGAGATCGGCGGCGAGACCTACAAGGTCGAGCTCGTCTACTCCGACAACGGTTCCGACTCCGCCAAGGCTGTCTCGGCGGCTTCCAAGCTCGTCAACGAGAAGGTTTCGCTCGTGCTCGGCTCCTACGGCTCCGGCGTGTCCATCGCCGCGTCCGACACGTTCAAGCAGGCCGGCATCCCGGCCATCGGCGTGACGTGCACGAACCCGAACGTTACGGCCGACAACAGCCACTACTTCCGCATCTGCTTCCTCGACCCGTTCCAGGGCACGGTTCTTGCCAACTATGCTTCTTCCGAGCTCAAGGCCAAGAAGGCCTACTGCCTCGGTGAGAACGGCAACGAGTATGACCAGGGCCTGGTCACCTTCTTCAAGCAGGCGTTTGAGAAGGCCGGCGGCACCGTCGTGACCGACTCCTTCCCGAAGGACAACTCCGACTTCAGCTCCTACCTGAACAAGGCCAAGGATCAGGGCTGCGACGTCATCTTCGCGCCTGTCTCCATCGCCTACTCCACGCAGATCGTCAACCAGGCGGCTTCCCTGAACATCTCGCTGCCGATGCTCGGCTCCGATACGTGGGATGACAACATGGTCCTGCAGGCTGCCAAGGGCAAGGACGTCAAGGTCTTCGTTTCCACCTTCTATGCCGAAGGCGGCAACCAGAAGTTCGATGACGGCATCAAGGCCTACATCAACGGCAATGCCGATGCCAAGACCACCAACGGCGGCGACGATACCGTCTCTGCTGTGACGGCCATGGGCTATGACGTTTACTATGTTGCGCTCGAGGCGCTCAAGGCCGCCGGCTCCACCGATCCGGCCAAGGTCATGGAAGCGCTGCCCGGCGTGACCTATGACGGCGTTTCCGGCCACATCGCGTTTGACGATACCGGCGACGCGATCCGCGACACTGCTTACATCAAGACCATCGACGCCGCTGCCGGCGCGTGGACGTTCGTGACGCAGCAGAAGGCTTCCTGAGCCTCTGATCTCGTCTGAGACTCAAAGAACCCGGGGGGAGCTTCGGCTCCCCCTTTTGGGATTTTGAGCGGCTGCGAAAGCCGCGGAGGCTCCGCGTTTTTCGTGGTGGCTCAAGCTCCGCCTTGCAAACGATAGAGAGAGGGAAACAAATGGAATTTTTTGTCGCTCAAATGTTGTCCGGCATTTCGCTGGGCGGCCAGTATGCGCTCATCGCCATCGGCTACACGATGGTCTACGGCATCCTGCGCCTGATTAACTTCGCACACGGCGACGTGTTCATGTGTGCAGGTCTGATGATGGTGTTCATGTGCGCGTCTCTGCCGGTGTATGTGTCCATTCCGCTCATGCTCATGCTGACGGTGCTGCTCGGCTTCGTCATCGAGCGCGCGGCCTATAAGCCGCTTCGCAGCGCGCCGCGTATGTCGGTCATGATCTCGGCCATCGGCGTGAGCTACCTGCTGCAGAACGTGGCGCTCTACGCCACCGGCGGCCAGCCGCAGACATATCCGTCGCTGCCGTTCGTGTCCGACACGGTCACGATCCTCGGCGCGACCACGCATGTGGTCACGGTCGTCACGCCCGTGCTCGTGCTCGTGCTCGTGCTGCTGCTGCAGTGGCTCATCAACCACACCAAGATCGGCATGGCCATGCGCGCGGTCGCAAAGGATTTTGAGACCAGCCAGCTCATGGGCATCCAGATCAATAAGGTCATCTCCGTGACGTTTATCATCGGCTCGTTCCTTGCCGCTGTCGGCTCGCTGCTGTACTTCACGAATTACCCGACCGTCATCCCGACCTCCGGCGCCATGCCGGGTCTGAAGGCGTTTGTCGCTGCGGTGTTCGGCGGCATCGGCTCGATCCCCGGCGCCGTGATCGGCGCGTTCATCATCGGCATCTGCGAGACGCTCATCAAGGGCACCAGCATGACGGTGTTCTCCGATGCGTTCACGTTCGCGCTGCTGATCGTTATCCTCGTGGTCAAGCCCACCGGCCTGTTCGGTGAAAAGGCCACGGACAAAGTCTGAGAGGGGGGATCACTGTGCTGAAAGCGAAAGACAAACAAGCGCGCCGCGGCAACTGGATCACCTTCGCCATCGTGCTCGCGCTCACGCTCATAACGATGGTGCTGGAGAATGTAATGTCTCCCGGCTCTCTGCTCTTTACAGTCATCAAAAAGGGTGCGGTGTACTCGCTCGTCGCCGTGTCCATGAACCTGCTCAACGGCTTTACAGGCTTGTTCTCGCTCGGTCAGGCGGGCTTCATGCTGCTCGGCGCGTATGCCTACGCGATCTTCATGATCCCGGAGGCCGCGCGCGAGGGCGTGTATTACCTCTTTGGCGGGTCGAGCGTCCACTTCTCGTTTCAGGAGATGTTCCAGCACCTGTTCGGCGCCAGCGGCTTCGGCGGCGGCGTGAGCCTGGTGCTCGGCGTGCTGGTCGCCATCATCTTTGCGGGTCTGGTCGCGGCGCTCTTTGCGTATCTGATCGGTCTGCCGGTGCTGCGCCTCAAGAGCGACTATCTGGCCATCGCCACGCTCGGCTTTGCCGAGATCCTGCGCGCCATCTTCCAGTGGCAGGCGCTCGGCAAGGTCACCAACGGCGCGAACATCCTCAAGGGCTATCCGACGTTTGCCGACTTCAACATCACGAACGCTTCCGGCAAGGTGCTCTTCCGCCTGAGCGCGGTCATGCCGATCTTGCTTGCCGGCGGGTGCATCTTCATCATCGTCCTGCTCATCAACTCCTCCTACGGCCGCGCGTTCAAGGCCATCCGCGACGATGAGATCGCGGCGGAGGCCATGGGTGTGAACCTCGAAAAGCACAAGAGCCTGTCCTTTGTCATCAGCTCGTTTTTCGCGGGCGTGTCCGGCGCGCTCTTTGCGATGTTCGCAACGACCGTGCAGGCCAAGGTCTTTACCTCGGCCATGACCTATGAGATCCTGCTCATCGTCGTCATCGGCGGCATCGGCTCCATCTCCGGCAGCTGCATCGCCTCCTTCCTGTACATCGCGTGCTCCGAGTGGTGGCTGCGCTTCCTCGACAACGAGGCGTATATCGGCGCGTTTAAGGTGCCGCTGCTGCGCAACGGCTTCCGCATGGTCGTGTTCTCGGTCATCATCATGATCGTCGTGCTCTTCTTCCGCAAGGGCATCATGGGCGAGCGCGAGCTGCCGGATCTGTTTGGCAAGCGCCCAAAAAAGGCAAAAAAGAATGTAGTTGAGGAGGGCAAAGCAGATGCGTAAGGACATCCTCAGCGTGGAGAATATCACAATGCAGTTCGGCGGCGTCGTCGCCGTCAACAACCTCTCGCTGCACATTCCCGAGGGGCAGATCGTGGCGCTCATCGGCCCGAACGGCGCCGGAAAGACCACGGCCTTCAACTGCATCACCGGCGTATACGAGCCGACCAACGGCCTTGTCAAATTCCTTGACGAGCCAATGGTCCGCAACCATCCGACCGGCAAGATGAAAAAGCTCTATAAGGGCGAAAACCCGCTGCTCTACACAAGCCAATACGATCCCGGCGACGAGACGAAAGAGCAGATGCTCCTGCGCGACCCGCTGGCACGCACGGGCAAGATCCTTTCGCCGACGCCGGATAAGATCACGCAGCTCGGCATCGCGCGCACGTTCCAGAACATTCGTCTGTTCAAGTCCATGACCGTTTTTGAAAACGTCCTGACGGCCATGCACGTGCGCCGCACGTCCAATGTTTTTTCCGCCACGTTCCGCGCCAACCATAAGGAGGAGGCTGCGCAGCGCGAAAAGGCGCTGGAGCTGCTGAAAATCGTCGGCCTTGACGATGTAAAGGACGAGCTGGCGACGGCTCTGCCGTATGGCAAGCAGCGCAGGCTTGAAATTGCCCGCGCGCTGGCGACCAGTCCGAAGCTGCTGCTGCTCGACGAGCCTGCGGCTGGCATGAACCCGCAGGAGACGCTTGAGCTGACCGCTTTCATCCGCAGCATCCGCGACCGGTTCGGCCTGACCATCTTCCTCATCGAGCATCACATGAATCTTGTCATGGACATCTCCGACCGCATCTATGTCATCGACTTCGGCAAGCAGATCGCGGCGGGCGTTCCGGCGGAGATCCAAAACGATCCGCGCGTCATTGACGCGTATCTGGGGGTGGACGAGGATGCGTAATATTCTGGAAATCAAGAATCTGGTCGTCTCCTACGGCGGCATTGAGGCCGTCAAGGGCATCGACCTGAAGGTCGAGGAGGGCAAGATCGTCACCCTCATCGGCTCGAACGGCGCGGGCAAATCGACCACACTGAAGGCAGTCGCCGGACTGGTCAGGCCGAAATCGGGTGAAATTCTCCTGAACGACGCGAATCTGGTCGGAAAATCGACCGACCAGATCGTTTCGAGCGGCGTTACGCTCGTGCCGGAGGGCCGCCGCGTGTTCGAGAACCTGACTGTTGCAGAAAATCTGCGCATCGGCGCATATCTGCGCAAGGACCCGCTGGCGGACGATCTGGCCCGGGTCTACGACCTCTTCCCGCGTTTGAAGGAGCGTGCGTGGCAGCAGGCCGGGACGCTCTCGGGCGGCGAGCAGCAGATGCTGGCCGTGGGCCGCGCGCTCATGGCAAAACCG
>ERZ833963.2177-NODE-2177-length-19794-cov-6.342317_pt1 | contig 19794 bp, 20 predicted proteins | sample MGYA00519693_ERZ833963 | MGnify/ENA primary metagenome ERZ833963 (study PRJEB31850, sample SAMEA3708748) | human gut metagenome | biome: human gut; feature: human-associated habitat; material: faeces | place: China | collected 2014 ... | reverse complement strand
GAGGTCTTCGCTGCAACATAAACATAAAATGTTGCACTTATATTGACAATCTATCTTTAAAATAAAAATCATATATATTACCTGACCAAGTTCCTTCTGCTGAATTCGTTCTATAATCCCATCTATTTTCTGTGAATTTTTCTCTATAATCTAGAAAATATTTTGGGAATTCTTCTAGTATTTCTCTTTCCTGTCCAAACATTAAAAGACCAGCAGCTGTTACACCTTCTATGCCTCTTGTTCTATCTTTACCATAAGCCCCTAACCTATATAAAAAAGTTTTTATATCTAATCCTATCCATGGATGTGAAGGTTTTAGACTTCCCAGCCTATTTCTATAATTACTTATAGTTTCTATATCTAAATCATCTATTGTAAAACCTTCTAGTATTATTCCATCTTGCGATTTATCAAGTGAATCTGCTATCATCCTATCAATTTCATTCTTTGTACATTTATAATCTCCAGAATGATTTCTTCTAAAAGTTCCACCATGCTTATTATCACTATAAGGATTTTCACCTATATAGACAGGTTTTTGTCTTCTATCCGCTCTTGGAACAACTATTTCTAATATAAATTTTTCATCATATTCTCTTACACTTACATTTTCATCACTAATTATATTTACACTAACTTTTTTAGGATTATTTAAATTATCCCATAAATCTTTCTTTATTTTATCTATATTGTCTAAACCTTGTACACTAAAATTTCCGTTTTTCTCTTTTATGCCAAGTAATATTATTCCACCATTACTGTTTGCAAATGCTGAATAAGTTTCCCATAAATCTTTTGGTAAGCCACCACTAGCTTCTTTGCACTCAACTTCATTAGTTTCCGATAGTTTATAAATATCTATACTCATAGCTATCCTTCTCCTCTATACTCTATTATCTTTGTCAATATTATATCCTTTAACAAAAGATATTATCAATATCGTATACACTAATAAAATATAATCTTTTTGTCTTAGTTTATAATTTTATCATATATTATTTTTACAACACTTTACTTGAAAATCCTTTTATTATATAAATAAAAAGCCAACAAGAAAGTTATTATGTTCTTAAAACTCTCGAACTTTTAACGTAATACGTATTATTGGTATTTTTTTACATTTTTTTATTGACGTGCAAAATATATATCGCTATACTTTAATTATAAAAAAAGAAAGGGGTATGAAAATATGAAAAATGTATTAAATACAAAATTATCAGATGATAATAACAATAAAGTAAATACGATATTAGCAAATCCAGTCAAAAAAACATCTTGTTTTAGTGGTACAGGCTTACATTCACTTTTATATTTTTCTGGGGGAAGATATTGGTTTGCTACTGTATTACCATTTTCTGTTATAGGCACACTTGTTCAAACTACTCAAGTTAAGAAGAAAGATACTGCTATATCATCAGATGTTGTAAACAGATTCTTAGATGCTAAACATGTTAAGGAATTAAAACATTATATTATGGATAATAAAGATAATTTCACAATACCGCCTATAACATTAGTAACTAGAGAAAAATTACCATTTGCGCCCGTTGTCTTTGATGATATGGATCAATTTGAAAGTATGGAATCTGTTTATCAGAAAGCTAAAGAAATAGGTTCACTTTTTGGTGTATTAACTATTCCATTAGGGTTTGTTTTTATCTGCTTGGATGGTAACCACAGATCTAAGGCAATCGCTGAATTAGCAATAGAAGATCCTGATAGTATACAAGGGAATTATTTATTATGTAATATAGTTTTTGAAACAGATAATATGAAAATACGTCAAGATTTCGTAGATATTAACCAAAATGCTAAGACTACTACAGCAACAATAAATACGCTATTTAATACTAGAGATCCATTATCAAAATTAACATCTGAAACAATCGACAGTACAGATTATCTAAATGAAAACACAGAATTATTATCAGCTAGTGTTTCTAAAAATAGCAAAAAACTATATACATTAAATAATATAAAAAATGCTATCGTAGAATTAGGTACATATAACTCTCAAAGTAGAGCCAGTATAAATAAAATGTCTACTGAATTAGGAAACAATCCTGAATATCTAGGTGGACTATCATTAGAAATCGATGTTTTTTTCGATAGCTTAAAAAAGAATAAAATAATATCAGATTTTCTAAATGCAGAAACTAGGGAAGAAAAATCTACAATTAGGTCAAATGGCGTCATTTCATCTGGCGTTGGTTTAATAATAGCTGCTAGAGTTGTGAGTGAAGCTGCTGAAAATAGTAAAGGTTTATCATACAATGATATTCTTTCTAGAGTTATGAGATTTGATTGGAGCAGATCAAATAACTTCTTTAAAGGTAAAATATTATCAGATGAAGGCGCAATAATTTCTAGTACAAACAGTATAAATTCAACTGCAAATGCTTTATTAAAAGAATTATTCCCTGAAGCTGCTGCTAGAAAAGAAAATAAATAAATTTATTTTTTAATTTTTTAAGGTACGTAGTATATTTTTTGCTACGTACCTTTCTCGATCAATCTATCACCTACTTTTTTTAATAAAAAGCGTTACGTAACCTTTTTCACAACCTTTAAAATATTTCATTGTCTCTTACGGAATCCATGTTGAAAATAACCCATCGTTATATAATGATTCAAATTAATTACATTTTATATTAAATTATTATAAAAACTATCCCCATCTTACTCGGTCCAAAAACCAACCCCCACGACTTTAAATCCTAAAGTAAACCTCCAAAAACACCCTCTTTCCGCCAAAACTCAATCACAAAAACCACTATTTGTATAAAATATCACACAATATTCCCTCTAAATAAATCATATTTCTACTTCTTTATACAGTATTTATAGTATATAATTTAAGTAAGAAAACAAACATTCGATTTTTTGTCGAATCAAATCTATTTTACGGTAGATAACAATTTTCTCACCTCTGGCAATGGACACTTCTTTTTATTCTACCTAGTAATTTTCTAATTTTTAAAAGGAGGACTTTTATATTATGAGATTTAGTTTTTTTGGTTTTTCGCAGCGTGCAGCAATTGATTTAGGGTTAGATCCAGCGGATTTATTAATTCTTAGATGGTTTGTTGATTTTAGAAATTCTGGCAAAATGATTAGTAAAGAGATAGATGGCAAGATGTTTTATCTTGTTTCTTATAGTGCTGTTGCTGAGGACCTTACTATCCTTTATATGAAAAAAGATTCTGTTTATAGAAGATTTAAAAAAATGTGTGATAAAAATGTTTTAGAAAAACGAGTTATTAAAAGTAAAAAAACACTTGTTTATTTTAATACTGCCGAAAATTTTCCTAAGTTAGAAGACTTTTCTTTTATAGAAAAATATATCAAAAATATGAAAAAGGAAAATAGTTATAGTTATACTCCCGCTCAACTTAATGATGCTGAAGATACTTGCTTAGATGATAAAGCTATATCTTCTGATAATAACCATAATGCAGATATATGCGTAGATGATAACACTATCTCCGCTGATAATAACTGTGATGAAGTTCCATGCATAGATGATAAGGCTATATCTTCTGACAATATCTGTTCTGATAATAACTGTTCTGAAGATATATGTGTAGATAATGACGCTATGTCATCTTATAATAACCGTAATGAAGATACAGAAGTTAGTCCTAAAAATACTAAGCCTAAAACTATTAAATATGCGAAGGCTAAATCAAAAAAGTCTAAGCACAGTAAGTCTAAATCTAAAAAAGCTAAATCCAAAAGTGCTAGACAAAACGTAATTAAATCCGAGAAAATTATAAATAAAAATATTAGTAGCTCCAAAATTACATCTAACAATATTAAGAACTATGAAAATAAACCTGAAAAAGTTATATCACAAAAAACTCAGAAAGAAATTCAGTATGATGATAAATCTTCTAGTGATAAAGCTCTGAATAATAGCTCTAATAATCCAAGTAATAATTTTTTTAATTTAAGACAACATCCTATATACTTAAAGCAAAAACTCATGCTTGAATTATTACATATTCTAGGTTTAAATCCAAAACCATCAATAAAAAACCAAACTCTACTGTTATAAAAATGACATGGAAAAAAATCAAGACCACCTGGATTTAAATCAACAGGGTACGGAAAAAATTCAACACCCCTCGGATTCAATTACAAACGGTACGGATGAGACACCGTACCTCCCGTATAGAAAACCGTCCCCCTCGGATGAAACACCTGACCAAAAGATAAATCTATTATATTAATCTATTATATAAATCTATTAAATCAGACACACGCTGCTTGTGGATTTTGTATTATTGTTTAAATCAAGATTTCTGGATTATATGTCTCTCTTTTTTGATTTTCTAGAACCGCTTGATATAGAGTTTATTCAAAATTCGCTTGTAGCAATTGGGGGTTAGTTTACAGGTAATGCCTTGAAATATTTTGTGCAGAATAATAATATTAACAGAAAATGTATTGCAGATTTTTTCTATTTTGTTTAATATTATTACAAAGCCAAAAATTAGGAGGTAATTATGCACAAAATTTTAAATGTCGCTTTAATTGCACATGACAAGAAAAAAGATACATTAGTTAGCTTTTGTATCGCTTATGAAGGCATATTAGCTAAATACGGTTTATATGCTACCGGGACAACTGGGAAAAGAATTATGGCTGAAACAAACTTGGACATACATAGACTTGCTTCTGGACCACTTGGTGGTGATCAGCAAATAGGTTCTTTAATTGTCAACAAGGATATCGACCTAGTAATTTTCTTAAGAGACCCACTAACTGCTCAAGCGCACGAGCCAGACATCCAAGCCTTAATCAGACTTTGTGATGTTTATAGCGTGCCAATTGCCACTAACTTAGCGTCTGCAGAAATCTTCATCAAAGCCTTAGATGAGGGTGAATTAAACTGGAGATTAGATTAAAAAAAAAGAGTGTCCAAAATAATTTTAATTTATTTTGGATACTCTCCCTGGTTGTATTATTTTTAATACTTCCCTTTTATAGATTTTATACAAATTATACAAATATTTTGATGACTTTCTATATTAAGTGGATATTTTTAAATTATAAAGTTTTTTCAAAGGCTACTCTTTTTCCGCCATCTTCTAAGTAAATAATTCCACAGTATTTAAATCCGTTTTTCTTAAGAAGATTTTGCATTGGTATGTTTTCTTCGTGAGTATCTACTTTTAAGCTATTTACTTTATTTTGTCTGCATACATCTTCTGCATATTTTATTATTTTGTGAGAAAGGCCTTTTCCTTTTTGAGTATTATCTACTGCTATTCTATGTATTACTCCGTAATCTCCGTTTGTAATCCATTTTCCATCAAGAATATTTTCATAAGATGTTTCTTTTGTAAATGAAATTACTGTTGTTGCAATTATATTTCCATTCTCCAACATTACATAGCTTTCCCCATTTTCTATATCATTATTTATAACTTCTTCATTTGGATAATTATTTTGCCATTGGTCAATATTTTGCTCTTTGAAATATGCTTGGGCTTGTTTTACTATATCCATTATTTTTGTTATGTCTGATTTTGTTGATTTTCTAAATTCCATTTTATTCTCCTTTTTATTTAATACATTGAATCTAGATATATTTTCTTCATACTCTCACCTAGCCTTGATTTTTATACTCATGCCAATACTCTTCAATATTTTTACTCATTTTTTTAATTAATTTTGTTGCCATTTCTTTTTCTTCTTTGCTAAAACCTTCAAAACTTATTTTTAACTGTTTAGCTTCTTCTTGCATTATAAAATCATATACTTTTAACGCATTTTCTGTCGGCGTTAATTTGTATCCTCTCTTATCCGATTCATCTTGTTCCTTGTTTATATATCCAAGTTCAATTAATTTTTGTACTGCTTTTGTAGTCGTCGTCTTATCAACTTTTAACATATTCGATAGCTCCACAAAATTTATACCTGGATTTTCACAAATCCTTGTTATAAATAAATATTGACCTTTTTTTAAATCGAATTGTTTATACTTCCAGTCTGCTGTGGAATTTATTGCTCTTGATAATGCACCGACATATCTCAAAGTTTCATATTCTAAATTATTCATAATCTCACTCCTATTATATAAATAGTCCTTTTTAGTTGAAAGTTCAACTATTTTTTTACGAAATTTTTCATCCTTACAAAAAATACATCCACATAAAATGTATATATTTCCATATTTCAAACCATTATGGTTTTGTTTCAAACCAAGTGAAAATTTTTTTGTATAATTTATAAATTTTTTTGTTTTTTCGCAAGTTTTTACAATTTTCTACATATCCTATAGGATATAATACTTTTTGTATTCCGAAATGACGAGGGTATGGAATTTAAGCAATTATTAAAAAGGTCATTAAAAAAATTATTAAAAGAGACTTGGTTGTGGGGACTGTTATGGCTCAATAATTAAAAATGCCGCAAATCAATGATACATAATAAAAATCATTTCAACATGAAAAGAAGCATCCAGTTAAAACTGAAATGCTTCTTCCTTTTTTTATATTAAAAATTTAACCCCTAAGTTTTTGCCTTACCATTCAAATTGTCCATCTTCTTTTATTTTGAAAAAGTCAGAATATCCAAGGTCAAATACTCTTTCTTTTAAGTTTTCTACTTTTATTTTATCTTTTATAAGTTGAGTATAAACTCCAACATATGAGATGTCTCCTTGTGCTATGAAACCAGTCAGAACATTATCTTTTATTACTGCTTTTTTATAATTTTCACCATCTGTATATGTAAATACATCATAAGTGTCGTCTGCTGGCGTGATAAATCCTATTGAAACTGTAGGTATCCCCATAAAGTTCATTGTGTTTTTAAACTCAAATGTATCGTCTATTGTGGCTTTTTTTCCTGCCATGTTTGTCGCTGCTACTTGTGCTTGTTTTGTGGCTAATGGCCAGATTCCTGTTCCTGTTATGTCACCTGCTGCGTATATATCTTGTTTATTTGTTTCACATTTTTCGTTTATTTTGATTCCTTTTTCTGTCTCAATTCCTGAACCTTTTACAATTTCTATATTAGATCTTACTCCTGTCGAAACTATCAACAAATCACAAGGAATTATTTCTCCATTTTTTATTCCAATTCCTTTTATATTTCCATCTTCGTCTAAAAATACTTCTGATGCCATGCAGTTTTTAAGGATTTTTACTCCCTTTTGTTCAAACTTCTCTTCATAAACTTTAGCTGCTCTAATATCAAGTTGTTTGTCTAAAATTCTATCTTCTGATGCGATTAATGTTAAAGTACCTACATTATCTAGCTCAACTAATCCTGCTAATGCGTCCATTCCGACAAGACCTGCCCCCATAATTACAATACGTTTAGAGTATTTTGCTTTTTCTCTAATCATTACAGCATCTTCTATATTTCTAAGTGGGTATACATTTTTGGCATCTCTCAAATTTTTAATCGGAGGAATAAACGCATTGGCACCTGCTGTTATTAACAACTTGTCATAAGCCAACTCTTCTTCTTTGTTGTCTTTTTCATATTTAATTTTTTTGTTATCTGGGTCAATTGATTTTACTGTCGCTTTTTTTATCCAAGTCGCATCTTGCTTGTTTATAAAATCTTCGTCCACAAAATTAATTCCATCTATTGTTCTGTGTTCTGAAATTACATGGTGTAACATGCAACGAGAGTAAATTTTTTCGTCTTTTGATACTACAATAATTTTTGCGCTTTTGTCTAATTCTCTGATTGTCTTTACTGCAGTTATTCCAGCGATACTCGCACCTATTATCACATAAGTTTTTATATTTTCTTGTGAGGTTGTAGCTACATCTGATGATAATTCTACCTCCTCACTTTGTAATTCTAAAGCACCGCTTGGACAGTTATACACACATAAAGGAATATCTTCCTCTTTGCACAAATCACATTTTATTATATCTTGTTTTGTTCTGTCGTCTGGTTTTAATATTCCATAAGGACAGCTCATAACACACATATAACATGATCCACATCGTTTCTCATCATAAGAAACAATCCCTGTTATAGAATCTTTTGTCATAGCTCCACTCATACATGTTGCAACACATTCTGGTTTGTCGCAATGTCTACAAGTTAGTGGAACTGGACTCTCTTCATAATTTAGTTCTATGTGATTTCTACTTTCTGTATCTATATTGGATAAATCTATAAAATATTTATCTTTATTTACATCTATAAAGCTATCGAATTTATGTTTTTCGCTACAATTTCTAGTCATACAGGCTACTACACAACTTTTGCACCCCGTACACAAATCTTTATGAATTATTATTCTGCGCATTTGACCACATCCTTAAAAATTATTTTAAACCTAAGCCTTTTCTTCTATCTAATATCTCTGATTCTAATATTTCTGCTGATGCTACTGGGTCTGGGTTTATTATTACACTTCCTCCAGTTATGTCTTTTAGTCCTTCTGTCAAAACTTGTGTCACTAATGGTCCTCCTGTTACAAATGGTGGTAAAGCTAGGTGAAGTGGTAGTCCTAAAGCTAAACCGAATGCCCCATCTGCTAGTGCTTGCTCTTCTAACCATTGTGGTGCAGAAAGTGCTACTGGTAATTGTGGTATATCTACGTTTAATGCCTCTGCCAATTCGCTAACAACTATTTCGATTCTTCCTATTGCTAGACATGGTCCAAAGTTTAGTACTGGTGGTATATTTAATTTTTTACAGACTGCTTTTAAATTTTCGCCTGCTAATTCTTCTGCTCCAGGTGACATCAATCCTACGTTTTCTAGTCCACCTGTTGAACATCCTGCTGATAATACTAATATGTCTTTTTTAATTAATTCTTTTACTAATTCGACTGTATGAACATCATGTCCGCCCGCAGTCATGTTTGAACATCCAACTACTCCGACAACACCTTTGATTGTTCCGTCAGCGATTAAATCTATTAATGGTTTCCAATTCCCACCTAAGAATTCTTTTAAGTTCTTTTCACTAACACCAGTTAGCGATTTATCATAACCGTGGTCTTTTGGTATATCTATTTCTACGTTTCCTCTTCTCGCTTTGTATGCTTCTACTGCTTCATTTATCAATCTGTGGTCTATTTCATCAAATTTATCTCTATCTAATTGGATTAATTCTGCATTTTTCTTCTTAGCAACATCATCTAAACAAATCATTTTTACTTGTAATTTGTCTGCTATTGGTTCAAGCCCTGGCAATGTGCAGTTAAATTCTGAAACTACCATATCCACTGCCCCTGTTGCTAATACTGCCTCACTTGTGTAGTTGTTTCCTGCGTGTCCTGCGAATATTTCTTTGTAGTGTTCTCCTCTTAATTGTAAATCTTGACCTACACATGTACATCCCACTAATCTGAATCCTTTTGCTCCTACTGATTTTGCTACTTCTACTGCTTCTGGTAATTTAATTTTTTCTTGGAAACTTGCAAATGTTGAATGTTGATGTCCTGTCACCATTATGTTTATATAATCTTCGTCGATTACTCTAAATCCGACTGGAGCCATTCTTATTACTGGGTCTCCTAAAACTATATCATTTAATAAGTTTGTTAAAGTTAATCCATATAAACCTGTGCAAATTCCTAGTGATAGACAATGCATTAACATATCTACTGGGTCTGAGCTTAAGTTTGTAGATGATTTTACACATCCATCAAATACTTCTGATTTTGCTCCACCTGGCATGATTCCAAGCTCTTTCCATTTATCAACTCTCATATGGTAAGCTAGCTTTTCAACTAATTCCATTTTTTCATATCTCGGTTTGTATAAATCTTTTAGGATTGCATCTGCTATTTTTACGCATCTTTTGTGTGGGTCATCATCAAATATTCCTAATTCTTCGCCTAATATGTTTAGAGCTTTTTCACTTTTTATAACCCCATTGTGTTCTCCAACATGTTTTACATTTAATGCTGTATTTTCAACAACGTGTAGATAACATGCTGCCCCTGCTGATACTGCTCTCAAGAAGTTTCTCGCTACTATTGTATCTGCATCTGCTCCACATATTCCTCTTGGTGATTTTGGAGTTACTCTACATGGTCCGTTTGAACATAATCTACAACAGACACCTTGAAGTCCAAATCCACATTTTACTTTTTGGTCGATTGTTCTTTGAAATGCTGTTTCAAATTCTCCTGATTTTGATGCTACAAAGTTTTCTAGTTTTTTGTCTGCACTTTGACACATTTTACAAGTGTTACAATTCATATTTTTTACTCCCCCTTATTAATTATTTTTTAATTTATTTATACCATAATTTACCATAAATAAACACATAATTTGTTAATTTTTTAATTTTTAAGTTAGTTTCAAAACTTAGAATGCAAACTATATATTCAAAATCCTAACTATTTTTGACCCAAATTCTTATTGTGATATAGAATAAACTTTGCTATAATTATAAGTGAAATTAAAATCATTATAAGGGGGATTTTAGTATGGCTTACAAAATAACAGACGATTGCGTTGCTTGTGGTTCATGTGCTGATGAATGTCCAAACGATGCTATAACTGCAGGGGACGACAAATACAGCATAAACGCTGACGAATGTTTAGATTGTGGATCATGTGCTGATGCCTGTCCAAACGATGCTATAGTTGAAGAATAATAGCAGAGAAGACTATCTGAGGGGTTTTCGACCTCGGATAGTTTTTTGTTGGGTTGTTTTTAATTTCAAAAATTTTGACATCAATTAAGGAGAATAAAGATATGGCTTACATAATAAGTGATGCTTGTATAAGCTGTGGTGCATGCGAATCAGAATGCCCTGTAGAATGTATATCAGCTGGAGATGACCAATACGTAATAGATGCAGATAGCTGCATAGAGTGTGGATCTTGTGCTGACGTATGTCCTGTAGAAGCTCCAAGCGCTGAATAATTTGAACGTACTTTTTTATTTTTAATGAGAAGGCTAAGTGATTTTATCACTTAGCTTTTTTTAATATAATTTTAATGAAAGCGACTTTGTCTATTGATTTAAATTAACTTCATTTATGGTGACAACGACTTCGTCCGTTGCTTTAAATTCACTTAGTTCATGGCGCCAACGATTCCGTCCTTTGCCTTAGTTTTTTACAATAAAAAAGCTACATGAATAACATACAAATTTCATGTAGCAGTTTATTATAATTTTTTATAAATGCAAAGTATCTTGATTACTCTTCTTTCATTAAGTATGATAATGTAAATAAACTTTCAGTTAAGTTTACATTTTCAACTATAATGTCGTCTGGTACTTTTAAGTCCATTGGTGCAAAGTTCCAAAGCCCTTTTACACCACATGCAACTAATCTATCAGCTAATTCTTGAGCTCCGTTTTTTGGAACACATAAAATACCTATATCTATTTTATTATCTTTTACGAAATCCTCAATACGATCTGAATCTAATATTTCAAAATCTCTTATCTTTAATCCAATTATTTTTGGATTAGCGTCGAATAATCCTTTTATTTCAAATCCAGCTTTTCTGAATCCAGAATAGTTAGCTATTGCTTGTCCTAAATTACCTGCTCCTATTAGAATTGCATTATATGGTCTGTCTAGCCCTAGAATTTTTCCGATTTCCGCATGAAGGGCTTCGATATTGTACCCATACCCTTGTTGTCCAAATCCACCAAAATTATTTAAATCTTGTCTTATTTGTGATGCCGTAAATCCTATTATTTCACTTAATTCTTTTGAAGATATTCTTTGTACGTCGTTATCAAGTAAGTCACCAAGATATCTGTAATACTTAGGTAGTCTTCTGATGACCGCCATTGATATGTTTTTACCTGCCATCGTCTCACCTCTTTTAATTTAATATTTTCATAACAATATAATTAAATAATACCATATTTTTTAAATAGTTTCATATATCCTTGATTATATTATATCAAAAGTTTATAATTTTAGGTAGTTTAAGGAGGTAGAAAACTTATGATCATTTTATCTTGCAATAATTTGAATAAAAGTTTTGGCGTAGATTCTATCCTTGAAAATGCTAGTTTTACTATAAATGAAGGCGATAAAGTCGGAATCGTTGGAGTTAACGGTACTGGAAAGACGACTTTATTCAAAATTATTTCCGGTGAATATGGATATGACAGTGGGGATATTTACACTTCTAAGGATTGTGAGATTGGTTATTTAGAGCAAAATACCAATTTTTATTCGGAAAATACTATATTAGAAGAGGTTCTTGAAGTATTCAAACCTCTTATCGAAATGGAAGAAAATCTTAGACAACTTGAAATCAAAATAGCTGAAGAAGGAAGCAAATCAGATTCTAAAATCTTAGATAAATTAATGGACGAGTACTCGCACAAAATGGAGCAATTTGCTGCAAATAACGGATACGGATATAAATCCGAGGCGAAAGGTGTTCTTATTGGTTTAGGATTTAAAGACAGTGACTTTGACAAGAAAGTTGATATTCTTTCTGGTGGGGAAAAAACAAGAGTCCTTTTAGGTAAGTTACTTCTTAAAAAACCTACATTATTACTTCTAGACGAACCGACAAACCACCTTGATTCTGAGGCAATTGAGTGGTTAGAGTTCTTCTTAAAGCAATATAGAGGTACTGTTATGCTTATTTCCCATGATAGATATTTCCTAGACCAAGTGGTAAATAGAACTTTCGAAATCTACAACAAAAAACTTAAGACTTATAATGGTAATTACTCTGATTTTATAGAGCAATCTAAAGTCGAAAAAGAATTAGAACTTAAAAAATATGAAGACCAACAAAAAGAACTGAAAAAACAAGAAGAGTCTATCGAAAGGCTTAAGGCTTATGGTCGTGAAAAACATCTTAAAAGAGCTAGAAGTAAGGAAAAAGCTCTTGATAAGGTTGATGTTCTTGATAGACCTGAATTATACAGAAAGAAAGCAAAAATATCTTTTGACCCAGCTGTTGTCAGCGGTAATGATGTAATGCAAGTTAAGGATATTTCTATGGGATATGGCGATAGAATATTATTCAAAGGCTTGAATTTCGAGATATATCGTGGGGAAAAAGTCGCTCTAATCGGGCCAAATGGAATAGGTAAATCGACTTTATTCAAAATAATAATGAACGAACTTACTCCTCTTTCTGGTGATGTGAAACTTGGTACAAATGTAAACGTGGCTTATTTCCACCAAGAGCAAAAAACTCTTGATTTAAATAATACAATTATTGATGAAATTTGGAAAGACAACACACATCTTACTCAAACTCAAATTAGATCTATGCTTGGTGCATTCTTATTTGAAAATGACGATGTATTTAAACAAATTTCTTCACTAAGTGGGGGCGAAAGAGCTAGAATAGCTATATTAAAATTAATCTTATCAAAAGCGAACTTCCTGCTTCTTGACGAACCGACAAACCACTTAGATATAGATTCAAAAGAAGTTTTAGAAGATGCCCTAAATGGCTATACTGGAACAATATTCACAATTTCACACGACAGATATTTCTTAAATACTGTAGTAGACAAAATCTTAGTATTAGACGAAAACGGAATTACTGAATATCTTGGTAACTATGACTATTACATGGCTAAAAAGAAAGAATCTGAAGAGATAAACGCTGTTGTTGAAGAAGAATCAGAAAAAACTAAAACTCAACTTAAAGAAGAAAAACGTCGTGAACGTGAAGAACGTGAAAGACAAAAGAAAAACAGAAACAAAATAGTTAATACAGAAAAAGAAATCGAGCAAATAGAAACTAAAATAAGTGAGCTTGATGAACTTCTTTGTTTAGAAGAAGTTTACTCTAATCCTGAACGTTCTAAAGAAGTTTCACAAGAGAAATCTAACTTAGAAGATAGACTTGCTGAACTTTATGAGCTTTGGGAAGAATTAATGTAATAACTTATTATTTAAATAAAAAAAGTTCTAGTTTACCTTATTTAAGTAGGTATCTAGAACTTTTTATTTTGTCTATTTAATCATATAGTCACTTTATTATATGAGCTTTTTTAATATTTAGAACTAATTTTAAATACTATTTTTTAGCTGCAACTATACTTATTTCAACTAATAAGTTTTCTCTAGCCATGTTAGCTTCTACACAAGCTCTTGCTGGCTCGTTTCCGTTTTCTACCCAAGCATCCCAAACTGAGTTCATATCAGCGAATAATGCCATATCTTTTACGTATATAGTTGCTGATAATATGTGGTTTTTGTCAGAACCATATTGGTTTAATATTGCTTCAGCTTTAGCTAAAACTGCTGCAGTTTGTTCTTTCATATCACCTTCGTCGTTAGTTAATCCACTTAAGTAAAGAGTGTTGTTATGTTCAACTACTTTACTCATTCTTCCTGTTCCTTCAAATCTTTTGATTTCCATGATGTCTTCTCCTATTTTGTCATAATTTGTTTATATAATTCTAAAAATTGTTAGTTATTTATCGAACAAAATCTAGATTATATTTTATTAGTTAATGTCTATTTTTAAGTTTGGCACTGCGTTTAATGACATATCATCAATTTTTCCATTTATAAAATTATGATATCCTGCACACCCTATCATAGCTGCGTTGTCTGTGCATAAATCTAATCCTGGGAATTTTATTTCTATGCCTTTTTCGTTTGCCATTTGTGTTATCTTTTCTCTTAGTGCTGAGTTTGCAGCAACACCACCAGATAAGGCGATTGTTTTGTATCCTTTTTCTTCGGCTGCATTGACAGCTTTTGTAGATAATACTTCTACTACTGCCTCTTGGAAAGATGCAGCAACATCTTCTACTACTATCTCTTGTTTTTTCATTTTTTGAGCATTTAAATAATTTAATACTGCTGATTTTAATCCACTAAAACTAAAATCATATGAATCATCTAAGTATGCTCTTGGGAATTCTATTGCATGTTTGTTTCCTTGTTTTGCAAGCTTGTCTATTATTGGTCCACCTGGATATCCAAGCCCCATAGCTCTAGATATTTTATCAAATGCCTCACCAGATGCATCATCTCTAGTTCTTCCTAGGATTTCATAATTTTGATAATCTTTAACCTCAACTAAGTGAGTATGCCCTCCTGAAACTACTAAAGTTATAAATGGAGGTTTTAAATCTTTGTGTTGTATATAGTTTGCATTTATGTGACCTTGCATGTGGTTTACTCCAACTAGTGGAACACCAAGCGTAAACGCAAGTGCCTTAGCATAAGATAATCCTACTAAAAGAGCTCCAACTAATCCTGGTCCATAAGTTACTGCTATGTGGTCGATATCTTCTGCTTTTATTCCCGCTGTGTCTAGTGCCTCTTGATAAACTGCATCTATATTTTCAATGTGTTTTCTTGATGCAACTTCTGGAACTACACCACCGAACTTTTTATGTAATTCAATTTGTGTTGAAACTATATTTGCAAGTACTTCTCTTCCGTTTTTTAATACTGCAACTGCAGTCTCATCACAACTACTTTCTATCGATAAAGTTATTATATCCTTCATTGTTTCACCGCCTCATATTCTAGCTATTTATAATTTTGTATATTTACGTTTATTAATTTTTTTATTTATATCATTCATTATGCAAATGTCATATTTATAATTCTGATAGCTGATTCCACATTATTATTGCGTCTTCTCTATCGCTATAATATTCTTTTCTGACTCCTGCCATTTTAAATCCATATTTTCTGTATAGATTTTGTGCAACTGTGTTTGAACTTCTAACTTCTAAAGTCATTGAAACTAATCCATGCTCTTTGCAAAGTTTCACCATTTCAGCCACTAATCTATCACCTATTTTTTGTCCTCTATAATCGCTGTGTACTGCTACGTTTGTTATGTGACCTTCATCAACAACAAACCAAACGCCCACATACCCAACAATTACAGAATCCAACTCAGCCACAAGATATCTAGCTAAGTTGTTTTTTAGTTCATCCATTAGAGATTTTTTTGACCATGGATCATCAAAACAATTTACCTCTACTCTATGAACTCCATCTATATCGTCTTTTCTCATTGGTCTAATTATTAAGTTATTCATATTTAATTCTGTGCCCAGCCCCAAAATTGGGTTTAAATCCATATGTAAATCTTGATTTATATTATTTAGATTTTCTCGATTCTTTTCCATTTTGAAACCTCACTTTTCTCCAATATTATTAATTATTTTTGTAGACTAAATAGTATTTATATTTATATAGCCTTTATTAATTATTTTTGTTCTTGAAGTTTTCTTTCAGCTTCTAATTTTCTTTGTTTTTCTTCATATTGTTCTTCTGCTTGTGATTTTCTGATATATAGCGGATTTACTGTATAACAATCGAATATATCTTTTCCTTCATCAAATTTAACTTTCGCCACAGAACATAAACTTCCTGCTTTTGTCACGTTATTTGATGCTGCTGGAATTTCTATATTAGATATTTCTCTTATTTTGTCTTCGTATTTATAAACAGCTTCTCCAACTAATATCCATTGTTCACCGCTTTGTGCTAATTCTTCAAGAAGTTCGTCTATTTGTTGAATTCCGATTTCTTTTATTTCTACTAATTTTGTACCTTCATATTGGTATCTTCCTGTATAAACTTGATTTCTTTGTGCATCTAATATTGAGCATATTTTTTTATCACAAAGGTTCATATTTGCTGCTAAAGCCTCTAGTGAATTAACTCCTATCACTGGTATATCGTTAACATGAGCTATTGCCTTTGCTGTTGCCATACCAATTCTAAGCCCTGTGAAAGAACCTGGCCCTTCACAAACTGCAATCGCATCAATCTCACGCACATTTAAATCACTTAAACCTAGCATATTTTCTATCATTGGCATAAGTTTTTGTGAATGAGTTTTTTTAGTGTTAATTGTATATTCACAAATTAATTTATTGTCTTCTATAACAGCTACACTTGCCGCCATAGATGATGTATCTATCCCTAAAATCTTCATTATTTAGTCAACTCCTCAACTATTTTTTCATATTCTTCGCCATAAGGAATAAGCGTCATCTCTCTTCCCATGTCTTTGTAGTTTAATTCTATTTTTAAGTATTCATCTGGTAGTATGTCCTCGATTATATTTGCCCATTCGATTATACATACACCGTCACCATTTATGTATTCTTCAAATCCTATATCGTACATTTCCTCGCTACATCCAATTCTGTATACGTCGAAATGATATAGTGGCATTTTTCCTTCGTATTGGTTCACTATTGTGAAAGTTGGACTTGTGATATAGTCATCTACTTCTAGTGCCTCTGCCAAACTTTGAGTCATTGTTGTTTTTCCTGCACCTAAATCACCGATTAAACAAACTATGCTCCCTGGCTTTAAAAGTTTACCTAACTTAAAACCAATCTCCCTAGTTTCTTGATCGTTATTTAAGTATATATTCTTTATCATCTGTGTGTTTTTCATATTTTCATCTCCGTATCTAATCTACTATTTAAACTATAAGGTGAAATTAATGTTATTTATTACACTCTACAGTTTAAATATAAACCAAATATTATTATATTATACTTTTTAGTAGTTTTATAGGCTTATACGTTATTTTTTCAATGTATAAGACTATATTTATTATAACCTAAAAAAAGTATGAGATATGTCACTAGCCTTATACTTTTCATTAACTCGATGGAAACTAAAAAACCTGCCCTAACAAAAGGACAGGTTTATTTTTATAAATCTATTTAACTCTTAATATTCTTTCCATCTTTTTATATAATGGTAAAATTACCACTGTCATGATTGCACCTTTTAATATATTAAACGGTATTACTAACCAAATCATAAAAGTGAATAAATCTGTAACTCTGTGGTTTAATACTGTACCCATGCTTATTATTACATCCATTGGCATTACTAATCCGTATAATGGGAATACTATGTAATAATCTACTACTGCACCGACTATCGCCATAAGTATTGTTCCTAAAACACCACCGATTAATACATTTTTATAAGTTTTAGCTTTTCTACATATAAAGCATACCATTAATACATATGGTCCTGCGATTAATACGTTTGCTATTTCACCAACGCCTCCAGTTGTACTTCCTGAAACTGCTTGTAATAAGTTTTTGATTACGACTACTATAAAACCTGCAACAGGTCCCATTGATAATCCACCGAATACTGCTACTATATCTGATAAATCAAGTTTTAAAAATGATGGGAATATTGGTAATGGCACTTCTAAAAATCTTAAAAAATAAGATATAGCTGCCAAAATTCCTATCTGAGCTATCACTCTAGTAGACATTGTTCTTTTTGATTTGTGAGTATTTACACTTTGTTGCATAATACATAACCTCCAATAAAATAAATTATTATAGGTCAAATAAAAAAACTCGAGAGAATCTTCTTCTTCGAGTTTTATGAGTAATCATAATAAATAAATCTTTTAAATTTATAACTCTCTTCTTTCATCCAGACTATACTGTCGGCTTTGGAATTTCACCAAATCAACTAATTAAATAGCTCGCGGGCTTTACCGCCGGTAGGGAATCTCACCCTGCCCCGAAGATTTTTTCTAGTTATTTTATTTTCCTATTCAATTATTATAATAATCAATGTAATAATTTCTGTCAACAAAATTAATATTTTCACATGCTACATTTATACATTATTCTTATTAATTCCATATTTTTTTATATATTCTTCGACTTTATCTATATAACCATTTCCAAAAACTATCTTTGTTGGCATAAAATAATTGAATTCTTTTCGCATTGGTAACTCCTTTTTATCGCATTTTGCTCATCATTTCATAAAATTTTTTATTAAAAGCATCTAAATTGATAATTTTATCTGGAATATCGATGATATTTACCTCTTCATCTGCAAATACATGATCGGAATCTAACTGTATCCAACCTTTTTTCATATTCTCTGCATGTTTTACCACTCGCTGTTTTGCTGTAGTAAAGAATTCCGGATTTGTAAGATAAATTGCCGTACATAAATCCCAATTAATAAACACCGGACGATTGCCATAATCTTTTGTCTTTCTTACAATCCAATCTTTTAAAATTGGTCGACTCCAACGCATAAAATTAGAATTCATATCTAACATTTCTTCTAAATCTTCCAGATGATACACCGCATCTTGAGTGCATTGTGCAGTCAACAAAGATACTTTGGGACAATTGTAAATAACTTTTGCTGCTGATTCTGAATCCACTGTAAAATTCAGTTCATTACATAACACACCATTTAAATACAGCGGTTCTAAAATCCCCCCCATTACAATAAGACGATGAATTTTTTCAAAAAATTCAGGATCTTTTGTATATGCCCCGGCAATATTGCACATAGAACCAATAGCAATAACTGTAATTTCACCAGTATTTTTATTTACAGTATCAACAAGAAAGTTTACAGCCTCACTATCATAAGCTCCTGGGGTTCTTCCTCCTTTCAGCACCGGAACATCTGTAATTTCTAAATCTTCCATCATCTGTAATGTATTATAGTAAACCACATGTTCGTTATTATTGGCAAATGTACATGTAATTCCCTGTACTTCTACATCTGGATGAGCATATAGATATGCAAATGTCAATCCATCATCAACATCACTTTTCCTTACCCCCATTGTATTGTCGCAATCTAATATTACCTTCATTGATCTCCTCCAAAAATTTCTGCAATAGTTTCAAATATAAAAGAAATAGAACAGCTTCCGGCATCCATGAATCCTTTTGAACGTTCACCAAGGAACTTTGCTCTTCCTTTTGTTGCAACCATTTCTTTTGTTCTATTTGCCCCTTTTTTTGCTCCTTCATAAGCAAGTTTAACTGCCTCTTCCAATGTTGATGGATTTCCCTCATCCAATGCATCCGCACTTCCATACATAGCATCCAACATCGTTTTTTCAT